>Ga0315548_1003609_pt1 | contig 11532 bp, 7 predicted proteins | sample SalMarSW160110MG_2_FD_202540 | JGI IMG/M metagenome (GOLD analysis project Ga0315548, IMG submission 202540) | Salt marsh sediment microbial communities from the Plum Island Ecosystem LTER, Massachusetts, United States - Salt Marsh Sediment SW1601-110 ... | reverse complement strand
ATAAAGTCTGTTCTTTATGGGATTTGTTTGAATATCGTACATGAATACCTCCCTTACCTAAATCCATTCGTTTGTTATTTTTTTTGAGAATCATGAGATTAAAATGAGATGAGTTAAAATTATGTATCCCATGTTTTCATTGGATAAATAACTTTAAAAAGCAAAAAATGTGCCATGATAGTAATTTGTAAAATTATTTGCTTTTACAGAGGGTTATCAAATGAAAATCTCATGAATGGATTTCAGAGGTGTCAATAATTTTAACAATGTGTAAAAATATCGGAAAGATAAAGAAACACTGATATCAACGGACAGGTGTTTTTTGCGGGGACGTCTTCCACACTCGTTCGAGGATTTTCAGCACCTCGGATTCATCCACATCCGTCCACCTCTCATAGGCATCGGCAACCGCATATCTCAGTCCGCTGCGGATATTGGGGCAAAATACGGCATCCACTTGAGATACCATGGCATCCAGCGATTCTTTATGTGCGGTAGGCACGGCCACGATGATATGCTTGGCTCCGGCCTTTTTCAGCGCTTCCACGGCAACGCGCAGGGTGAATCCGGAAGCAAGTCCGTCATCCACAAGGATAGAGGCCTGTCCGGATAGATCCGGAAACCGATGTTTTTTTCGGAGTTTTTCCATCCGCCGGTTGACTTTAGCAGTCGTTTCTTCAATGCCGGCTCGTATCTGTGACTCGGAAAGTCCGATTCGAGCCATCAAAGCGCTGTTAAGCCGAACGGTTCCGTCAAAAGCCACCGCCCCATAGCCGGCCTCGGTATTCCAGGGAAGGGTAATTTTACTGACCACCGCTACATCGAACCGGAGGTGGAGGGTTTGGGCCACCACAACACCCACCGGCACCCCGCCCGCCGGAATTCCCAAAACCAGGTGCGCATCTTGCCGAAAAGGATGGAGCATACGGGCCAGCACTTCTCCGGCATGGACCCGGTCCCGGAACACCCGTGTGTGTTCCCTGTATTGTTTCACGTCATAAAGGCCCTGCGGTGTTTTTTGGGACATGGAAATTCTCCGAAGTGGATCGGATTTTGTTAAACGGGTCGCCTATTTCGCTTTTTACGAAATCGACGATTCTGACGGTCGGATTTCTTTTGTGTGGAGATTTCCCTCTTTATACGCTCACTTCGACGGATGTTGGCTTTGCGTTTGACATCCCCATATTTTCCAAATCGTCCGCCCATGGTCTTATTTTCTGTGGATTCTAGTCCGTTGAAAACTTGCTTTTTAATAAAATTATTTTATGATAAACATACTACCTGAAATTGCCGCGTTAATCCATGAAAAAAAATAAGGAGGACATATGCAGGAAACTACGCCGTTAAATTATAAAATCCGCCTCCAACCCGATTTGGTGAATTTCACATTCGCTGCATGCGCCGAAATTTTATTGGATGCTCCAAATTTGGTTAAAGAGATACCTCTGAACATTCTGGAAATCGCAATCTGGAGCTGCAACGTTCTGGAGAAAAACAAGTGTGTTGAGAGTCCTTTTTTAGTAAATACCCAAAAAGAAGAACTGCGCATCCTTCTACCGGAAGCAATGACCGGTAATATTACGGTTCGGATAGACTATCAGGGGCATATCAATGATAAGATGGCCGGCTTTTACCGTAGCGGCTATATGAGTCGAAAAAAACAAAAGTATATCGCCGTGACCCAGTTTGAAGAAAGCGATGCCCGGCGGGCCTTCCCGTGCATGGATCACCCTGCGAAAAAGGCGACGTTTGATATTGAAATGGATGTTGAGAAAAATCTTGTAGCCATTTCAAATAGCCCGATCAAATCTGAAACCATTTTGGACAATGGAAAAAAACGGGTTACATTTGACCGTACTCCGAAAATGTCCACTTATTTGGTTTTTTTTGGGGTGGGTGAATTCCAATCCGTTATAGATCAAAACGATCCTCGCGTGCGCGTGGTTACCCTGCCGGCAAAGAAAAAATACGCACCCTTGGGCCTCAAATTCGGTCGAAAAGCGCTTGAGTTTAGCGAGGAATATTACGGGATTTCCTATCCTTTAGCAAAACTGGATTTGATTGCCATCCCGGATTTTGCTTTCGGTGCCATGGAAAATTGGGGGGCCATCACGTTTCGAGAGAACCTGCTCCTTTATTATCCGAAGATTACCTCAAAATCCGGCCAGCAAAGAATCTGCGAGGTTATCGCGCACGAGATTGCCCACCAGTGGTTCGGGAACCTCGTCACCCCGTCGGATTGGAAATATCTGTGGCTGAATGAAAGTTTTGCAACCTATTTCGGATACGGAGTGGTGGACCATTTTTACCCCAAATGGGATACCTGGGAGCAGTTTCTCCATGGCATGACCACATCCGCACTGTCCCGTGATGCGCTGCACGAAACCACCGCCATTGAAATACCGAGTGGCGAACATGTGGTCATAAATACAAGTACCGCCCCGATTATTTACAATAAAGGCGGCAGTATTTTGAGGCAGGTTGAAGGGTATATTGGCAAAGACAATTTTAGAAAAGGTTTGCAGGACTACCTCAGTGCCCACAAATACGGGTCGGCAGCCAGTCACCACCTCTGGGAATCCTTTGAAAACGTTTCAAACCAGCCCATAGGTTCGATGATGAAAAGCTGGATTGAACAACCCGGATTTCCGATGGTAGAAGTAACGCGAGTGGGCCATACGCTGGTTCTCAAGCAAAAGAGATTTACGTACCTGCCCAAGGATTTCGATCAAAAATGGGTAATTCCGATCATCATCAGCCTTTTCTATGACACGGGTAAGTCTCGGAGAGTGACCACCCTTTTCGACAATACCCAAAAAATAATTGACATTCCGGCGGATACGGTTGCGTATAAGGTAAATGATCGACAAACCGGGTTCTACCGGGTTAAATACCAAGACCCCAAAAATCTTGAAGCGCTCGGCCGGCGGATCAACGATCAGAGCCTGTCCACGGAAGACCGGTGGGGGCTGCAAAACGATCTCTACGCATGGGTCAAACGCGGAGACGTCTCCGTGAATGATTATCTTCAATTTCTTTCCCATTATAGGGAAGAAACCGCATACCTTCCGATAATCGGTATCGTCTCCAGCCTGTCCGAGCTTTACCGGGTCATGGATGCCAATTATAAAGAAAAAATCTCTGTGTGGGCCAGGCCCTGGTACGAAGACATCCTTGAAAAGATCGGCTATGAACCCGGCAAAGCGGAAAAAAATACAGTGTCACTGCTGCGCGAGCAACTCATCTGGGAGGCAGCCCTATTTGGCTCAACCAAGATAAATGAATTTGCAGGTCATCACTTCTCTGCGCTTCTTAACGGCGCCCCGGTGCATCCGGATTTAATAAGATGCGTGATGCAAGTGACTGCCCTGACCGGTGAGGCGCAGGTGTTTGATTGGTTTGACGGACGTTTCCGGGCTTCCGAGATCGAACATGAACGCTTGAATATCCTGGTGGCACTGGGGTGTTTTAAAGATGAAACCCTGATCAAAAAATCCCAGAACTACGTCCTCCAGACGGTTCCCGCCCGCAACAAGGTTTTCCCGGTCGTGGCCATGGCTTCAAATCCGTATGCCATAGCGTCAATGTGGGACTGGTATGTATCCAATCTCCAAGAAATCGAAAAATTCCATCCCTTGCTTTACGAACGGGTTATCGCTTCGATTGTACCGGTGGCGGGTATGGAAAGAGCGGATGAGGTCAAAGCCTTCTTTGAGGATTACATGAAAAAAACAGACACGGCCAAGGATGTGATCAAGCTGTCCCTGGAGCGGCTGGAGATAAATTTGCGCATGCGAAGTACAAATTGAGTGAGCCCTTAGACTGGATATTTCACGTGTGCGAGGCGTTCATTTCGAAAATTTTCATGAAATATTCGGGTTAGGTTAAACCATTAACGCAGGAAGCATAATGTCTTCAAGTTGCTTTCTTTGCGCTTCAAAGATCTCTTTGTCTTTGGTTCTATCAAATTTGATCATTTTCCCAAAACCAAGCCTCACCTTGGCAAAGGGTTTTGGTAGAAGAAATTTATCCCAGCTGTTGAAATACCATGCTTTTTCCGCAGAAACAGAAACAGGAACAATCACGGCGTCGGTAGCATGTGCCAAACGGATTACACCAGGCTTAACCTTGCCGGAAGGCCCCTTGGGTCCATCTACAATATGAGCTGCAAGTTTTGTCTCTTTTAACTTAGTAATCATTTTTTTTAAAGCTTCCTTCCCGCCTCTTGAAGAAGAACCACGAACCGCATTCCAGCCATTATGTTTACACATTCTGGCGACAATCTCTCCATCTCTACTCTGGCTAATCATGATACTAGGGTTGTAGATTTTATAATTTTGGAAATGACGAATAGCAGAAAAAAATTGTTGGTGCCATACGCAAAGCAACACAGCCCCACCATTTTTCAGATAATCCACCCACTCTTTCTCATTCTCAATCTTAAGACGAAATGTCCATGAATAAGTTAGAATGAATCGATAAAGGAAAAATATGAATAGTTCTGATGAAAAGAAATGGCGTAGTTTTATTTTCAAAACGCTTTAACCCTATATTTTCTGCTCTTTCTTTACGAACCCTAATGTATGAGTTTGTATGATGGTGTCGCTGATTATTCATGGAGCTATTCCATTGAAAAACTCCCCGACCCCTATAATAATTTTCATGCAAGATTCAGGTACCAAATTATAACACTATCAAATATCATAGACAGATGTCAAATTTGTATGAACCCAAATAAAAGGCTATTTTGAGACATTCAAATTTTCCAACAAAATACACGCACACCACCCGGGAAAAATCGCAGTCGTAAAAAGCCCTTTGAATACAGGGTAAGCACAAGCTTCAGTCGGTTGGAAAGAGAAGCACCCCGTCGCGGAGCGTTCTCCCTGTATTGGTATTCAAATGTGTTTGCCCTACCTTTGGATACCACGGGTATTGACAAACAACCTTAATTTAAATTAAAAATTAGACCCAACAAATGAAGTATGATACACAATACCTGAATCCTTAAAAAGGAAGGCACCCTTTATGAAAATCTATAATTATCCATCAAAATTGGCTGAAAAAAGGATAGCGTCAATTGCAAACAGAGGACTTGGCTTTAAGAAAAAAGACGTTCTTACGGTTACGCGCATCCTTGAGGATGTCAGGAAAAATCGGGATAAAGCGCTTATTAAATATACAAACCGGTTTGATTCTCCGGAATTGACCATAGAGTCGATTAAGGCAACACGTGAGGAAATTGACACTGCTGCGAAAAAAGTAGACCGGTCCTTTGTGCGTGCTTTAAATAGAGCTGTCAGACAAATCCAAGCCTTCCATAAACAGCAGTTCATAACATCATGGATGAATACAAAAAGGCCCGGTACTCTTCTGGGACAGATGGTAAATCCCGTGGATACTGCCGGTGTTTATGTGCCGGGAGGAATGGGTGGAAAGACGCCTCTTGTCTCTTCGGTTTTGATGGGTGTCATTCCGGCCAAAGTAGCCGGTGTAAAGCATATCGCCATGGTGACGCCACCCAACAGAGACGGGAAAGTAAACCCCCATCTTCTGACTGCCGCAAAAAAGGTAGGGGTTGATGCGGTTTACAAGGTCGGAAGCGCATGGGCGATTGCCGCTCTTGCATACGGGACTGAGACGATTCCAAAAGTCGATGTCATCGTCGGTCCCGGGAATATTTATGTTACCATTGCCAAAAAGATCGTGGCAGGGACTGTAGGTATAGATATGATCGCGGGGCCGAGTGAAATCATGGTGATCGCAGACGGTACGGCGAACCCTGAATTTATTGCAGCTGACCTCCTGTCGCAGGCGGAACACGATATACTGTCGTCAGCAATTCTGGTCACGAATTCCAAAGACACGGCAAAAGCGGTTGCTCTTGCCGTTGATGAGAAGCTTGCAGTTCTTAAGCGAAAAGAAATTGCCGAGAAATCGATTGCCAGTTTCGGGGCAATCATAGTGGTGCCTGATATTGATGCTGCTGTTGAACTCTCAAACAGAATTGCACCCGAGCATCTTGAAATTCAGATCAAAGATCCATTTGCGGTTATCGGTCAAATACGTAATGCCGGAGCGGTGTTTTTAGGAGATTATACTCCCGAACCGGTTGGCGACTACATTGCCGGACCCAGTCATGTACTCCCAACTGGAGGTACGGCAAGGTTTTCGTCAGCGCTTTCGGTGGACAATTTTGTTAAAAAGACCAGTCTGATCCAGTACTCCAAACAAGCTTTTGAGCGTGAAGCCGGAGACATAATTCGCCTGGCAGAAATCGAAGGACTGGATGCACATGCAAATGCAGTAAAGATAAGGTTAGCCCGGTTCCGCAAATAGGCCCTTCTGACCATCTTGTCAACCGGATACATTCTATCCACAAAGATTCATACTGGATACTTTTTATACAATATTGCTTTAGCCGGAACAAATATGATACCATTATAAAAAATAAAAAGCGACTTTTTTTACGATAGTGTCAAGTATCTGTTAAAACATTTGATTTTAATTTCCTAAACCCTTAATCTTAAAACCTAGAACGTGACAAATTCGACTTTTTCCGAATTCATCAGTTATGGCATAAAGATTGCTTTTTCGAGACCATTATAATTAAACGTCTTGGAAATTCTACAATTTATCGAAAATAAAAGTTTTTAATGGTAACCTGATTATGCAATCAGAATGGAATATTGGAACACTGGAATATTGGAATGATGATTTAAAGAAGATGACATTTCTCTATTTAATTCCTGTCAAGAGGAATTTTACCATAACCCAACTTTCCATTTTCCCAGAACCCAATATTCCAATATTCCAATATTCCAGTGTTCCAATATTCCAACATTCCAATTGTGACCCGCCCGCTCGTGGCTTGCAATGGCAGGCGGGGCGAAGCGAACTAACTTGTTTAAAACATAATAGTAAAGGAGTCTATCGATGAATTTTATTACAAAGAAAAAAGATGTCCCAAGAAAAAAATACTTTATCTTCATTGCATTACTGGCAGTTGGAATATTTGCGCTTTCAAGTTTTAACCCGGCGTCAGGTATTGAGACAAAAGCCGGCACTATTCTCACAGCTCCGGAAAGTTTTAACAAACTGGCTGAAAATGCCAGTCCGGCGGTAGTGAACATCAGAACAGTAAAAATAATCAAAGGGGGTGGCCGGGTATTCCGTCACTTCAAAAAAGGTCCTTTTGGTGAGGACGATCCTTTTCATGATTTTTTTGACCGTTTTTTCGGTGAAGAACGACCCCACGATTTTAAGCAGCGAAGCCTCGGATCGGGATTCATCATTAGCAAGGACGGTTATATTGTAACCAACAACCATGTTGTCGAAGACGCGGAAAAGATTGAAGTCATACTTAAAGATGAAAAAGAGTTCGAAGCCGAAATTGTCGGGCGGGATGCCAACACGGATCTGGCCTTGATAAAAATCAAGCCGGATCGTGATCTTCCTCTATTGTTATTCGGAGATTCGGATGCTCTTAGAATTGGTCAGTGGGTGATGGCGATCGGAAATCCCTTTGGCCTTGAGCACACCGTTACTGCAGGAATTGTAAGCGCCAAAGGCCGTGTTATCGGGTCAGGACCCTATGATGACTTCATACAGACCGATGCATCAATTAATCCCGGAAACAGCGGGGGACCCCTTATCAATATGGAGGGCAAGGTTGTTGGTATTAATACTGCCATTATCGCAGGCGGAAGCGGCATCGGATTTGCCATTCCCATAAATCTTGTCAAAAACATTGTCGACCAGCTCAAAAGCAGTGGAGAGGTTACCCGGGGCTGGCTTGGAGTCGGTATCCAGGACATGAGCAAGCAAGTCGCAGAGTACTACGGAATAAAATCAAGAAAAGGCGTTCTGGTTACGGAAGTTTTTCCGGACGACCCTGCGGATATCGCCGGAATAAAGCCCCAGGATATTATACTGTCGATTAATGGAAAAGAGGTTGGGACCGCCAGAGAAATTACCAGTATGATAGCAGATACCGGTGTTGGCGAAACCGTGCAGATCAAAGTATCACGAAACGGAAAAACCCGGACTTTTAAAGTTAAAATTGCAAAAAGAGAAGAGACCAGGATTACCGCCAGGAGTACCCGTAAGGAAAAGCAGGCAGAGCTCGGGATTAGCGTTAACGATGTTACCCCTGAGATTGCGCGCCGACTCAATCTCAAAGAGGCCAAAGGTGTGATTGTAACCGGCGTGGAACCGGACAGCAAGGCTGATGAGGCAGGAGTTCGGAGGCACGATATTATCAAGGAAATTAATCACAAAAGCATTACAACAGTTAGCGATCTTAACAAGGTTATCAGCGAGATCAAAAAGGACGAAACGATCCATATGTTTATCTGGCGAATGAATCGAGGTTTTATGGTAATAGAGATGACAAAATAACGGTAAATCAAACAATAATGAATGACTTCTGGATTTGGTGGCAGCATTTGCCGGAAAAAATTAGCCCGGTTATCTTTGAAATCGGATGGTTCAAGCTCCAGTATTACGGGCTAATGTATATCGTCGCTTTTGGAATTACCTACGGCATGGTTTTATATCGTGTAAAACACGAAAAACGCTTCCGTATTTCGGGTGATGATGTTCAAAACCTAATGCTGTTTATAATAATCGGTGTCATCGCCGGCGGGCGTGTGGGATATGTTCTGTTTTACAACTTGACCTACTATCTCAATAACCCCCTTGAAATATTTCTACCATTTCAATCTATAAACGGTTCGATAACGTTTACCGGAATTTCAGGAATGTCTTTCCACGGCGGCCTTATCGGTGTGCTTATTTCAGTCTGGCTGTATATTCGTAAAACAAAATTGAATTTTTGGGATATGGTTGACTTGTTTGCACCGGTCGTGCCTCTGGGATATACATTCGGACGGCTTGGTAATTTTATTAACGGCGAATTATACGGCAGGATAACATCGACACCCATTGGGATGCATTTCCCCCTTGCTCCGGGAACGGATCTGAGGCACCCGTCACAACTTTATGAAGCCTTTTTTGAAGGCATTTTTCTCTTTGCAGTTTTGTGGAATTTGCGAAAACTGAAAAAACCCCGGGGAGCAATGCTCGCTTTTTACATCATAGGCTACGGCACTGTCAGGTTTTTCATAGAATACTATCGCCAGCCCGATGCCCAGCTGGGTTTTATCTTTATGTCATTTTCCATGGGCCAGGTACTCTGCACCCTGATGGTGGCATTTGGAATCTTCTTGTATCTTTACTTATATTGCATCGAACAAATTTTATAGCTTAACATGGGCTGAAGTTTTAGGTTTCAATAACGTACAGGCGGCAGGTGTTATCCCAGGTTTTAGCAGACAGATACTCGGGATCTTCTTCTCTGACCATTGCCAGTTTTAGCAAAACAGACCGCACAAAGGCAGGTTCATTCCGCAGGGTATGGTTCTTTTCAGGTGCGGGCGTAAGGTAGGGGGCGTCGGTTTCAATAAGAATACGTTCCGCAGGAATTAAGGGTACAAGCTTGCGCAAATTAGCGCCTCGTTTTTTGATGGTAACAATGCCGGTAATTCCGATATAAAGGCCTAAGTCAAGATACTGTTTCAACTCTGTTTTATTCCCGCTGAAACAATGTATCACACCGCTTTTCACGTTTTTAAAATGCGTTTTTAAAATTTCGATTAGACGGCCGTTGCTGTCCCGTTCATGAAAAATAACCGGAAGATTCAGTTCAGCGGCAATGCCGAGCTGCCGGATAAGCCACTTTTCCTGGGTTTCTCTGGGTGAGAACATTCGGTTAAAATCGAGTCCGATTTCCCCCCAGGCGTGCACACGGGGATTTTTGGCAAGGTTTATAAGAGTGTTGAGCGTCGCTTCATCGCAGCTTTTGGCATCATGCGGATGAATTCCCACCGAGGCATACAGGCCGGGGAACGATTCCGCCAGGGAAACGGCCTTGATGGAACGAGGCCGGGTTGTTCCTACGATCATTGCCGCAGCAACACCGGCGGTATTCATGCGTTTGACAACATCTTGGATATCGTTGTCGTACGCCCGGTCATCAAGGTGGCAGTGACTGTCAAACAATTTCATTATGGTAGGGGTTGATTTCTTAATTATTCAATCTTCAATGTTTTTTAGTTCCGACTTTTCCCGCCTACAGGTCAAACTCAAGGGGGGTCACTGTTTTAACGAGTTCCAGTTCATGCATTTTTTCAATAACATCCGTAGGAATTGATACATTTGTTTTAAGGAAAGTGATGTTCATCTCCCCGCCTTCTTCCTGCCCTACCTGCATCTGGTCTATGTTAATATTATTTTTACCGAGAAGTGTTGCGAAACTTCCTATGGCGCCCGGCTTGTCATAATTATATATTAGTGAAATATGGCCGTTTGGAATTAACTCGATCCGGAAATTATTAATTTTTACGATCCTGAGCTCATTTTTTCCGAATATTGTTCCTGATACTGTGTTTGTCATTTCAGTAGTAATGACCCGTACCGTAATCAGGTTGATATACTCTCCGGAATCATCGCTGCTTGTTTCCGTGACCTTTATTCCTCTATCCTTGGCAAGGACTTGCGCATTGACAAAATTCACATCATCTTTGACCACATGAGTCAGCAGCCCCCTTAAAACCGCTATCGAAATCGGAGACAGATCAAGCTCTTTAAAATCACCGGCATATTCAATGACGACTTCTTTTAAAGCGCCTTTAGTGAGTTGAGCCTGTAGACTTCCCATCTGATTAGCCAGGGTCAATAACGGTCCCAGCTTTTTAAGAAGATCACCGGTGACAGACGGAACATTGACTGCATTTAAGATGGTGTCGTGCTTCAAATAGTCAATGATCTGGCCGGCCACGTCCACCGCCACCTTGGTCTGAGCTTCCTGTGTTGAAGCTCCCAGATGAGGCGTGCAGATCAGATGATCACAATCAAAGAGCCGGCAAATTCCTGGAGGTTCTTTTTCGAATACATCCAGTGCCGCTCCAGCAACCTTGCCGGACTTCAGGGCATCATAAAGATCATCTTCATCAACAATACCGCCGCGAGCACAATTTACTATCATTACACCATCCTTCATTTGATCAAAAGCGTCCTTGTTGATCAGACCGACGGTGTTTTTTAGCTTTGGAACATGTACCGTTATATAGTCAGACTTTCGGTACAACCCTTCCAGGGAAACACTTTCAAAACCGGCCTTTTCAATCTGTTCCGGCGTGACAAAAGGATCATGAACAATTACCTGCATTTTTAGCCCCCGGGCGCGATCCGCAACAATGGAACCGATTTTACCAAAACCAATAACCCCGATAATCTTGTTGTATATCTCTCTGCCCTGGAGTTTCTTTTTATCCCACCTTCCTGCCTTCAATGACGACGTCCCTTCAGGTATATTGCGGGACAAAGAGAGTATCATGGCGATAGCATGTTCGGCGGTTGTTATAACATTACCCCCTGGTGTATTCATCACAACAACACCATGTTTCGTAGCCGCCGGTATATCGACATTATCAAGACCGATTCCGGCACGGCCCACAACTTTCAATCGAG
>Ga0315548_1003604_pt1 | contig 11542 bp, 8 predicted proteins | sample SalMarSW160110MG_2_FD_202540 | JGI IMG/M metagenome (GOLD analysis project Ga0315548, IMG submission 202540) | Salt marsh sediment microbial communities from the Plum Island Ecosystem LTER, Massachusetts, United States - Salt Marsh Sediment SW1601-110 ... | reverse complement strand
GTGCTAAAAGCGATTCCGGAGCTAAAAGTTATCCTTGTAGGAGAGGGGGATGACCTCCCGCGCCTCAAAGAGATTACCCGAAAAAACGGAATCGAGCATATAATTGAATTTACCAATTTTATCTCCGAAGAGAGGAAAACCGAATTGCTTGCCAGTTCCTGGGTTTCGGTGAATACCTCGCCTATAGAAGGTTGGGGTTTAACCTCCATAGAAGCTCAAGGCAGCGGCACACCTTCCGTCGTTCCCGATTCTCCCGGACTCAGAGAAACCGTGAAAGACGGAGTCAGCGGCTATATTTACCCATTTGGTGACACTAATCGCTTGTCCGAAATTCTTATCAAAGTTTTAAAAAACAAAAAAACACTCGATAAAATGGGAAAAGAAGCAAGGAAATGGGCGGCAAACTTTTCCTGGGATGCGTCTGCGAAAAAGATGAAAGAAACAATCATAGCACAACTTTTATAAAAGTTTAACCACAAAATAAGCATAATTTTTAATACCTCCCGCCAACCCTTTTTTAACAACAAATAGCACAAATTACACAAATATATTAAGAATAAAATTTTTTGTTAATAAAAGTAGAAATTCTTTTGTTTTCATTCGTGCTATTCGTGTAATTTGTTGTTTCTAATTCTGGGATGTGTTGGGTTTTAAACAACAAAAATATAGTTTTTTTCTCTGTGTGTTTGTTTTTTCTTTGTGGTCTCTGTAGTTTAAATATTCAGACGCCAGATTGCAAAATTTAAGACCGAAGCAAAACTTACCCACAGTATATAAGGAATAAGCAACGCCCCTGCAACCCAGGATATCCGGAAGAAAAGTATTATCGATGCCAATATAGCTATCCAGAGAAATATAATCTCGATAAATGCGGCAAAAGGAGACTGGAGCCCGAAAAACAGAAAAGACCATAATGTATTTAAAACGAGCTGAAAAATAAAAACAGCAACCGCTATTTTTACGTTTTTCTCATTCAATCCGGTTCTCCAGACAAGATATAAAGAAATGCCCATAAGCAAAAACAACGTTGTCCAGACGGGAGCAAATACCCAGTTGGGCGGGTTGAATGACGGTTTATTTATACCGGCGTACCAGCGGGGTATAGAAGGAGTGGTAAATAAAGAACCTACAAAACCTGCCAGCTGGCAGATAATTATACTCGAAAAAAGAAGTAAAATTTCACTTAACTTGCTTCTCTGCATTTTTCCTCCTTAAAATCACATTGCTATCAAATCTTTCGTAAAAGAAGAAATCAATCCTTCAATTTCCCATATACGCAGCTTCATCTCTTCTTTATGACCTAAAAGTTCACTCATTTCTTCGTTCAAGTTACGCAGTTCATCTGAAGTAATAGTAATTGGTTGGTGCTGAAGATTGATTTTATCAAGCGGAATACCTGGAAAATTTCTCAATAATTCCGGAGTCAATATCAAAAACTCCATAGAAGTATATCCCTCTTCAGTGCTCATTATCTTAACGGGATAAAACAAATGCTCTGTTTTAAATCTGTATTGTATTGCATCGTTGGTTTTCAATTCTTTATCCAGAGATACGACATCAAAAACGAACCAGGAGAACTTTTCTTCCAGATATTCTTCGACAACTTTCTTTAGCCCTTCAGGAATCACCGGATTCTTGACCCCTGCAGAATCAAGATAATTCTCCACCCATTTAATAAAACTGTCTTTATCTAAAACATGCGCAACGGAAATATCATGTGCTCCTATTTTTTCATGAAAGGTAATTTCCCCCGCTACCTGGGATGAACGCTCTTTTCCTCCGTTTCTTTTATGCATTAATAAATGCTGTTCTCTGATTTTTTCGTTTATAAGTTTGGTAGCTTTCCCGAATACTTCTATGTCGCCTTTTTTTACCGCAGGTTCGGAAGGTAAAGGCAAAACCTCAAGAACTCCTGTAGAATCAGAGGCGTTCATATCCGTAGAAAGCAGGAGTATTTCCTCCGTACCATTCCAGGCAATCATAGCTCTCTGCGTGGGTTCGAAAATTCTTACATCGGGCTCAAAAGGAATAGAACCACGGTCCGCATAAAGCGCTGTATTTAAAAGCAAGAGAAAGATAAAATATTTCATTAATTTCATTCTAACCTCCGATAAAAAGTGTAATATTTTTCTTATGAAAAGTCAATCTTGGCGCAATCCCATTTTGAACCCTACTATAATTTATTATTGTAAGTCTAAGTCCATCCATACCATGTCGTTACCTTCGCCGATATAATTGGGGAATACCGCCGTAGGAGTAAACCCAATACTTTTATATAGTTTGGTGGATTCCCAATTCCATAGAGCAGTTTGAACTGTAATCTTTTTCATTCCTTCCGATTTACATAAATTTATTATTTTTTTTAGTAAAGAAGTCCCGATACCTTGATCTCTGTGTTTTCTAATTACAATCAGATGTTGAATAATAGCAATTCTATCCCAATAGGGGAAAGATACAGAAACAAATCCTATAATACAGCCTTCTTTTTCTGCTACTAAAACACTGGCTTTAGGATTGTCAACGTCATTACGAAAAATAGTTTCGTTTTCATCGGGATTTAGTTCTAAATTTAATTTTAATAATTCTTTGAAATCCGAGGAGGGGTTGTAGAGGCGAATTTGTATGTCACTTTTTTTCATTATACTTCTTTACTCCTTTGTAAAAACAATAATAGAAATTCTGTATATGTCAAGAATTTTTATCTCTTCTTGACTTGATAAGTATTGAACTTATCTTTACGAGGTATGAATAAAGAGCGAAGAAAAATCGAGATAAGAGGTATAGTTCAGGGTGTAGGGTTTCGTCCCGCCGTCTTTCGCCTCGCAAAAAAACATAATCTAAAAGGGTCTGTAGGTAACGATACCATGGGAGTTGTGCTGGATATCGAGGGACTTCCTGATGAAATAGATTCTTTCCTGAAAGAACTAAAAGTGAATCCTCCTCCGCTTGCGAACATAGAAAAACTCGAATCGAAAAAACTTAATTTAAAAAATTACAAAGAATTCAAAATAATCGAGAGCAAAGAGCAGAAAGAAAAAACGACCCTGGTTTCCCCGGATATAGCAACGTGTAAGGATTGTCAAAATGAGTTACTGGACTCTACGGACAGGAGATATTTATATCCATTCATAAACTGCACAAACTGCGGGCCACGTTTTACGATAACGAAAGAACTCCCTTACGACAGAAAAAACACAACTATGAAGAAATTCGAAATGTGCGAACGATGCAAAAAGGAATATGAAAACCCGCAAGACCGAAGATTTCACGCACAGCCTGACGCATGCGACGTCTGCGGACCACATCTTGAACTTTTAGACTCTAAAGGAAAGAAAATCAAAGGTAATCTGATAGAAAAAGCGATTGAATTTTTAAAAAATGGCAAAATCGTCGCGATAAAAGGGCTCGGAGGTTTTCATCTTGCCTGTAACGCAAAAGATAAAAAAGCTATCAAAACTTTAAGAGAAAGGAAAACTCGTCCGTATAAACCTTTTGCGCTTATGGCAAAAGATACATCCGTGATAAGCAAATTCGTATATGTCTCGAAGCAGGAACAAGAGCTATTGCAAAGTCCCCGGGCTCCCATAGTCCTTCTTGAGAAAAAGAAAACCGGGGAGCTTCCGGATAATATAGCTCCGAACAATAAATTTCTCGGCTTTATGCTGTCTTACACTCCCCTGCACATTCTTCTGTTCCAGAAGCCGGAAATTATCGAGGTCCTCGTGATGACTTCAGGGAACAAAATAGACGAACCGCTCGCTATAGACAATGACGAAGCATTCGAAAAACTCGGAAATATTGCCGATTATTTCCTTATTCACGACAGGGATATATGGATTGGGGCAGATGATTCCATCGTGAGGATAATAGACGGCGAGCCTCTCCTTTTGAGACGCTCGAGAGGCTATGCTCCACAGCCCATTAAAAGCCCCGTTGGAAGTAAAAAAAAGATTATCGGTTTTGGTGCTCATAAACATAATACTTTCTCTATTTCCCGGGGAGATGAAATTTTCATGAGTCATTATATAGGAGAGACAGACAATCTCGAAACGATAAAAGCATTTGAGCGGGGAATCAGTCATTTTATTAATTTCTTCGATATTCCTCCCGATATAGCAGTGGTCGATTTACATCCCGAGTACGAAGCGACAAAGTTCGGCAAGAAATGGGCAAGAGAGAACAATAAACCTTTGATAGAAGTCCAGCATCATCACGCTCACATCGCATCCTGCCTTCTGGACAACGATATGAATGAAAAAGTAATCGGAGTGGCATGGGATGGAACCGGGTATGGAGCAGATGGAAAAATATGGGGAGGGGAATTTTTGCTTGCCGATTTAGAAGATTACAAAAGAAAAGCTCATTTGCAGTATATTCCGCTGCCCGGCGGAGAAATGGCGGTGAAAGAACCCTGGAGAATGGGTGCGGCATATTTGTATAAAACATTCGGTAAAGACTTTATCAAGCTTGATATAGATTTCGTAAAAAGGCTCGACAGGAAGAAATGGACTGTCATAGAAAATATGATAGACAAAAAAGTGAATTCACCGGAGACTTCATCGATAGGAAGACTATTTGATGCGGTATCATCTATCATAGGAATAAGAGACACCATAACGTATCAGGGTCAGGCTGCAATCGAGCTTGAAATGATGGCGAGGGACAGCGGAGGCGAATTTTACGAATTCGAAATCCGGGAAGAAAATGGTATTTACGTGATAAACCCCCTAACGGTTATACAATCGATAATAGAAGATATTAAAAACGAAGCCGCAGCGGATTCTATCTCTTCAAAGTTTCACTTCGGTTTAGCAGAAATGATTGTGAGGGTCTCGGGTTTATTACGGGAAGAAACTCGCATAAATAAAGTTTGTCTTTCCGGCGGCGTTTCCCAGAATATGGTTCTGAGGAAATTAACAACCGAAAGATTGGAAAGAAATGATTTTAAGGTTTACAATCACAAAAATATACCGCCGAACGACGGAGGCATTTCAGCAGGTCAGGTCGCAGTCGCAATGAAGCGTTTTTAAACAAAAAAAACATTTACCACAAAGAACACAAAGAGCACAAAGTTGTTTATTCTTTAGCTAACAGCTAAAGGCAAAAAGCTAAATTCTTAGTTTAACAACAAATTACACGAATATCACGAATATTTTTTAAACTTGGAACTCAAAACAATCGTCCGTTGATTAATAAGAAGATTACATATATTATTATTCTAAATAATAAGGAGTTATAATTGAGGGTCTTGTACACAACAGACTTACATGGTAATGAAAGGTATTATAAATATCTGGAAGAAGTTGCTTTTCGAGAGAAGGTTGATGTGGTAATTAATGGGGGGGACCTTTATCCGGGAGTTTCAAAAGAAGGACAGAAGAACTTCCTGGATGAGTTTTTCCGTCAACATCTTAGTTTTTTCGATACTAAAAAAATTTATTATCTTACGTTTCCCGGGAATTATGATCTTAAAGTACTGGATCCTTTGTTTGACAGCATATGCAGTGGGTTTGAGTTTGCTTTGAATCTTAATCGCAGGAAGATAAAAATTAATGAATATGATTTTATTGGAATTAATTTGGTTTCCGATTATCCGTTTCGTCTGAAAGATAGGTGCAGAATGGATAACAAAGAGTTCGAGTTCCCACCCCAGCATGGTTCGGCAATATTTTCTTCCGAAGAGGATTTCAAGGAGATGAGTACTGAGGAGTGGTTTAAGTATGCCCGAAAACTTCCCACATTGAAGGAAGAATTAGGAAAATTGCCACAAATAGATGACCCTAAAAGGACAATTTATGTAATACATATGCCTCCTGCGAATCTGGGTCTTGATGTATGTTATGGGAATAGGAAGGCCGGTTCGGTCGCAATATATGAGTTCATAAAAGAAAAGCAACCACTTCTCACACTACATGGTCATATCCATGAGTCACCTCAAGTTTCAGGGGTCTGGAAGGCTAAACTTGGCAGAACAACCTGCATCCAGCCAGGGCAGGAGGATAAATTGACTTATGTTACGATTAATCTTGAAGGTTCGGATTTGGATGTTTCAAGGGAAAAGGTTTGACTTTTTGTTCAACAAAAAATAAAATAAAACACAGAAGTGGAAATAGCAAATTAGTGAATTAGTTGATTGGTGAATTAGTAGGAAAATTGCTAAAAGCCAAAGGTGAAAAGCTAAGAGCTATGTAGAAACCGGTATCTGGTACCTGGTATCTGGTATCTGGTATCTAAAATTCACCACAGAGTTTTTCAGCCGTCGGCTGAAAGCTGTGAGCTTTTTACTTTTTGAAGTCGTCTAAAGAACACAAACAATGCGATTGTGGCAGTCAAAGTCGCTCCTCCCATTCCTAAATTCAGAGTTAGGAAGATTAAAATTATGTTATCAAATACGTAACCTATTCCTCCTAAAACGCAAATAATCCCGTTAGATATTAATGCATATTTAATCACTTTGTTTAATCGGCTTCCTGTAAATACAGGCGCAATGAAGAAACATGATAAACTGAAAAACAAAGTCCAACCAACCAAATTTATTCCGGCAATACCCGATGTCGGGTTAGATTGAATAAATTGTTCCAGTCCGGCAATCTGTCCATTGGCAATACTCAGTCTAACCGAACTAATTTGAACAAAGTAGTGGATGCCTATGCAAGTGGCAAATATTGTCGCAAAACAAATGCTGATTCTACTCAAGATTTTTTTATCTTCTGATGCATAGTCATTGATGCTGTGCAGCATTATTAAAAATGCAGGAGCAAAGAGCAGCATTGCAAATTGGGCTAAATACTTAAATGACTGATTGTAGTTGCTAGAATAGGTTATAAAATCTGCAAGGTTTGTCCACTTAAAAATTGGATTTACTTTAAAGATTGCCACAAAGCAAATTGTCCAAATAACAAAAGTAGTAATGCAAATCAAGGCTGTCCAATAGCCGAGTTTAATTGATAGTGATTTCATTATACGTCCCCTCCTTCATTTAAATTAAAACGAAATAATTTATTTTTTTAAATTGTAGATATTTAAGAAAAAATGTCAAGGAATTTTTTAGCCATCGGATGTTTTACTAATCAACTAATTTACCAATTGACTAATATACTGAATCGAAGATTCTACGGGATTCAAAAAACAAGACCTGCCTTGATTGTTTTCCACGCAAATCTATAGTAGTTATTCCGCAAAAAACTTTTTCCGCAATCGAATATCCTCTGATGAGCTGCCGATTTGAACTTCAAATTCGCCCGGTTCGACAATAAAGTCATTCGATTTAATATCATAGAATGATAGTTCGGATGCAGGAAGATTAAACGAAACGGTTTTATGTTCACCCGGTTTGAGAGTGATACGTTGGAACCGTTTTAACTGGCGGATTGGCACCTTGATAGAAGCTTTTGTATCACGGACGTAAACTTGAACGACTTCGTCACCTTTGTAGTTGCCGGTATTTCGCACAGTGCATTGAATTTTAATTGCACCGTCCTTGCTAATTTTGTCGGTACTTAATCTCAAATCACTGTATTTGAATGTCGTATAGGAAAGCCCGTAACCGAATGGGTATAAAACGGGTTTTTCAAAATACATATAGGTTCGGCCATAATTGATAATGTCATAATTGGCAAAGGGCGGCAGCTGATCGGTTGACGCGTAGAATGTTTCCGGGAGTTTGCCGCCCGGATTGATGTCGCCAAATAAAACATCGGCGATTGCCGTTCCGGTAGCCTGGCCGGTATACCACGCTTCAAGGATAGCAGCAGCATCTTTTTCCGTTCCTGCCAAAGCTACAGGGCCACCGTTAATGAGAACAATGACAATGTTAGAGTTTACTTGTGCAATCTCTCGAACCAAATCTCTTTGAACTTGAGGTAATGTAATATCCATCCTGTCATTTTCTTCTTGAGAAATAAGGGGATGTGTTCCAAGAACAAGGATAACCAGATCGCTTTCTTTCGCGATTTCTTTTGCCTTATCAAAATTTTGTTGACCGAGGTCCCACACCAATCGCGCTGTTGCGCCGAGACTATTATCGAAATATTCGAATACAATTTTATATTCTTTTCCGGCTTTTAATTCAATGTTAGCTTTGTTTGGCTTTTCACCATGTTCTGTCCAATCTTCAAAAAACAATTGATTGTCTACATAAAGTCGAGACCCATCATCTGTTCTCGTTCCCAGAGAAAACACACGAGTTTCCGGGGGTATTATTTTACCTGTCCAACGAACCGAGAACTGGTCATTTGGCACCTCAGGTGCCGGGGATTTTTCGCCCCATCTAAAATTTATAATGGAATCGATACGAGTTAAAACAGGTTTGCCTGATAAATCCATGTTATCAAAATATTGACCAATCATTCCTGTTTTGCCGGAGTCATCGATTTTTGTAAAATATTCTGTTTCGATTGGTCTTAAAAGTCCGCCACCAACCCCGCAGCCTTCAACATAGTTGACTTTAATTCCATAACTCGATGCTTTATTTTTTATTCCCTCAAGCGGACTGATTCGGATATTGGGCCAGCCGCTATAGATACCCAGTTGGCACTCCTCCGCATTTGGTCCGATTACTGCAATCGATTTTATTTTGTTTTTGTCCAGAGGTAAAATGCCTTCATTTTTGAGGAGGACTATTGCTTTTTGAGCAGCTTCAAGAGCCAAATCACGATGGGCCTGACAGTCCAATTTTTCTTCCGGAATTGCGCGGTATGGTACCATTTCAGGAGGGTCGAATTCGCCTAATCGAAATCTTGCGGAAAGCACGCGTTTAAGTGCGCGGTCAAGGTCTTTTTCTTGAATCAATCCTCGCTCCAGAGCTTCATGCAGATAACTACTATAATAATTACCGCAATTTAGATCACATCCTGCAAGAATGCCGCGCGCTGCTGCCTCGGTTCCCGTTTTATAAAGATGATGTCCTGAAACCATATCGTGAATGGCTCCGCAGTCGGATACAACATAACCTTCGAATCCCCATTTTTTTCGAAGAATGTCGGTCAGCAAATAATAATTGCCGCAGCATGGCTCTTGATTTAATTCGTTATAAGCACACATAATAGAAAAAGCTTTACCCTCGACGATCGTCCGCTGGAAAGCCGGCATATAATATTCCCATAAACTGCGCATATCCACATCGGATGAACCCGAGTGGCGGCGCATTTCTTCATTGTTGGCAATAAAATGTTTTGGAGTCGAGACTGTTTTAAGATAAAGAGGATGGTCTCCCTGCATACCTGTTACAAACGCGACAGCCATTCGCGAAAGCAGATAAGGGTCTTCACTGTAGGATTCTTCATTTCTTCCCCAGCGTGGATCACGTGCAATGTTGACGGTCGGGCTCCAGTACGTAAGGCCTTTTCCTTCGATATTGTTTTTAACACGAGCTTCATCGGAGATAGCTGTTGCTACTCGACAAACAAGCTCAGGGTCCCAGGTCGAACCTAAAGCGACTACTTGAGGAAAAGAAGTTGTACCTACAGCTAAGACTCCATGCAAAGCTTCGTTCCAGTAATTATACCCGGAAACACCGAGACGGGGAATAGCATCTGAACGACTTATTAGTTGACCTGTCTTTTCGTCAACCGTCATCAAGTCGACAAGATCTGAAAGCCTTTGAATGTAAGAATTTGGTTTGAACACATTCATTATGACGGTATCGCTTACTTTTTCATTGCCGGATTCCGTGGCAGTTAGTGTTAACAGATAATAACCCGGTCGGGGAAATGTTACTTTCGTCGTAGGATTTGATACATTATGAAAAAGAACTTTAAGATTCGCGGGACACGTCCACTGGACACCTATATTCTTTGGGTAAACACTTCCCTTAAGTTGAATTGTTTGAGTCTTTTCCCAGTTTACAAATTGGTTAGTTCCAGCATCGATTTTAATTTCATGAGACTCCGAAACGATAAGTAAAGGCATAAAAAGTGAAATTAAAACTATTCTAATCAAGTATTTTACAGGAATTTGTTTCATCACATCCTCCGTTTTTTTCACCTAATTTTATGAAATAATATGAGAAAAAGGAATAAATGTCAAGATTGGGATTTTACCGCAGAGGCGCAAAGAGCGCAGAGAAGAATTGAGTTTTTGTTTGACCAAATCCTAAATCCCATATCCCAACCCCCAGTATTACCACAGATTACACAGATTAACACAAGATTTTTATCTCACCGCAAAGATGCTAAGGACGCAGAGAGAACAACAATTTAGTTAACCACGAAACATACGAAATACACTAAATTTTTATTGTAATTAAAAAACTAAAACCGAAGGCCTAACACCTAAGGACCCTTTTCACATTTCAAGGTTTGACTCCGTGGCACTTAAAATGTTCGAGGTATTTTTCAAATAGAGCAACATTATTATTATATTTATTACTGATTGTTAACGTAAACATTCTGTTCGATTGTCTGCAACACCACACGGAGGTCACCCCGTACACCGCTTCATCGGTAGTGTCTATATATGACCACGTCTGATATAACACTTTATGACCCATAGGCGAGGTAAAATAATCGCAGGAATCCTTCTTAAAATCCTTTCTTTTTTCCCATTTAAAATCCACTGAAACCATTTTAAGCTCCCTTTTCTTAGTAACATTACTACTATCTTTGGGTGAGGTAGAAATATCATCGGGCATTGCTTGAGGATCTATCCATCTTTTCTCTTGTGCGTCAACCCAAAATGAAAGAATTTGTTTTAATTCTCTATACTGATCCTCGGGTTCATCAGACCGAACACCACCCAAATGCCAGATAATCTGTAAGGTGTGGTCTTTTGCGTAACATTTTAAGGAGCCTTCGAAATATGTGGGAAAGGGGTGAAAAGGGTCAATAAATCTGCGGCGTTCCAGTTTTTCAAATTTCGGGTGACTAAATGATATCCCCCATCTTTCTAGAACTTCAGTAAATTCAGGAAAGCTTTTTCTTTCACAGGAACCGATAGAAAAGAATATCATTATAATAAATATTATCGAAAATCTTGATTTCACTTATCTCTCCTGTTACTAATTTAGAAAAACGGCTATGATTGTCAAGGAATTTTTTAGCCACGAAAGCACTAAGACACAAATTTACTAATATACTGAATCGAAGATTCTACAAGATTCACGATTCAAGACCTGGCCCCTCTGTTTTTATCTTCTCGCTTGACAATCAGAATGTTTTTATTAAAATTTACGACAGGAGGTAAAAATGATAATAAAATTAAGCTTAAATGTTATGAAAAAACAAAAAATGTATGCAAGAATGTTTTTATCGATAGTATTGTTCATATTAACAACGAACATTTTTGCGCAAGATCCGGATTTTTACATTTACCTGTGTTTTGGACAGTCAAATATGGAGGGACAGGGCACAATTGAAACAATAGACGAAACAGTGGATAGCAGTTTCAAGGTTATGGCGGGTGTTAATTGTTCAAATCCGGCAAGAACAAAGTATTCCTGGTACACCGCTGTCCCACCTTTGTGTCGATGTAGGACCGGTACTTACCCGACTGGTCTTTGCCCAGCCGATTATTTTGGTAAAACAATGGTTTTAAACCTTCCGGA
>Ga0315548_1003603_pt1 | contig 11543 bp, 11 predicted proteins | sample SalMarSW160110MG_2_FD_202540 | JGI IMG/M metagenome (GOLD analysis project Ga0315548, IMG submission 202540) | Salt marsh sediment microbial communities from the Plum Island Ecosystem LTER, Massachusetts, United States - Salt Marsh Sediment SW1601-110 ... | reverse complement strand
TTATCTATAAAAATATATCCGGAATCGGGATTATCGTTTATGGAAATATCTATATGGGGAAAATCACTCGGTACCGATACCCCATTCTCCATAATCATAGCCTCTGCGGCATTGGCTTTTTGCATCAATCCAAACTGATCTATGAGAAAAAACATCAATAAAGTGATAACAATAATTTCTTTTTTTATCATTTCTCTACAATTCCGTTATATTATTATAACTATTATAACGTAACAACTAAATAACTAAATGTCAAGGTAAAAATTTTTATACCTTTTTTATAAACTACATTCTACGATTTTCTAAAAAAATTAAGTTAAACGGTTGATCAGTCTAATTCTATTATATGTATTTTAGATTTAAGTACTTCAAATAACATTATTTACTCCTATCACAAGCCTATATTACTTTTATCCCTTGTTTTGTCAATAGAATTGAAAAAGACAAAAACACGGACCTGCTGAAGGCAAGGGAGAACGAAGTAGAGTCCCCTATAGCATGTTATGATTTATTAATTATGGTTTTTCCCATTCGGCATCGATTGGTTGTATTACGGTTAAGATAGTTTTTCCATCCGCCACCATCTTTACCACAACCTCATCAACAATTGCTGGATTTCTGAACCCAAAGTATCCCACAAGCCTTCCCTTTCCTTTCTCATATGCTGGAGAAGGATGTGCGAAGTATTCCGGGGGCAATTTTCCTTTTGTATACGGTCTTGCCCATATCTGAGCTGTATCAACTGAAGCTATAGTGTAGTCGATAGTAACCATGAGTTTCTCTTCTAAGTTTAGCTTGGCAGGCAAGGGTGGATCAAAAGACATTACTATGAGTGAGTTAACCGGGTTATCAGTTACTTCATTTGCTTGCTCCTGCTCAGATTTCCCACATCCTGCAAAGAAAAATAAAATTAAAACAATTATTGCTGATCGTTTTATCATATTTACCTCCTTTTTTAATCTATTTACTGTGCTCACTACATGTAATTAATTATTTCTTTAATAATAACGTAGTTTATATGTACTAATTATAATCACAAACACTCCAAAGTATTATCCATTCTATGCAATTCTTATAGCATATTCGTACTATAAGCATAAACTCTCTCACTGTCAATACGGAAATTCTTATACCTGTTTCATATAAAATAAATTATACTATTCCTTAAACAGATCTAAATCAAACGCTTGATTTGCAAGATTATCTAAGCGGAAATCACTCTCCTGTTACCTGTGCGTGAGAATGGGTTTCCGGATTCCGACTCCGCTACTTCTGAATTCTTTCCCACTTGGTGCCTTTGTGGCTATTTTTCTTTACAAAAAAGGTTGACAATATCCTTCAGCCTTATTATTATATGAAAAATACGGGCGATTAGCTCAGGGGTTAGAGCGTTTGCGTGACATGCAAAAGGCCAGTGGTTCAATTCCACTATCGCCCAGTTTTAAAGAAAAAAATTGATTTTATATATATACAAAACAGATGTATGAAAATAAAGATAAAGCTTTACATAGATAAAGAAATTTATGCTTTAGAGGTAGAAAAAGGAATAGCTCTAAAACAAATATTAAAAGATAAAAATCCATCTATTTTTAATAAATTTACTGGAGCGGTAAAAAACGGAATTTTCATAGACTTTCATACTCCAATAAATGAAAGCGGTGAATTTCAATTAATTCCCTATAACAATGAAATGTCCTATTCTGCCTTCTGGCATACAACTTCGCATATAATGGCGCAAGCCGTTAAGCGATTATATAAAGTTAACCTGGCAATCGGACCGTCAATTGAAGAGGGTTTCTATTATGATATGGAAAAGGAAACTCCATTCTCAGAAGATGATTTAAAGAAGATATCAGAGGAGATGGAAAAAATAGTTAAAAGTGATTTACCAATTGAATATAAAGAAATAAGTAAAAAAGAAGCAAAAAAGCTATTCTCCGATAATAAGTTCAAACTTGAACTTATTGATGGAATCGAAGACGGTTTTGTATCCGTTTATTCTCAAGGTGAATTCTCCGACCTTTGCAGAGGTCCGCATCTGTATTCAACCGGAAAAGTTAAAGCCTTTAAACTATTATCCGTTTCCGGGTCATACTGGAGAGGAGACGAAAAAAGGGAGCGCTTACAGCGTATATACGGCATATCATATACCGATAAAAAAATGCTAAAGGACTATATGCGTCGATACGAAGAAGCAAAAGAAAGGGACCACAGAAAACTCGGAAAACAATTGGATTTATTCGACATTTACGACGAAATCGGAGCGGGGCTCATACTATGGCATCCAAACGGAGCGATTATACGTGAGGAAATGGAAAATTTCTGGAAAAAAGAACATTTGAAGAGAGATTACAAAATAGTAAGAACACCCCATATTGCAAAAGCTGATCTTTGGAAAACTTCCGGACACTATGATTTCTATCTCGAAAATATGTATACTTTTGAGAGAAATGGTGAAGAATATGTAGTCAAACCCATGAACTGTCCTTATCATATTTTAATTTACAAAAAAAATACGCGAAGCTACCGTGATCTTCCGATAAAATTTGCGGAACTCGGAACCGTATACAGATATGAACGATCCGGAACCCTCCACGGTATGTTGCGTGTCAGGGGATTCACACAAGATGATGCTCATATCTTCTGCTCCGAAGATCAAATCGAAGAAGAAATCGGAAAAGTTTTCGACTTTGCTATGGAAATGATAAAAACTTTTGGTTATGAAGACTTTGAAATACTTCTTTCTGTGAGAGACCCACAGCACAAAGAAAAATACGCCGGAAGCGACAAAGAATGGGTGAAAGCGGAAGAAGCCTTAGTTGCAACTCTTGAAAAAAGAGATATAAAATACAAAAGAGAAGAAGGCGAAGCTGTATTTTACGGTCCTAAAATCGATATAAAAATCAAAGATGCTATAGGAAGAAGCTGGCAGGGGCCTACTATTCAATTCGATTTTAATCTACCGCACAGATTCAAAGCAACATATATCGGAGAAGACGGACAAGACCACATGGTCTACATGGTGCATAGAGCACTATTTGGTTCTTTTGAACGGTTCGTAGGAGGTTTAATAGAACATTATAAAGGAAATTTTCCGACCTGGCTTGCACCCATTCAAGCAATACTTCTTCCAATTACTAACGAACAAATAAACTTCTCAGAGGAAGTTCTCGCTAACTTAAAAGACAACGAGATAAGGGTAGAACTGGACGGCCGAAACGAAAAACTTTCCAGAAAAATCAGGGATGCAGAAACTAAGAAGATTCCGTATATGTTTATAATTGGAAACAAAGAAGTTGAATCAAAAACAGTTTCGGTCAGAAATCATTTGGACGGCGACATTGGTAACTTCAAAATAGAAGATATTTTATCTAAAATTAAAGAAGAAATAAAAACAAAAGGAGGGAAGCCATTTCGAAAGACAGTAAAAAATACGTAAATTTTGAAATCCGAGCAGAGAACATAAGGCTTATTGATGATGATGGTAATAATAAAGGAGTTAAAGATACAAAAGAAGCAATTAAAGAGGCAAAAGCCAACGGGTATGACCTGGTTCTTGTCGCACCCGATGAGAATCCACCGGTTTGTAAATTTATGGACTACGGCAAGTATCTTTACAGGGAAAACAAAAAACACAGGAAAGAACGTCAGAGGCAAAAACACACTCTAAAAGAAATGAAATTCTATCCCAAAATCGAACCACACGATTATGAAACGAAACTCAGACATATTAAGAGATTTCTTAATGAGCATAACCCGGTACGAATTCAAATCTGGATGAGAGGCAGAGAAAAAGTTCACCCTGAATTAGCTAACAGTCTGGCAAAAAGAATCATTAAAGATACCGAAGATATTTCAAAACTACAGGGAGAACTAAAGCCAATGAATCATAGAGTTCAATTTCAACTTATGCCAATAGGAGGAGGAAATAGTGCCCAAACTGAAAACGAAGGGAGCAGTTAAAAAAAGATTTAAAGTATCTAAAAAAGGAAAAATAAAGTTTAAAAAGGCCGGCAAGAGTCACTTACAGTCAAAACACAAAAAGAAACACACCCGCCGCCAGACAAGAGAAAGTGATATATCAAAAGCAGATAAGAAAAGAGTAAAGAGACTTCTGCATTTAAGGAGGATTTGATGTCAAGGCATAAAAGTGTAGTACAAAGAAAAAAACGACATAAAAGAGTACTAAAACAAGCAAAAGGCTTTTTCAGCAAAAGAAAAAACTCTTACAGAGTAGCGAAGCAAGCTGTAATGAGAGCGCTACTTAACGCTTATAAAGACAGAAAAAGGAGAAAAAGAGATTTCAGGAGATTATGGACTACCAGAATAAATGCTGCAGCCCGGCAAAACGGTATATCTTATAGTAAATTAATTCACGGACTATCTGTATCTAATGTTAAGATAAACAGGAAAGTCCTTGCTGATATTGCAGTACATGAACCTGAAGTTTTTTTAGAAATTGTTAAAACCGCAAAAGAGAGTATCAATGCAACTTGAATCCTTAGGGAAAGAAGCAAATCTTAATATAAAAGAAGCTTTAACCCTCGATGAGGTTGAATCTCTCAGAATCAAATACCTGGGGAAAAAAGGGGAGCTTACAGAAGTACTCCACTCGATAGGTAATCTACCAGCAACCGAGCGACCTAAAGCCGGAAAACTTGCAAATCGGCTAAAAAATGAGCTTGCCGAATTAATTAAAGAAAAAAAAGAAGAGATAAAAAAACAAAAATCTCTTCCCTTGATAGACCTTTCGCTGCCAGGAAGAAAACCAACCGTGGGTGGACTACATCCACTCTCGATACTTTCCGAGGAGATTCAAGAGATCTTTATTCAGATGGGATTCTCTATAGTAACCGGACCGGAAATTGAAACGGAATATTATAATTTTACGGCACTTAACACTCCCGAAGATCATCCTGCAAGAGATATGCATGACACATTTTATTTAAAAGACGGAAGACTCCTTAGAACACACACCTCTCCGGTACAGATTAGAACTTTAGAAAAACACTCTCCTCCCTTGCGAATAATCTCACCCGGCAGATGCTATAGAGTAGATACTTTCGACCCGATACACTCCCCCACTTTCACGCAGATAGAGGGTCTCTGGATAGATAAAAACATATCGATGGCTGATCTTTTCGGTACTTTAGATTTGTTCGCAAAAAAGATTTTTGGGAAACATGTTAAAACAGAATTTTTCCCGAGCTACTTTCCATTCACTGAACCTTCAGCTGAAATGTGGATCGAGTGTCCCTTTTGCCGGGGAAAAGGCTGCTCTGTTTGTAAAAAAAGAGGAAAAATCGAGACAGTGGGAGCTGGTATGGTGCACCCAAACATTTTAAAATCTCTTGGATATGAAGAATACAACGGTTTTGCATTTGGTATGGGTGTGGACAGAATCGCCATGACGAAATATGATATTGACGATATAAGACTATTTTTCCAAAACGAACTTCAGTTTTTAAGGCAATTCGATGATAGTAAACTATAATTGGCTCTCAGAATGGGTTGATATCAAATGCAATCCAAGCGAACTGGCTGAACTTTTATTGAAAATTGGATTAGAGGTAGAAGAAGTCGAAAAAACACGTGGAGATACTATCTATAAAATAGACATAACACCAAACAGAGGAGATTTACTAAGTGTAATAGGAATCGCGAGAGAAATAGCTGCAAAAACCGAAAAAAAACTCAGAAAAAGTATCGAATATAAGTTCAAGTGCGAAAACAAAAATAAGAAAATAAACGTGACAATTGAGTCAAAAGAAGACTGTCCCAGATATACCGCAAGTCCTTTGAACAATATAAAAATTGGTAGTTCCCCTTCTATAATTTCCGAAAGACTGGACAAGTGCGGCATTCGCCCTTTAAATAACGTAGTAGATATTACCAACTACGTATTATTAGAAACTGGTCAACCTCTACACGCATTCGACTACGATAAAATCACGGGAGGAATTACAGTAAGAAGGGCTAAAGATGGAGAAAAAATAGTAACTCTGGAAGAAACTGATAAGGAACTATCAAAAGAAGACCTTATTATAGCTGATAATAAAGGACCAATTGCTCTTGCGGGAATAATGGGTGGTTTGGAATCTGGTATCTCGGAAGATACACAAAGAATCGTACTCGAATCAGCTTTTTTCAAGCCTTCATTAATAAGAAATGCCTCAAGAAGATTAAAAATTGCTACTGAATCTTCCTATCGCTTTGAGAGAACAGCAGACATGTATATGGTTGGTTATGCTGCTTACTATACTACTGGACTTTTCAAAAAATACGCAGATGGAAAATTAATGGGAAAAATTATTGATACAAATCCTAAACCGAAATTATCAAAGAAGATTATTTTCTCTTACAATAAAGTAAACAGTCTTCTTGGTATGAATGTCGAAAAAAAGAAAAGCAAAAATCTTTTGCAAAATTTAGGATTTACAGTTAAAAGTAAAACTGAAGTCAAAGCAGAAGTATCAATACCCTCTTACAGGAATGATTTAAAAATAGAGGAAGATTTAATTGAGGAAATCGGAAGATTCGCCGGATATGATAACATACCACTTAGATTTAGATACTCAAACTGCAAACCAGTTTGGGTTGAAAACAAGGAAATTCTTGAAATTAAGAAGATAATGGTCCGTTTAGGTTTCTGGGAAGCTATAAACATTCCCTTTATAGAACCACATTGGGCTACGGATGAGAAAACAGAAGCTATTTATCTTGAAAATCCTATGTGGAGTGACAAAGGAATTCTACGAAATAGCTTAATTCCGGGTCTTCTTGAAAATGCAAAAAGAAATCTTAACAGAGGTGAAGAGATTGCTCGAATTTTTGAAGTCGGTAGAGTATTCACCGAAGAAAAAGGAGAAGAGGAAAACGTAGGAGGTGTTATCGGAGGATACACATTAAAAAATTGGTACGAGAATGACCGTGAAGTGGATTTCTACGATATAAAAGGTATAGTCGAAGCTCTTCTCGAAGAAATAAAAATCTCGGATTATTCATTTCAAGACTGCAAAAATCAATTACTCATAAAAGACCAAGCTTTAAGCATAACTTCGGGTGGAAAAATTTGCGGCTCGTTTGGACTAATAAATCAAGAAGTTTGTAAGTGTAATGTTTTTGGATTAGAATTTGGCTTAAAAAAACTTATGAATTCAAAAAAAGAAAAACGTTTCATGAAATCAAGTGTATTTCCGCCTTTAAAGAGAGATATTTCGATAATAATCGAAGAAAACAAACCTTTTAAAGAAATCCAAACTTTATTGGATCATTCTACCAAGCAAAAAGCGCGTATTAAACTTATAGATGTTTATCACGCCAACAAAATCGGAAAAAATAAAAAATCTATGACAATTCGTCTGGAGTTCTACAATCCAAAAAAAACACTCAAAGATGACGAAATAGAAGGGGATATCAAATTGATAACAAAAAAACTGGAAAGCATAGGGGCTGTTTTAAGAGAATGAACAACGTAGATCTTGGCTACCTATCAGACATAGTAAGAAATTGCATAAAGACTCTAAAAGAATTGCAACAGGAAAATATACAATTAAACAAAGAATTGAAAGAAGAAAAAGAGAAAAAAGAAGAAGCTATAAAACTAATAAATAAAATTGAAGAAGAACTAAAAAAGAGGCTTTAAGTGGGAAAAGAAGTAGAAGTGAAAATCTTAGGAAATAAATATTCTTTCATTACAGATAAAAATCCAGAAGAAGCATTAAAAATTGCAACATTTGTAGATGAACTGGGTAGAAAAATAAAAGAAGAAGAACCATATTCTTCTGAAAATACAATTGCAATATTGACAGCTTTAAATATCGCAGACAAATACTTTGCACTTGCAGACGAGATTGAAAAACTTAAAAAATATGTCGGCGATTTAGAATAATACTTCTTTCCCTTTGCCTCTCGAAAAACAAAAAGAGAGGTTTCATATGAATTCGATAATAACAATTGTGTTATACGCGGTGATATCAGTCATTTTACTTGCTGCCGGATATTTTCTTCAGAAATTTAAAACTGACAAAAAGATACAAACAGCGGAAATAAAAGCTGAGAAGCTGATAAAAAATGCTCAAGGAAAAAGTAAGGAGATTGAAGAAAAAACTCGGGAAAAATTAGAGCAGTTAAAAAGAACTCAAAAGCAAGAATTTATTGAAGAAACAAGAGCACAAAAAAGACACCTGGATAGATGGGAAAAAGAATTAGAAAGAAAAGAAGAAGAACAGAAAAAAAACGCAAATTTTCTTTCTCAGAAAGAAAAGAACTTAATGTCCAGAGAAAAAGCGGTACAGGAACAAAAAGAAGAAATAGTGCTAAAAAGAAAAAAATATACCGATCTGGTTGAAATAACAAACAAGAAACTGGAAACAGTATCCAGAATGACCAGAGATGAAGCGAGAAAAGAAATATTAGAAGAAGTCAAGAAAAATTCAGAGAATAAAGCTATACAAATTGAAAATGAAATCATAAGTGAAGCAACCAAGAAAGCAAAAAGAACTGCTCAGAAAATTATAACCGAAGCCATTCAGCGCTGCGCAATCGACAACGTCTCAGAATCTACAGTTTCCGTTGTATCTCTACCGTCAGAAAATATGAAAGGCAGGATAATTGGAAGAGAAGGTAGAAACATAAGGTCTTTTGAAAAAGCAACAGGAATCGAAGTTATAATTGACGATACCCCGGAAGCGGTAACTTTATCTTGTTTTGACCCAATAAAACGCGAAATCGCTAAAATTTCTCTGGAAAAATTAGTTAAAGACGGACGTATACATCCTGCCAGAATAGAAGAAATCGTAGAAAAAACAAAACAAGAACTCGAAGACAGAATATCGGAAATCGGAGAAAGCACAATTTTTGAACTTGGTCTCTCAAAAATAAATGACGATTTAGTAAAAATGGTAGGAAAACTTAAATTCAGATCAAGCTATGGACAAAATGTACTGCAGCATTCAAAAGAAGTTTCTTACCTGATGGGAGCAATGGCCGGAGAACTGGGGCTGGACATCGAAACGGCAAAAAGAGCCGGTATATTGCATGACATTGGTAAAGGAATGAGCCAGGATTACTCGGGCAGTCATGCAGATATCGGAGCTAGTGCCGCAAGGAAATACGGTGAATCCCCCGTAATAGTTAACGCAATCGCCGCCCACCATGAAGAGGTGGAATCCGAAACACCATTTGCAGTTCTCCTGCAAGCGGCTGATGCTATTTCAGGAGCAAGACCAGGGGCAAGAAAAGAAACCTTAGAAGCCTATATAAGAAGGGTTGAAGAATTAGAGAAAATTGCTTCCTCTTTTGGCGGGATAAAAAAAGTTTACTCGATACAAGCAGGAAGAGAAGTTAGAGTCATCGTTCAGCCTGAAACTATCTCCGATAACGGAACCAGAGAAATTGCTACAAAAATTGCCAAAAAGATAGAAGAAAATTTAAGTTATCCCGGAGAAATAAAAGTTACAGTTATAAGAGAAACCCGTGCTGTGGGTCATGCCCAATAATTAAAATTAAAAGTATTACTCTTCGGCTTTAAAGGAGCGTATAATCGATGAGAGTACTCTTTATTGGTGATGTTGTAGGCAAACCGGGACTCCGAATTCTATCAGAATTGGTTCCCGATTACAAAAAAGAAAACAAATACGATTTCATATTCGTAAATGGAGAGAACGCAGCCGGCGGATTTGGCCTAACCAGGAAAAGCGCTTCAAAATTAATCAAATACGGCTGTGACGTAATAACTACGGGAAATCACATATATGATAGAAAGGAAGAAATTGAGAAAATATTCGAACTCGAGTATGTAATAAGACCCTTAAATTACGAAAAATCTTTTCCGGGTAAAGGTTTTACAGTTATAGAAAAAGAGAGTCAAAAAGCCGCTATTATTAATATACAGGGACAAACTTTTATGCCAAAAGAACCTAAAACGAGAAATCCTTTCAAATTAGTGAAAGAATGTGTTGAGAATTTACTTCTGATTACCCCTATAATAATAATAGATATACATGCTGAAACAACTGCTGAAAAAATCGCAATAAGATACCTCTTAGACGGACAAATTTCAGCACTTATCGGTACTCATACACATGTTCAGACAGCTGATGAAATAGTTACAAATAGCGGTACAGCCTACATAACAGATGTTGGAATGACAGGAGCATTCGATTCGGTCATCGGCATGCAGGCAAAACCCATTATAAAGAAATTCATGGGCGATAAAGAACAGCAATTCAGACTTGCAAAAAACGATGTAAGAATGAATGCGGTTGAAATAGAAATTGACGATATCACAGGTAAAGCAAAATCTATAAGGAGGATTGAAATTGGAGAAAACTCTTAAAGGCAATGTAGTAGCAGAAAGTATTTTTAAAACCCTTAAAAACCAAAAACAAAAGCGGAAACTTGGAGTTCTAAGAGTCGGGAATGATCCCGGGAGCTCTTACTATCTCAAGAGTATTACAAAAAAAGCCGATAAAGTAGGAATATTTGTAGAAACATTAGAATTAGATGAAAAAACGAGTGAAGAAGAAGTAAAAAAACTTCTTAAGGAAATGGCTGAATCAAAGAAAGTTGACGGAATACTAATTTTGGAGCCTTTACCAAAGGGCATGAATATTAATGATTTAATAGAAATAATAGGAAAAGACCTGGACGTTGAAGGTATGCACCCTTACAACCTCGGAAAATTGTTAATAGGAGAGCCAACAATCATCCCTTCCACTCCGGGTGCGGTTCTGGAATTAATGAAATACTACAATATAGATACAACAGGAAAAGAAACTGTAATAATCGGCAGAAGTAATGTAGTAGGCAAACCTCTTGCCAATTTACTGCTCAGGAAAGTTCCCCTCGGAAACGCAACTGTTACAGTATGTCATTCCAGAACAAAAGATATCAAAAATATTTCTAAAAAAGCGGATATTCTAATAGTTGCAATCGGTCAGGCAGAATTCGTAACAGATGAATTCATAAAAGACGGAGCTATTGTAATAGACGTCGGAACAAACGAAAAAGATGGGAAAATGGTCGGAGACGTTCATTTTGAGTCTGCAGAAAAGATAGCTTCAGCAATAACACCAGTCCCCGGAGGCGTGGGAAGCATTACAACGGCAATGTTATTGTCGAATTTGTATAAACTTTGAAAAAGCAATCATCACACAGAGACACAGAGAACAAAAAGGATGATTTGTTTTAAAACCCTCCCCACAACTCCAAAAAACAATTCTCATACGTAGGCACGGAGAGAGAGTTATGACCGAAAATAAAATCAGAGATATTGTAGTTGCTACCGCAATATCTATTCATAAAAAATTAGGTCCCGGACTTCTTGAAACTGTATATGAAGTCATCTTAGTGCACAAATTAAAAGAAAAAGGATTATCTATAAAACGTCAAGTATCAATACCAATCTGCCTACCCCCCAAAATTTCTGTGTCAAAAGTCAATAATCGAGTATTTGTAAGGGTTCAGATTGCATTTTTTCGAGGAAAAGGCATTAAAAAAAAACCTCCTTTTGGTATAATAGAACCAAAAGGAGGAAAACC
>Ga0315548_1003601_pt1 | contig 11545 bp, 9 predicted proteins | sample SalMarSW160110MG_2_FD_202540 | JGI IMG/M metagenome (GOLD analysis project Ga0315548, IMG submission 202540) | Salt marsh sediment microbial communities from the Plum Island Ecosystem LTER, Massachusetts, United States - Salt Marsh Sediment SW1601-110 ... | reverse complement strand
ATGACAAGATTAAAGTTGTCAGGTAAATCCCCGTAAAAGCTCATTGGGCCCCCCAGCTTTGACATATCTTTCATCCTGCGCATAAATTCTGACTGGGTAATTACTAAGGGACTATCAGTCTCGTTGATGTTTTCGAATAATACCGTATACTTGTCACTTTCGTCCATCTGTCCCTTAAAAACGGGAGCAAGATTTTCTTTTTGTGCGTCATTAAGCTTCGATTCCCTGCTTTCTTCCTTTTGAACCAGCTTGTCAATAACATCAGAGTCAACGCGCAGAAATCTGGAGTCTTTGAATTTCTGTTCAAGGTGGTTAATAAAATGAACATCAAGCTGGCCGTCCATTATTAAAACGTCATAACCCTTTGATTTTGCAGCATCAATAAAACTATACTGCTCATCAGCTTGATTGGCATATAGGTAAACAAGGTTCTTGTTCTTGTCGGTCTGGTTGTCCTTTATCAGCTTTTCATATTCTTCAAAGGTAAAATATTTGCCATCAGTGTTTTTTAGCAGCGCAAACTTTTCAGCCTTCTCATAAAACTTTTCTTCGGTCAGCATTCCATATTCAATGAATAGCTTTATATCATCCCACTTTTTCTCAAACTCAGTGCGGTTGTTTTTAAAAATATCGGATAGCTTATCTGCCACTTTCTTGGTGATATGGCTGGATATCTTTTTGACGTTCTGGTCATTCTGAAGAAAGCTCCTGGAGACATTAAGCGGTATATCGGGCGAGTCAAGTACGCCGTGCAGCAGGGTTAAAAACTCGGGAACAATTCCTTCAACAGAGTCAGTAACATAAACCTGGTTGCTGTATAGCTGGATCTTGTTCTTTTGTATTTCAATGTTATTCCTGATTTTGGGAAAATAAAGTATGCCTGTAAGATTAAACGGATAGTCTACATTTATATGTATATTGAACAGCGGCTCCTCTGCAACAGGATAGAGCTCACGGTAAAACTTCTTATAGTCTTCATCTTTGACGTCGGCAGGCTTCTGTGTCCATAACGGTTTGGTATTATTTATAATCCTGTCTTTTTCAAGCTCCACTTCCTTACCGTCTTTCCATTCCTTTTCTTTGCCAAAAGCAATCTCCACCGGGAGAAACCTGCAATATTTATTCAACAGTTCGTTTATTTTGCTTTCTTCCAGGAACTCCTTCGAATCTTTATCAAGATAAAGAACAACTTCCGTCCCTCTCTCTTTTCTTTCGACGGGTTCAATAGTATATTCAGGTGTGCCGCTGCATGTCCATTTTACAGCTTTTTCATCTTCCCTGTATGATTTCGTATATATCTCGACCTTGTCCGACACCATGAAAGACGAATAAAATCCGAGTCCGAAATGTCCGATTATAGCGTTCTCCTGGTTTTTATACTTTTCAAGGAACTCCTCGGCACTGGACAGTGCAATCTGGTTAATATACTTGTCAATCTCATCGGCACTCATACCTATACCCTGGTCAGAAACTGAAAGTGTTTTTTTCTTTTTGTCGACCTTAACCCTTATGGTTAAGTCCCCCAGCTCACCTTTGTAATCACCAACGCTTGAGACTGTCTTCAGCTTCTTTGTGGCATCTATGGCATTTGAAATAAGTTCTCTTAAAAATATTTCATGATCCGAGTATAAGAATTTCTTAATAATCGGAAATATATTCTCAGTTGATACTCCTATTTTACCGGTTTGCATATTATAAAATTTTTTGGTTAACAAAAGTATTTCATAAGAAATGCGAGTTTCAAAGTATATGCCACAGCTAAAATTACTGACAATAAGTCATCCTTAAAGTCAGTAGGCAGGATTCCTGACATCAATATCACGAACCTCATTCCATGTACCGTCCCTGAATTCCAGTCCGTCATATGAAAAATCGGGCCCATAGAACATATAATGATCTTTATATGATGGTTTGGAAGGAGACAGATGGTCATAAATTATCATCTTCAGGTTCTCATTATACTTCAGGCTCATGCTGACTTTTGAGGAATATTCAAAAATGATCCTGTCAAGGAGCTTATCCTGATAGTTAAAAACAGGTTTGCCAAAAACAGGTATGGTGTCACTACTGAAATACAGGATATCAATAATTTTTTTTGAGGTAAGGAGGTTATTAAAATCAAAGCCCAGTAAGGTATAATAGGTGACTCCCCCGTGCCTGGATTCAACAATTTCATAATATAGTGCTCCGACCCAGTTTGTATCACTTAGTATTTTTTCTTCAGGCAAATCAATGCCGGCCTTTTTATCTGTCAGCCTGTATACACTAAAATCTTTAGCCCTGGGCGGATAGTACTGGATGAATCCGTAGTATTTATGTGTGCCGTCAGAAAAAGGTATATTCCACGTAAAAAGTCTGAGCTTTTTGTCAGGTGATATGATCTTTCCAATATTCTTAAGTGAATCAAAAGGAAAGGAGAATGACTCCTTAATAGCCAGTGCTTTCTCAAACCTAATAATGATCTCATTATTAATTCTTTCCTTTTCAGAGTTATTGCCGGCATTATAAAGACTATCAAACAGGCTGTCCAGTACCTGCTCATATCTGTTGACTGATGCTGAATCAGCATTATCCGAAAGAATATTACCTGCCGGAATATTGATACTGAATAAAAGCAAAAAAAGAATCATAATACAACTCAAGGTATTTAAGACCAGGTGCAGCGATTAATAATGAAAGGAGTTTATTTAATTATAAGGTTAATATCTCCCATGAGCTTGTCCTTGTATGATTTTCCTATAGGTATCGATTTGCTGCCGTCATGGGTTTTTATAATGACCGAATTATCCTCTATAACATTTATACTGCTTGTATTTACGATATATGAGCGATGGACCCTGGTAAACCTGTTTGAAGGCAACTTCTGTTCTATGGCTTTCATCGTAAAATGAATAGTATACTTCTCATTAAAGGTATTAAAGATGACATAGTTTTCAAGAGCCTCCACCCAGAGTATATCCTGGTATTTCAGGCGCACAAGGGCAGAATTTTTCTTAATAAATATTTCATCATCCCTGGGATCAACCTTGTTTTTAAATCTAACGTTTGCCTTATTGACAGCCTTGAAAAATCGGCTGTAAGAAATTGGTTTTAGCAGGTAGTCGGTTACATCGTAATTGAAGGCATCAAGAGCATACTTGTCTTTTGATGAAATAATGATTATCTGGGGAGGATTGGTTAATGTTTCCAGGAAGTCAATACCACTCATCTCAGGCATCTCGATATCAAGGAATATCAAATCAATATCTTCTTCAGTACTAAAAGCATTTATCGCATCAACGGCATTCTCATAAGAACTAAGCAGGTTAAGCTGGTCGGTACGATTTACAAACTCCTCTATTATTCTTCTTGACATTAAATCATCATCGATAATAATACAATTCATGTTAGATAATTTTCGTCAAAATATAAGATATACTCGTCAATATTTTAACCAAATATAACAAAAAAATAAATCCGAAAGTAAAAAATAAAATAAAGATAAAAATAATAATCTCTAACTGTTTAGCCCACACATAAATGTGTTTTCCAAAATGTCAGATTTCCTTATACTTTCCTTCAGCCATTTAATTTTTACATCCTTTTTCTCCTCTTCAGATAGCCTCCAGTCAATGGCTGAGCGCTTCAGCTTTGACACAAGATGATGAAGGATAATAGCTGCGGATACTGAAATATTAAAGCTTCTTGTGAAACCAAACATGGGTATACTCAAAAACTCATCCGACAACTGAATGATTTCATCCGATAATCCGTTAAGTTCGGTACCGAAAAGCAGTGCCACCTTTCCGCTTTCGAGGCAAAAATCATCCAGCGGCGCACTCTCCTTGTCAGGGATAGTGGCCACTATCCTGTATCCTTTCGATTTAAGGGTGTCTATTGCCGTTCTGGTATTGTTTTCTCCCTTGCTGTATCTTATTATATTCAGCCACTTATTGGAACCAAGGGCCACATCCGGATTAATTACATATTTATTTTGGTTTTCAATTATATGAACATCCTGGATTCCGTAACATTCACTTGTACGCAGCACCGCACTTGCATTCTGTGACTGAAATATGTCTTCGAGCACGACAGTAATATACCTGGTGCGCTGTTCCAGCACTTTATCTATTATTTCTTTCCTGCTCTCGGTAATGAATTGTTCCAGAAATTTTGCAAGCTTACTTTTCATAGAACGCGGGAAATACAATTAAAACAGGTCTTTAAATAAAAAAAAAGGGAGCATCAGCTCCCTTAATCTCTTTTTCTAAATTATTATTTAACTGCATCAGCCAACTCGCTACCTGCCTTAAATTTTACAACCTTTTTAGCTGCGATATTAATTTCTTTACCGGTCTGTGGGTTTCTGCCTTTTCTTGCACTTCTTTTAGCTATTGAAAACGAGCCAAAACCTACTAACGCAACACGGTCACCTCTTTTAAGTGCTCCGGCAGTTGCTTTAATGAGGGAATCAAGGGCTTTCTTAGCATCAGCTTTGGTTATACCAGCATCGCCAGCCATGGCATCTATTAGTTGTGCTTTGTTCATAATAATTAATTTTTAGGATTAATAAATGTTGTTCAATAGTTGAAACTATATGCAAATATAGACTATTTCTCAAGTTTAGCAAATTTATACCAAAAAAAAAGTCAAAGAATCCCCAAAAAACTGTGAGAAATCAGTTATTTATGGCACGAAATCCCCTTTTCTGCGTAATACCTCTTTTTCGAGACCGTATCATTTAAAATTTCCCTGTTTCTGTTGTTCCAGATAAGCCTTTTATGATACAAATGGTATTGTATGGCAATATGTTTTACAGTTTTTACACTTATGCCTGCTATCTTTAACCTGTAACACAAATCCGTATCCTCGCCAATTGAGGGTGCTTCATATTGTTCATCAAATCCGTTCACTTTCAGAATATCGTCTTTATATAAAGAAAAATTTGAACCGAGCAGGCTTTTTTCCTTTCTGTTAATGAACCTCCTGACAAGCTTGCTTCTTATATATATTGCATTCTCAAAGAACTTGCCATCTTTCATAAAAAGGATATGAGAAAACAGGGGGACCAGGTATCTTCCCTCCAGGTATTTCCTGGTAATATTTGTGCCGGTTAGTCTTCTTGTTATGCGTTCTGACAAATATGCCCTTCGTCCTGAAAGGACTACACACTGACTGCGATTAATAAAGTGTTCCTCAACAAAGTGCGAATGCGGAATACAGTCACCGTCGATAAAAATAAGGTAATCCCCCCGGGAAGCCAGGATTGCCTTGTTTAATATCATGTTCTTCCGCCACCCTTTTTTTTCATGCCATATATGCTTTATTTCAAGTTCCGATTCCTTTATAAGCCGGGATAACATATTGCATACTTCCCTGGATGAACCGTCATCAGCTATAAGAATTTCAAAGGATTTAAACGTCTGAATTTCAAAACCCGAAATAACCAGTTTAAGAAAATCTATTCTCTCGTAAAAGGATACAATGACTGATATTTCAGGGAAATTCATTTTATAATAGATTCATGAACAATCAAATATAGCCAATATCCAAAAATAAGGGTTAAGTTTTTTGGTATATATAAATCATATAAAAAAAATTTATACTTTTGCCGCCGGAGGAATGGCAGAGTGGTCTAATGCGGCGGTCTTGAAAACCGTTGACCGCGTAAGTGGTCCGGGGGTTCGAATCCCTCTTCCTCCGCTCTACTACGCCAAGGCTTCGTAGAGCGGGCTCTCCCACACTGAAAATTCGTAGAGCGGGCTCTCCCACACTGAAAATTCGTAGAGCGGGTTCTACTGCGCTAAAGTTTGCCCGCCGTAGCTTAAGGGAAGGCGGGCGAAGGCGAGCAGACCATTTTGTTTACCAATCATATTTTTTTCGGGCCATAATTATTCTAAGTTCAGACCTAATGGTTACTTTTAATTTGGATTAAATATTCAACCTTGAATATGTGGTACGTCTATATTCTGAAAAGTAAAACAAAACCATTTATTTATACAGGGTACACCAAAAACATTAAAAGAAGAATAGGTGAACATAATGCAGGTCTGTGTTTATCCACAAGACCTTATAAGCCTTTCAGCCTTGAGGTATTTGTAGCAGTAAAAACTAAAAAGAAAGCTATCCAACTGGAAAAATATTTTAAGACCGGTTCCGGGATCGCTATCTTAAAGAAAAGAATCCTGGCAGACAAATCTTAAAAGCTGGCATTAGTTTTATTTTCTTATTTTTGTGTTTTGCAACGGATATTGTTTAGTAACGGAGAAATGCCGGAGTGGACGAACGGGGCTGACTCGAAATCAGTTGTCCTGCTTATGCGGGACCGGGGGTTCGAATCCCTCTTTCTCCGCCAGAAATTCATATAAGAACTGACATTTCTTATTTATCCTCTTTTTCTTATCGTATACTATAAATACCCCTGAATAAATTGATTTAAATCACCTGAACAAGGTGATATAAATTAGTATACCTGCGCCCATCGCATAAGCTCTTTTTGCTAAATTTAATATAATAACATAAAATGTAAACATATGAAAAAACTGAGGACTATTATTGTATTAATGATGAGCTTATTCATTACTATACATTTGAGTGGACAATTCCGAACCCTGGAAGGTGTGGTAACAGATAATAATCAGAACCCCCTTGAGAGGGTTAAGGTTATCCCCAAGGGACTGGACAGGTCAGTAACAACAGATGATGCTGGTTATTACAGAATTGAACAGGTACCCGACACCATTAAAACTATGGTTTTCACCTTGCGTGGCATGGAAACAGCAAGTGCCACAATAGGAATCTATGATAAAATAGATATTAGCATGGAAAAGGCCGGCACATCGGCTCCGGTTGAGCTGTCACTTGAAGACCTTCTCAATATGGAAATAACTACAGCCTCAAAATCATCTGAAAAACTTTCAGATGCACCCGGTGTTGTATCTGTTCTAACAAAAGATGAAATTAACAGGTTAGGTGGTACTAATCTCAAGGAGCTGCTGGAGGCTATGCCAAGCCTTATTGGATCAACTGTTTATATGACGGACAGAACAACAATAGCACCTCGTGGTGATCAGATACAACCGTCATCAAGCCATGTTCTGCTTCTGGTTAACGGACGTCCTGTGCGTGAAGCATTGGAAGGAGGAATAAAAAGCGAGATGTATGAAGCATTCCCTGTAAATATTATAGAAAAAATTGAGGTTATCAGGGGTCCCGGATCAGTACTTTACGGATCAAATGCTTTCTCGGCTGTAATTAATGTTATTACTGAGAAAGCTGAGGAAACTAATATCTCTGTAACAGCACAGGCAAGTGTTGAAGGCAGCTACGGTGGTATGACAAAGGCAAAAATAAAAATCGGGGATCTGGATATAGTTGCTGCAGCCAGGTATTTTGAGAAGCAGAAATGGGAAACAGACTGGCAATATGCGACAATGACAGCAGATACTACTGTAACTGTGTCTATTCCCAATACGAGTGTAGGTGCATATCTTGATGTTAATTTCAGGAACATCCGTTTCATGTCATCTTATACCCAGTGGGAAAACTACTATTTCATTGCAGATTATGCTTCTGTTTTTCCTTCTTACGGGACATGTACATGGAAAAAAGGATTCGGAGACCTTGGATACAAACTCGATATATCAGAGAAATGGGACATGAACTTTAATCTTACCTATACCAAGTCAACATTTGATGTATCATCATGGCCGAACATTAACCGTGATTCTTATGAAATTACAGGTGAATGGATGAATTCACTGAACCTGGCAAATAATTTAAGGATCAATTTCGGAGGTTTGTACAACACCATCAAAGGCAAAGAGATCATTGAGGCACCTGAAGGTGATTTAACCATTAACGATGCAACCCGGTATAGTCTCGGAGCATTCGCGCAGGCAGATTACCAGATACTAAAACAACTGAAACTGATAGGGGGCTTCCAGGTAAATAAAGTTGAAAACATCGACATTGATTTTGTTCCCAGGGGAGGAATAATTATTTATCCGTTCGACAGGTTAAATGTTAAATTGCTTTATAGCCAGGCTTTCAGAGCACCCAGCATAAATGAACTGGCACTGCAGCATCCGGCAATGAGCGGAAATCCTGATCTCACACCTGAAAAGGTCAATACTGTTGATGCAGGAATTAATTACCAGGGTAAATCTTTTCAGATTGGTACAAATTATTTCTTCAGCAGGCAAATGGACATAATTATACAGGACAGGTCAGGTAAATATCCTGTTCCTACATACGATAATATCGGGGAAATAGAAATTCAGGGTGTTGAGTTCGAAGGCAAGTATTATGTTAACAAAAGCTTACTTCTTACAGGTTCCATGCTATATCAGACAAATAAGGACAATAGCGGAGCTGAAAATGTCACTCCTCTTCCCAATTTTGGCGCAAAAGCAGGTATCAGTTATATGGATCGGGGAATATGCATCAGCCTGTTTGATGTTTTCCAGGGTGAGCCTGATGATAAATACAAAACCTTGTTGAATCCCTCGCCTGAAGCTTACCACCTGGTAAATCTCCATATCAAATATGACTTTATTAACTTGCTGAAATGGACATTTGCGAATAATTTATCACTGTTCCTGAAGGTTGACAACATTCTTGATAAAGAAATATGGTTAACTGACTGGGGCCTCACGCCGGGCAAATCGATCCCTGTTAACCAGGGCAGGGAAATATATTTGGGACTGGATATAGGATTTTAAAGATCTGCGAGTTCAAAGGGAAGGCAGGGATATAATATGACAATATCTTTGTCTTCCTTTTATTTTACGTTAGTAATAACATTATTCAAGTCACACTTTTTAAGCCTTCCCTGTTTGGATTTCCCTTTTAAATATGACACTTTGCACTTTAAATATAATAGGCTATATTTATAAAAAAGGTCATATAACAGTCAAAACAAGGTAAATATAGCTTCTGTGTTTATATATATTGTAATATTCTTCTTTACAGGATGCATTTTGCTATTGTTACTTACAATCATTGTATATAAAACCGGATTGGTCCACAGGACACGTGACACGGCGGGCCATTTAAAAAAAAGACAATCAATAACCGGTATTTTAATAATGGTAATAATTTCCCTGCTTATTACATCTTTCTTTGTTTTGTTTCAATTATTATCATTTGACAGTAATTCAAGTTTTGTCGGGATGTTATCATGGACATTTGTATTAATGATTTTACTTGTTTTATTTGACTCTTTTTTTATTGACTTATTATTGATTGGAAAAATAAAGCCATCATTTTTAAATATTCCGGGGGAAACAACAATTGATACCATGAAAACACATATAAAAAAAACCTTTACTATTGGCTGGATATTTATAGCCCCGATTGTATTAATTAGTACTTTAACAGCATATTTATTATTGAATTAACCTGTATTAAAAATGAAACATAAGACAAATTTCGGCAACTGGATACCGGTTAAGATTATTATAATTCCTCTTTTACTGTCATTAATTATTTTTTGTGCTGCAATTCTGGTCAGCAATGTTTATGTCAGGATAATTGCCGGTGCGTTTTCAACAGTATTTTTAATATTTTCCCTGTACTTCCTTTATGCTTTCTGGCTACTGGGCAGGAATAAAAGGAGAATTCAAATGCAATTTTATGAAGCACTGATAGAAAGACTGGAATGGGATGGTAATGGAAAAGCTATTGATATTGGTACAGGTAACGGTCCGGTTCCCATACTACTGGCAAATAAATATCCGCATGCAAAGGTTACAGGTATAGACCAATGGGTAAAAGTGTGGGATTACTCAAAGGGTATATGTGAACAAAATGCCAGGCTGGAAGGGTTATCGGACAGGGTAGTTTTCAGTAAAGGCAGTGCTGTAAATATTCCTTATGCCGATGCTGAATTTGATGCTGTAACCAGCAATTTTGTGTTTCATACAATTAAAGCTGATGATCGAAAAAACTTAATAAAAGAAGCCTTAAGGATTCTGAAACCTGGCGGCGCATTTGCATTCCAGGATCTATTTAGCAGGGAATTTTACGGTAATATCGATTCCCTGATTAGAGACATTAAGTCATGGAAACTGAAAAAGGTGGAATTTATCAGAACATCATCTATATTTAAAGTGCCTGTTGCGCTCAGAATCAAGTTTATCGTTGGGGATAGCGGTATCCTTTACGGTATAAAATAGGTTTTAATGAAATTCAATTGCCATAAATAAAATCAATCTTTGTTTTCATTCAGGCTATCCACTTTGCCTCAGCTCTCTGCGGGGCACTGTCCATTGTATTTACCTGCTTGATTGCCAGGGAACTGGGCGGCAAAAAATACACTGTCTTCCTGTCCGGATTATGCATCTTGTTTTCAGGATTTCTGACCTTCGGTGCCATATTTACCTATGACAACCCGGACTTTCTGTTTTGGGTAGCGTGCATATATATTATGGTCAGGATTTTTAAAGAAAATAATCCCCGGCTGTGGATTATTGCAGGAATAATAATAGGTCTCAGATTGATGAACAAGCTTACAATAATCTTTCTGGGACTTATGATATTCGTAGTACTATGGCTTGTGCCACAACGCCGGTTTTTTGCAAATAAATGGATATGGATAGCCGGATTGACAGCCCTTTTATTTACTATTCCCTTTTTAATATGGCAGCATCTTAATAACTGGTACTTTGTGGATTTTGCGCGTAATTATGCAGGAGGAATGGCAGAGTGGTCTAATGCGCCGGTCTTGAAAACTGTTGAATACGTGAGTAGTCCGGGAATTCGAATCCCTCTTTCTCCGCACTGTGAATTTTAACACAATAGAGAGGACATGATTGACTATTTCCTTTAATAGATTCCAACCACCATGATTGACCTTTTTTAAAAATTAATAAATATGCTGATAAGTATCAACAAGCTACTGGTAACACAGTACATTCATTTTAAAATTAATGCTGCCGTGAAAATTTAATATTTGCGCCTTATGCTTTTTTTTTCAAATAAAAATGACTAAATTATATATAATATGATCGCTAAGTGCAAAAAATTCCCTAAATATCTATTGGTATGGGAACAACAGTCAAATATCTGTATTGTTTATCATTAATCATCTTTCAAGCGAGATTGTCTTTTTCTCAACCTGACAGTATAAACATCTATGACTATGATTTTACTCAGTTGTCAAGACTGGAAATAACAACTGCTTCCAAAACTGCACAGAAGATTGCCGAGGTCCCGTCAACGATTTTTATCATTACCGCGGCAGAAATAAAGGAGAAAGGATATTTTACCCTTGATGAAGCTCTATCTGATCTTCCGGGATTTCAATTCAGGAATATTCTTGGTATCAACAGCTATGTCTTTCAGCGGGGAATACCAAACCAAAACAACTTAATCCTCTTACTGATTGACGGTATACAGGTAAACGAACTCAATTCAGGTGGCTTCTATGGAGGAGGACAATACAACCTGTCGAATATTGAACGTATAGAAGTACTTTACGGGCCCGCGTCGGTTGCATATGGGACTAATGCTGTATCAGGTATTATTAATATAATTACAAAAAGCGCAACAGAAAAACAAACTG
>Ga0315548_1003596_pt1 | contig 11550 bp, 5 predicted proteins | sample SalMarSW160110MG_2_FD_202540 | JGI IMG/M metagenome (GOLD analysis project Ga0315548, IMG submission 202540) | Salt marsh sediment microbial communities from the Plum Island Ecosystem LTER, Massachusetts, United States - Salt Marsh Sediment SW1601-110 ... | reverse complement strand
TTGGGGAATTGCATAGTCCGAATTGTAGTTGGTAATCGCCCGTTCAAAGGTCTGCTGCAGCGAATCCCGGCAGGTTAACACCCAGGCTTCTTTATATTCTGTATGATCAGGAGCACTGGATTTATCTGGCATAATCAGTGCAGGGCTACCAGTACTATTGTAATACTGCAACCAATTACCACCGACCTCCCGATTCTTCTCCCGACTGAGACCGGCAACACCACCCACAAATACAAAATGAAGACTATCCCCAGGATCAAGAGTATATGGTCCAAAACTTTGCAGAGCCGTCACGCCACCAGTTGAATAGTTAGAGTTAATGTATAAATCTGCCGCCTGCCCTGAAGCTGCAATCTCCTCGACAAGAGTGGGACTCGCATGTTTCATCGTCATTAAAGTATACCTTTTTCCCATGCGATCCGCATCGTACCGTGAAGTAGCTCGTGTAAGTTCATCGGAATCAGTATTAAAATGATGAGTGGTGGAAGGTTGCAGCCGATTATCAGTCGGATTATCAGGTCCAGTATCGGCATGGATGACGGCATGCCCGACATACCGGGCGGCAGCCATGATGCCATCTTCATTTTGATTAGGACAGCCCCAGTCATCGTCAATATTCGTAAAGGGACGCGCCGAATGAGGCGCATACCAGGCATAATGACCTCTGATACCATTACCATCGGTTCCGGTTACCTCATGTACGACATTCCGACCCCAGCCGGTGTTGTCAATGCCCCAACCCTGAGCTTCACCCGAAGCATTCTCCCACAGCGATTCACCCGACAGAGCATAGCGATAAGTTAGCATGAACATAAAATCTTTTAGTTGCTGTTGATATACGGTACTATCATTGTCAATAATACCAGTATTTTTCAAAATAAAATCATATATATAATAATTATTATGATATTGCTGGGTAAAAACATAAACCTTCTTAGTAATCGTAACACCCATAGCAGAATGATTTTTTACTAATAACATCCGGTCAGCAACCAAATTTGGATCCAGTTCATCTATCGTATCATACAAAGGAGAAGTGCGGTCGGGCACATCGTCCACTACCACCAAGGGATGACTAAATCGCCCGACAAGCTTGAACTCAACCGCATCATAAATGGGGCGATCTTCATATTCCCCCGGCTTTGGTCCAGAATTAATGACATAATGTTCAAAATTCTGATTGATATGAGCATCATGAAAATCAACACAGCCTAAGAACATACCTCTGGCCCGCATGGAGGTCTGCACCAACCCGTATTCTCCCGGCCAGCAGAATCGAATTGACCGCGGATCGTCACCTCCGGTTTCGGTTTCCGATGCGTGTTCCGAAAAATAGGTATGCAAAGAATTAACCCGCAGCCATTTCAACTTACCATCATAGTTTAAATAGGTGCCTCCCTGAGCATATAAAAGTACGTTACCGGAGAGTAAAAAACTGATGAAGATAAAGACCAGTCTGCGATATTTATTTAAATCCATATTCCTTCTCCCTTTCAATTATCTAAAATCGTAGGACACCCGAATCCCAAAAAAGACCTGCCGTGGATCCAGGAAGGTAAAAGAGTCGAAGTTTGGCATGTCAATATAAGCCTTGTCCTCTAAGATTTTGTCAATTCTTTTTTTATCTACCTGCTGCCAGCCATTATCCACATATTCCCAATAATCTCTGGTTTCCTGATAATAATAGATCACTCCCTCTTCACCGGGAGAATCAAGACCCCCACGCGATTCCATCGGCTGGTATGCCACCCCTTTTTTACGATAACTTCCGACCCGGTCGCCGCCGGGGATATTATCATAAGCATTACTCTTTGGCAAATGCAGACTCTGATAATAGAGTTCCCGGTCACTGTCCTTGCCGCCAAAATTCGCAAGGGACATCCGTTTATAGTTGGTCAGGTTGTCTATATCCATATAAAATAACACCCTAAGATTCTGGATATTAAAAACCTTGCTCAAACGTAACACAGCGTTGAACTCATCGGTTTCCTGGACATTAAACTCAACTGATGAATATTGTTTGGGATTCCAGGTTACCCATTCGCCAGATCGCCAATCCAACAGTAGATTTGCCTTGTATCCTCCAAGGGGATAGATACCCTTCATTGCCGGTCCAAAGTCTTCCGGTACGTGAAGTGACAGATCAAAACGAGCGTATGGTCGGGGAATTGGTCGCTCCTGATAGAGGTTGACCGTATTTTCATCGTACTCCTTTTGCCGCGAAGGATCCTGGTAAACCTCTTCCCGCCCAAAGTGACCTGAGGTCGAGACCTGATAGGTATAATTACCAAAGAAGGTCCACCAGCGCCCCTTACTCTTGCGTAGCGAGATTTCCAGACCGCGAATATCTTCATAACTGTTACTGGTAGTCCTGGTATAGGCGATCCCCCCAACTGAAACATACTGGGTATTATTCTGCTGGTCAAAAATATCATGGTAGAAAGCTGCGATTTGTAACAATAGATTATTAAAGAGTAAATGATCGTAACCTAATTCATAGGAAATAGTTTTGGCCAGAATCAGATTCGGATCACCATAGGTTTTCAAAATACGATCACTCGTCCGACCAATCCGGAACATGGTTTCATAGGAAGGCATTTGTTTGAAATGACCATAATTAAAGTAGAACTTCGAGTTTTCGGTTATTGGATGGGCAATCCCCAGACGGGGACTTAACTGCAATTGTGGCTTGGATTTCTGCGTCGGATATTCTTGATCCTCGCTATAATTCGAAGTAAAGAAATCTTCATCATAAGGATTAACATTCCACCAATCGGTGTTCGAATTGCTGTAATCCAACCTCAAGCCGAGGTTCACAACCAGTTCCCTTGTTTCAAGTTTATCCTGAACATATAGGGCACTCCGAATCGGTTTGGCTTTAAATTGGACGTGATCGCCCCACTTATCATTCTTATAGTTTTGCATAAAACCATAATCGAAATCAATGTCATTATAGATAAACTCAATTCCGGTTTTAAACAGATTATTGAAGTTCACCTGACTGGATAAATCCATTTTCAGAATATTAGCAGTTGCCAAAGTATTATCCCGGCGTTTACAGGTAAATCCGCCAAATGCCATTTTGCCATAGATACCCATTTCAAATTCATAATCATATCCAAAGGGGGCCTCGTCAACTTTATAACCCGGCAATATTTCGTATTTCGTCGTATCACGGGCAGCTGGCGGATGGGTATAATAATCCCGCCGGAAATGCTCATAGGAAATCTCATAATAGGTTTTTGAGCTGAGTGCATGGGTTAATTTCGCCGCCATAGACTTATGGCCAATATCAGCTAGGCTATACTCACCAGTACCAAAGAGGATACCAAGGTCTTCGCCCATTTGACCGGCTATTTCGTTTGGATAACGAACATAGTAATATGACCAATTTTGCTGCATGGTATACTGCTTCCCAACCAAACCGGTTAGCATTAGCTTCATATTCGACGAAATATCAGAGGTGACTTTCAATGACCAATCATAATCCACATAATCATCGCGGGTCAAGGGTACCAGTAACATTTCGCGGTGTCTCCGGTAGGTAGTGAAGAACCGCAGGTTGCCAAACTTTTCACTTATGATCGGAACAGGTCCTCCAAATCCTGCATCAACATCATAATCGGGATCATACTCGGGCTGCTTGCGCGTCTGCCACATGAATAACCGCTGGGCTGCAAGCGGTGAGAGATCATTAGTAGGATCATTATCAGTCATTAATTTCTGAGAGATGGCATTCCAACCTTCGAAATCCGGATACTGATTCTGCATATAATTATCCCAGTAAGTACGAATCCCATCGCCATTATAATCGGTAAAATCTTCCCCGCTATCCCACTGTCCATTACCATTAACATCGGTAAATGGTTCACCATTCGCCGTCCCGGTCCAGCAAACCGCATCATCATAAAATGGCCGGAGAAATCCCGAAATCGGATCAAAGGGTGAAATGCCAAAGTGTTTTGGGGTATAGGGACTATATTTCACCTCTAAATTCCCGTAATAACCAGTTTTACTGCCTTCGCGAGTGACCACATTAACAATTCCCGAACGAACCTGCCCGTATTCGGCATTAAAACCACCCCGTTCGACAGAAATCTCCTGGATGGCACTCAAAGCAATACTGGAAACGGGTTTATTATTGCGGGGATCACGCAGGGTGACGCCGTCCATTAAAAACAGTGCTTCATCAGAACCACCACCACGAATTTCCAAACCTCCCCGGATACCCGCCTGTAATCCAACAAGACCATTAACGTTCGATACCGGTAACGCCTGGGTCTCTTCAGCAGTAATCGCAACCACGCTGGTAGCAACATCAGGTTTAATCACTTTACGTCGCGCAACAACGCTGACAACTTCACCTTGGATTACCTCGCGCTCAAGTGCAAAATCCACCCGGGCAGTTTGATCAATAAGAACCTCCACCCCGGTTTTAATTGTCCTGGAATACCCTATCACCGAAACCTCGACATCATAGGTGCCCGGAGTAACTTGTAAAATAGTATATTGCCCTTCATTATTGGTAGCAGCACCAATATCCGTCCCAACCACGATCACGTTAGCCCCAGGTAATGGCACACCACTCTTATAATCAGTTACGATCCCGGCAATTTTACCGGTAGTCCCTGACCAGGCGGTCATCGTTAATAAAAGTACAAACAAAAATACAGTTAGGCTTATATTTGATCGCCTCATAAAACTTCCTCCCCCTCAAATAATCTTGTCATTGCCCATTTTAGCTGCTCCCTATAATCATTCTCTGAATCATTCCAGGGCAACTTATTGATTACTTTACAAATTTCTGCCATAATAAGGTGCTCCTTGTCCGCCCACATCAATTCGAACCAAACTCCAGTTCTCTCCACCTTGAGCTACATATATGTAGTCACCATTACCCCAAACCAGGTTATGAGCTGCTGGCGGTAGAATTCCTTTATAAAATATGTCTTGCTCATTAGATTCGACATTATACGTAATGAGTGGCGAAGAATTATCTGTCCCAATGAACAAGATTCCATCATCTGAAAAAGTAAAATCATAGACTTGTGTGCCAGCTTCAAAATCCATTTCTGATAAGTCCAGAACCAGCTCTCGGGCACTCAGGCTGCCGTCGGCGTTCTGAATTTTATGCCGCCAGATTGCAACGGCAGGATTACTTTCATCCGGCGCCGCAGGTTTTACAAGAAGATAGACATACTGATCGTAAACCCGAACGCAGGAAATTGTATCCGCTGTGTATAATCCGAGTTTACCAAAAGTAGTATCAGGCTTAATAGTTATCAAATCAGTTTCTTCACCACCAGCATAAAAATTACCATACTCATCAAAATCGCCATAAGACACAGCTTCACCTACGTTCGCCCATTCGGTCTCTTCTCCGGTTGCCAGATCCATGGCGTATATACGGCGATAGGCCATAAGCATAACCAGCTTTCCACCCGGACCTACTCTTGAGTCAGTTACCACCCGACTGGATGAACCAAGGAGAGTTGTCGTTCCGTCGGGTTGAATCTTGTAAACATCCCGCGGCGACTGGGTAAAATACACATTTTCATCGGCATCAACGGCAACCGAACCAATTTTATCGGTTTCTACTAATTGTCCGTAGGCAGCATAAACCGGTTCAACTTTATAAGGTCCATACTCACCAATCTCGATTGCCTCGAGAGTGGCTACCCTTACGGTCAGAGAATCTCCCGTTTGATTAGGTCGGCGGATAGTGATAGCCGTTGTTGTACTGTTGACTACTTCTGCCGGAACAGTATTGAAATAGACGAAATTTTTTTCAGGTGAAGCATCAAAATTCTCACCTAGAATCTTGAGATAATTATATCCAGCAGGTGCAACAGAACTGGGCTCCAATCCACTGATTACCGGAGGAGTGGTCGCCGCATGTTTGTGATTGTACATGGCGGTTGGACCATCATACTCACACCTGAAATGGATTGCGATTAATGCAATCAAGAACAGGTAAACGTTTATCATGCCTTTAGATCTCATGAAGATTTCTCCTTGTTTTTCATTCCAAACCTCTGGCACTTGCTGTTTTTCTGCAAAATCAAAAAACTCAATAGTATCAAGCTATTTCTGGTCAAGATTTACTCAATTCAAACTAGCTTGCTTGCAGGTTCATCCTATTTCAAATTTATCAATCTATTATTCAAGGTCAATAAAAGATTCCACGGCAGAATATACATCCGTATTTATTATAGCAATTTTAGTCAAGAGCCAGAATTCAATCCCCATCATTACCTTAAAAACCACAGCTCCGGCAAAACTTGAAACCCTAAACATCCCACTTAGTGCCGAATGTGAATAAAATAGAAACTTTTTATCCGCTTTGATAACTCACTACGGTCTGGATAAAAGCTGTGATATTCTCAGACTTAACATTTGGCGGCATTCCCCCACCGCAAGACATGATGATTCTGGATTTGTCCTCTAATGAAGCTAATAAATCGGTTGTAGCCCGAATTACCTCATCTGGTGTCCCACCCGCCAGCACGTCACGCGGCGGAATATTGCCCAATAAAGTAACCTGGTTTTTAGTCAGTTGCTTCAATTCATTTAAGGAAATATCAAAACCCATATTAAACAGATTGACGCCAATTTCTGGTAAAAACGGTGCAGAAATTTTACACGCAGCATCATTGTGTAAAAATTTCACTGATACATCAGCATCAAATAATTCCTTAAAGTAAGGTAATGCGAAACGGCAAAATTCCGGCTCGCCAATAAATCCGATAATATCATCCAGCAGGAAAATGCCATCAATGGTCGCAAAAGTTTCCCGCTGCAGGCGCAGCCAATCTTTCAAATATGCCGTAATTTTACCCAACAATAATTCGATCTTTTCCGGCTCGATCATCAAAGCCGTCAGAAATTCGGTAGTGCCCATGAGATAGCTGGCGATATTTAGAGGTCCGCGTGCCACAGCGAAATGGATTTTGTGACCGGCAGCTTCGATTTGCGGCTGAGCCAGCTTCAGCCGATTCAAAACGAAAGGTAAAAATCCATCGGTTTGCGGATTTGGTTGAGGGAGGGAATCAATTTCAGCAGTGGATTTGATCACCGGGTGAGCATGCGGAAACTCGTTCAAAGGAAAGGTGCAGCGGACGCCAAAAGCCGACGGTTCGGTGCACATCCCAAATTCCGACCAGAAACCGGGCAGAAACATGACCTGCGGGAAATCCCGAATTGCCTTGAAATTAGCCTTAAGCCATACCTCATCATTCGAAAAATAATCGAGAATATTACGGCCATACCAATTCGGCAGCCAGGGACTATCAATAATAAACCCGACAGGCAACGGCTTAAAAATTTCCCCCGCAATTACTTTTTTAAGTATCTCCCACTGCTGGTCGGTCATGTTATCCCCCTAAAAATGTTTTGTCTAACCTATTCCTCACCTAATAAAAATGATCGTTTTTTCAATAAATCGGGATGAAATTGGAAATTCCTATTTTAACAATATCATCTTATATGATTTGGTAAAATCTCCTGCCGTGATCCGATAGAAATAAATTCCCGAACCCAGTTCCCGAGCATCAAACTGAGCCGTATACTTGCCGGCCGACATTTGCCGCTCGACCAACGACCTGACCTCCCGACCCATAAGATCATATACTTTTAGCTGCACATAACTTTCTACAGGTAATGAAAAATCAATTGCCGTAATGGGATTAAAAGGATTGGGATAATTCTGACATAGATTAAAAGCAGTCGGAAGATTGCCGGTTTGCTCGATTACTCCACTCACATAGATGAACTTGCCCACAGCAAAAGGACCAAGTGTTGTGATGCCTCCTCTTGAAACGCTATAAGGTAATTCGTCAAACTGGTATGTGTAATCTCCCGAACCGGCTTCGGTAGTATCCTGCAGGTTAAAAATTTGAGCACATCCCACCCGATCTGACCTGAAATCTGAGTTCTCTGACGAGGTCATCCAACCAAGCTGAATGGTATAATTACCGCCGCCCTCGGTCTCTTCACTAATATCCCATTTAATCTTTACCCGTCCACCGCCTGGTGCATCTTCATTATCAACGGTGGCACTGACTCCAAGGACATCGTCAGTGCCGGAATTCGTAATCCAAACCGGAGAAAAAAAGCTTGCCCCAATGGGGAAAAGGGTCTGGGCTGAACCGACAACATTCAATTTCAAGGTACCGCCATCACTTGTTACAACAAACGTTGCTACGGTATTATAGGTTGCCGAATTGGCCGTCAGGGTATTTGTCCCTAATTTCAATTTGCCGGCGAGGTCCAAAATCCCGGAAATCGTGCGTGAAGCATGGAGCGTAACGCCTCTCGTGTTTACTATAAAAAGATTACTAGGGCCGTCAGCTGCCGGGAATTCAACATCGCTCGTCGTTTGAGCGGATGAACCCGAATACTTAAGTGAGCCAGCCGATCCATACTTCAGAGTCTTGCCACCAAGGGCTAACAATCCATCGCCCAACTCCAGGGTACCATTCACTACGACTGAGTTCGAAAGTGTTACGCCAGCCTCGTTGGCAATGATCAAACCATTAATGGTGTCCGGCATCGAATTGCCGGTCACTTGAGCTGCCGTACCGTTAAAACTATAACTCGCAGCTTCGCTGTAAGTCTTTGTTCCGGTACAGGCAATTGAACCATCAACGCCACTGGCATGGGCGGTTTGCAAAGTTGCATCCGCTTTTAAATTAAATCCACCGGCACCTGCTAGGACATTTAATCCAATATCTAATATCGCTCCGCTGTCAACCTCAACCGGGAAACCACCGCTTTCGAAAGTTACACTTGAAAAAGCCAGATTCTGAACAGTACCATTTCCGGTAAAGACAAATTTCGCACCACCGGTATTTGAGTTCTGGGTGGTAGCATTTGCCAGAGAAACATCGCCCTCAATATTCCAGGCAGTTGTCCCGGTTCCGCCCTGCGAGCCGCGACTAACCGAAAAATTGCCACCAGTGATATTGATATTACCAAGCTGGTTGATAATAATCGTTGTGCCGGCATTGCTTGTACCATTACTGCTGAATTCTCCACCGGACTGAACGACATTGCCATTGAGATTGACTGTTGCTGACTCATCAGTATTTGGCGCGCACATCTGCCACCTTTTTGTACCAGTATTCTCAATAATAATATCGCCTCCAATAGTAATATTATTCCACTTTAGGCTCAGATTCTCAGTCTGGTTCGGGCAATTCCAGCGGACACTAAAAAAATCCTGATTGCTATTTGCCGGCACGATGGATTTTATACTATCTATTACACAAAATGAACTATCTCTCCAGATTGCAGTCGGGATAGTACCGCCATCTTGCTCATGGGCGTAAATCCCGGTATTGAGAAAACACAGGGTTGCTCCCTCCTCACTGGTAATTGTGCCATGATTCTTGACAGTTCCCTCAACTACCAGATCCGTCCCAATACTATTTTTAATATAAAGGGTAATACCTTTATTAATTATTAATGTACCGCCTGATGCGACAGTCAGTTGGTTAGCCGAATCAGCCGCAGTAACGGTGATCGTATACCCATCTACAATTGTTACTGCTCCATCCGCTATAGTCGGAACATTTGGCGCCGGATGGACCCAGGTTGTACCATCATAGCGCGCCCAGCTATTGACATCGTTCCAATTCCCCGATTGGAACGAGTGGATCTCGCCGATAGGACGATAGTACTCAGTACCACTGTCAAATGCCTCAACACTAAAATAATAATCCACGCCGTGGTTTAAACTATGAATAGTAACACTGTCAACGTCATATACCATATAGTTGTTATACAATTTTGTCGCAGCAATCCCATATCTCACGATATAACCGTCGGCATTGGCAATCGGTGTCCAGCGAATGACCGCATCACGCCCATCGGCCGCATCGCGCTGAACAGTAAAATCAGTGACTGTAGTAAAAACCGCCTGCGTCTTGTTGCCAAAAATCCGTATGTCACGTACGGCAAAAGTACCGCCACCCGGAACATAGACATTATTCAGTTTGATATACCTGGCAGTCACGGCGGAGGCTAATTCAAGGTAATCATGGGGAACATCCTGATTGTTCTGGCTTTTATCCACTAGCAGATCCCAATTCATACCATCATCCGAGCTTTCAATTGTATATCGTTCATACAATTCAACATCTCGTCCCCGGACAAGGGCCGGATCGGTATTATGTTCCGCAAAGTTGACCTGAATGGCTTCGATACTGCATGCCTGACCTAGATCAATCATCAACCACTCATCAGTACCACCGGACTGGGCTCTCCAATAGGTCCGCGCATCTTCATCAACTGCCAACCCAACTTCATGATCCGGCAATGAAGAAGAAGCCATTACATATTTTTTGTGGGATAGCAGCAGCATCCCAGCAAAGTTTTCATTAACCGGATTCTCTTTCACTCCTGGTAAATATTGCGGATAATCGCCAAAGGCGGTATTACAACGAATGTTGCCATCAGCATCAAATGCCACCGGGAACAGTCCCAGGCGGCGCTCGAACATGGCTTTAACCGAGATGGTCATCGTGCCAACATGCCAGTATTGACCATCCTTATCCTTAAAGGTACATCCATGACCGGCACCGCAGATAAAACCGGTCGGTTTAAAGTCAACCGGGCTGTAATCGGCATAAGTATAAGGTCCCAATGGCGAATCGGCAACATAAACACCATCACCATAGGTTTTAAATTCAGTCCCGGGACCGGCATAATGCAAATAATATTTATTGTTTTCTTTAACCATCCAGGAACCTTCAATCCAGGGAAATTCATCCAGCAGGTTGTCATCACCCCGCCTTTCCCAACCATGGATCGCGGCTTGGCCGGAAAGTGCTACTACCGCCGATCCAATCTCCGTAAAGGTTACAGGATCAAGTTCGACCACCCGAACCGGGGCACTATTTGAAAGTCCATAACACATATATAATTTTCCGTCGTCATCCAGGAAGAGGTCCGGATCGCCATAACTGCCACATCTTGGTCCCTTTTGCCAGACTCCCGATTTGGGATCGCCACATTTATAAACCTGCCCCGAAGCAGAAGGAATATAAAATAAAGTATCGCGCATTGCCACCACAGCCGGGGCATAAGTTTCGATATCTATCCCCGTCGGTACAATCAGACTCCAGGTGTGCAAATCAGGCGAAGTCCAGTAGCCCCCCGAGCGTGACGCAAATAAATAATAATCATCTTCGAACAGGACGATTACCGGATCAGCGGCTTCGCGCGCATCAACGGCATCTACCATGAACCGATAATTCAGATTCAGTGGATTACAAAAAGTCTGGGGACTCTGAGCGACCTGACCGAATGCCACAATACTGAGTAGGATCAACCAGAAAGGTAAGTACAAATATTTTCCGCTATTTTGGAACATAGTTTCTCCTTCCCCTATTTTGATTTTAAATTGTTGTCCTCTCACTGACTATAATCAGTTTTTGATTGTTGTTAATAGATTTTCTATTTAAACATGTCGAATTACTTTAACAAAATCATTTTGCGCGATTGGTAAAAATTTCCGGCTTTAATTTGATAAAAATAGATACCGGAATT
>Ga0315548_1003593_pt1 | contig 11559 bp, 9 predicted proteins | sample SalMarSW160110MG_2_FD_202540 | JGI IMG/M metagenome (GOLD analysis project Ga0315548, IMG submission 202540) | Salt marsh sediment microbial communities from the Plum Island Ecosystem LTER, Massachusetts, United States - Salt Marsh Sediment SW1601-110 ... | reverse complement strand
AAAATCCCGCCTTTGAGTTTTGCGAGGTAAAATGCTGGATAGCTTATCGGAATAAAAAAATTGTCGGGCGAGTCGCAGCGATTTTCAATCACCGTCACGAAGAGAAATGGAGTAAACGGCAAGTACGCTTCGGATGGATCGAATTTATTGATGACCCGGAAGTTTCGGCAGCATTATTAGGCGCGGTAGAAAATTGGGCTAAGGAAAAGAGTGCTGAATCGGTTCATGGTCCGCTGGGATTTACGGATTTCGATCATGAAGGAATGTTGGTTGAAGGGTTCGATGAACTGGGCACTATGGCGACAATTTATAATTATGCCTATTATCCAGAACATCTGGAAAAATTAGGCTACCGGAAGGACGTAGATTGGGTGGAGTATCAGATTAAGATCCCCGAGACTTTCCCTGAAGAGATTACTCAATATTCAAATCTGATTAAGCAGAAATACGGATTTAGGATACTGGAAGCCAAGTCAACCAAAAGGGATATCCTGCCCTATGCCAATCAGTTATTTGATGTTCTGCAAATCGCATACAAGGAGCTATATGGGGTAGTCGAGCTGACTCAAGCCCAAATCGATGCCTATATCAAACAGTACCTGGGTTTTATTACCCCTGACTATATTGGTTTGATTCTAAACCAGGAGAATAAAGTGATCGGATTCGGCGTCACTTTACCATCACTTTCGAAGGCACTCCAGAAAGGTAAAGGCCGGTTATTTCCCTTCGGTTTTATCCATTTAATGAGAGCATTGAAAAAGAATGACGTCGTTGATCTCTATCTGATTGGCGTGCATCCTGATTATCAATCAAAGGGTGTAGCCGGTATGTTGCTGGATAAGATGGGACGAACTTTTGTCGCGCATGGGATTAAATATGCCGAATCCAATCCAGAGCTGGAAATGAATAATAAAATTCAGCAGCAGTGGAAACATTTCGAAAAGCGCCAGCATAAACGCCGTCGTTGCTTTATTAAGGAATTGTAATCTGATTTTTATTTAGTAATAAGCGATAATATTTCGATTGCTATTTGCTTACTTTTTTCACCAACTTCCAATTTAGGTCCGACACATGACGGGCAACCATCGGGGCAGGCGCAAGTGCTGATCAGTTTCAGCGTATTTTTCAATAGTTCTTCATGGGAATCGTAGAGTAAAGGGGTAAATCCAATCCCGCCAGGATAGTTATCATAGATAAAAATCGTCGGCTGAAATAAATCTAAATCTTTAAGATCAATATTTTCAATTTCGTTTTTTAGATTTATTGTATAAACAGTCCTTTCATTATAAGTACTCCTTTCGTTAAATGCACTTTTAATAAACCAATTTGAAGATTTATCTCCGATTGCATGTTGAATATCATTTATTTCACACATTATCTTAATCGATGCAACATAGTGTAATGCTCTGCTTATTCCACGAATCCCATCAATTATTTCGTATCTTGACCAACTTAATTTATTCAATAGATTTTGTGGTATTGTGAACCAGTATGAGGTTGTTGCCATTTCAATATTAGGTAAATTAATATTTCCATATCCAGCATTTTCCATTGTATAAAATTTGATTTTCTTATAACCGGTTACTTCTTTTAATACTTGAACTTCACCACTGTGAATTTTTAAATAGCCAACACTTTTTTGTTCATCATCTGTTAATATTTTAATCCTGGTATTTGTAATTGATTCAGTATAATAATCAGAATCAGTTTTTCGCACATAGGCTTTTCGACCATCCCAATCGAGCTTATCGACGATATATTGACTTCCTGAAAATAGGTAAATTGCACCCGGAAAAATTGTCTCGGCTGCAGAACTATAGTCAACCTCTCCTAAAATTTTATTTTTATTATTGGTATTTACAACAACAAAATTACCTTCAGGGAAACTTCTTAAATTAACAACCGCAGCTGGAAATGAGTTTTCCGACCAGTACCAGCGATCGCCGCTACGGTGGAGAATGCCACCTTCAACCAGAAATTTCAGGATTTCCCTGAGATCTTCCCAGCCGACGGTCCCAAAGGTCTCGTCAACTTCAAAGGGCAGCTCGAAAGCTGCGCATTTAATATGATCTACCAGTATCATCAGGTTATCGGGATTGATGCGGGCATGTTCGGGACTTTTGGAGAAGAAGTAGTCGGGATATTTCATCAGGAATTGATCTACCGGATTGGAACGGGCGACAAATATGCCGTACGCCCGCTGACCGCTGCGACCGGCGCGCCCGAATTGCTGCCAGGTGCTGGCAATACTGCCTGGATAGCCAGCCAGAATTGTGGCATCCAGACTGCCAATATCAATGCCGAGTTCCAGGGCGTTGGTGGAAATAACTCCTCTGATTGTGCCTTCGCGGATACCCTTTTCAATTTCGCGGCGTCGGTTGGGGAGATAGCCACCGCGATAACCGGCGATTTTTTCCGGCTGGCTCAGGGCTTCGCGATTGCTTTCGAAGTCGTCTTTCAGATACTTGGTCAGCACTTCGACATTCAGGCGAGATAAAGCGAATACAATCGTCTGAATTTTTTTCTGAATAAAAAGATTGGCTAAATAGCGGGTCTGTTTGATATAACTTGCCCGAATGCCGAGCTCTTTATTAACGACCGGCGGATTGTAGAAATAGATTGTCTTTGGACTGAGCGGTGCGCCGGATTGATCAATCAATTGAACCGGTTTTTCAATCAACTTTTCGGCATGTTCTTTAGGATTGGCGATTGTTGCCGAGCAAAGGATAAAAAGCGGATCGGAGCGATAGAATTTACAAAGTCGTCGCAAGCGGCGAATGACATTGGTCATATGTGAACCAAAAACGCCGCGGTAGATGTGCATTTCATCAATGACCACGAATTTCAGGTTCTGGAAAAACTGCATCCATTTGGTGTGATGCGGCATAATTCCCTGATGCAGCATATCGGGATTGGTGACTACGATGTTGCCTTGCTTGCGAATTGCCTGGCGGGCGTTAGCCGGTGTGTCACCGTCGAAAGTATAAACCTTAATGTCTTTCTCTAATAGCGTAATCAATTCATGAATTTCGTTCATTTGATCCTGGCTAAGGGCTTTGGTGGGAAAGAGATAAAGCGCTTTCGAGGATGGATGGTTAATCATCTCCTGGAGGACTGGAAGATTATAGGTCAGGGTTTTCCCCGAAGCGGTCGGTGTCACCACGGCGAAATCCTGCTGATTTTCAGCGTATTGCCAGGCTTCCGCCTGATGAGAATAAAGCGACGTGATGCCACGTTGCTGGAGGACGGCTTTAATTTCCGGCAGCAAGTTGTCCGGAAAATTGGCTGTCTTGCCTGCCGAGCCAGCAATCCGGTGGATGTACTCGATATTTTCGCGAAGTTCTTTTTGATTCAGTAATTCTTCGATGGAGTTTGCCATAAATATTCCTTTTAACGTCGGTTATGATGAGCCAGTTTCAGATTCAAACGGTTAAGGCGGTGAATAAGCAGGTTTGATTCCATGGAACGGGACAACGGCAGGTTATCCAGAGCCTGCTCGACTATTTCAATCGCCCGGTTTAGATCCTTGAGTTTATGCTCAAAATATTTTGCCTGTTCGATATACGGTTCAAGGTTAAAGGGATGATCGGGGTGAATCGCCGCCTGCCAGTAATGCAAAGCCTCGTCGTATTTTTTCAACTTTTTATAAAGCGCGGCTATTTCCAGGTAGGTTTTTTGCCGCCGGCTGGCAGAAATTTGTGAGTTCAGGACGTTCTGATAATGACTGATACTGCGCTCAATATCTTTTTTGCGGGTAAACAGGCGGGCTTTGGCATAGTCGGTAAGCGGATTGTCTTCGGGTTCGACGGTTTGATAGGACTTGATGATCAGAATTAAATTTGCCAGCATGGTGATGATATCGAAGCGGTTGTGGTAGAAAATACGTTCGATTTTATCAATCCGGCGGTTGCGCAGGTAGTCAAAATAGACATCGGGAATCAGCTCGCCGGGGATGTCGCCCTCGCGGTAGAGTTGCAGCCGATCGGTTTCGATGGTTTTGAGTTTGCAGTTTTCCAGCGAATATTTCCAGATTGTGCGGGTTGGATGAAGTAAATCAATATGCGGCATGTTTTCCGGCAGAGGCGGCAAGCGGTTCAAAACGAAACGAGCATTCAATATCGGAATATCAAAGACTTTGCCGTTATACGTAACCAGGCATTGGAAATTGGCGATAACCGGCTGTAGCAGTTCCAGCAGACCTTCCTCATGACTGAGCTGGGTGATAAAATATTGATGCACTAAAAATTGCCGATCTCGAATGAAGCCCAGCCCAACCAGAAATGCAATTGTGCCCGTGCCGCCGCTTAGCCCGGTTGTTTCTGTATCAATAAAAATTAATTCTTCTGCTTGCTGGATGTTAGGAATCTGGAAAATTTCGGTACAAGTCTCAGCCGAAAATGGAAGGATTTCACTAAGTAACAAATTGCCATAAGGTTCATCCAACGAGTACTCGAATTCAGCCCGGAAGATATCGCCAAAGTGGGTATTGATCCAGGTTCCGTTGACCAGATCGGAAATTGACTGCGCTTCCTGCTCCAGCTGCGACTTCGGAAAGAATTTTTCTCCCGGTTTATGCTGGTATAACCGATCCAGTTCACGGCGAATCGCATGCTCTGTCTGCGGTTCTGCCGACTGTTGTCCGGCTTTTGAATAGAGGGCTTCGAGACGATCGCGGATGGACTTCATTGATTTAAAAATATTGACTGTGACTATAATAAACAAGCAGGAATAGTTATAGAAAGGCACTGGAAATAACTAATAAAAAGATCAACGAGATACGAAATTGTTATAGATTGCTCCATTTTTTTGTACAGGCTATAAAAATCCAGAGTCGGTCTTTAAGAACGATAAACTTCCCGTCGATGCGCAACTCTCAATATGCGTATGGTTAGTAGTTTATTTATTATTGAATAAATAATCCGGTAGTCACCGACACGCAGTCTTCGAAAATTCTGAAACGCTCCCTTAAGCGATTGTCCCAGATAGGGATTATCTGCTAGTGATGTAACTGCATTTAAAATTCGGATGGCGGTGTCACGCGGCAATTTTCTTAGTTCTTTTAGTGCCCGTGTATCCCATTCAATTTTATAAGAGGCCATATTCTTTTAGAATTTCTTCGTGAGGAATCGTTTTACTCTCGGGATCTTCCAGCCGCGTCTTGGCAATAATGCCGTCATAATTATCGATATAAAATGACAAAGCTTTTTTTATCAGTGAGCTACGGTTTTCCCGCAATTCTGCTGCAAGAGCATCCATTTCATTGAGCAGGTCGTCGTTGATTTTGAAGGTTACAGGTTTCATTTAAACTCCATTTTTGGTGCTGGTAATATACAGTATTACCGGTAATACTGCAAATGTGATTTATCTGTGTTAGAGCAGATAATCGCGAATAACGTGAGTTTGATATATGGAAATATTTTTAACAGTGGAGATAAAAACTGTTGAAACAGTTCAAATTATCTTGATATTTAGAAGTAACCCCCGAATTAATTCGGGGGTTCAACTCAAAAATTAATAATTTAAAACCGTTTTAACGGTTTACCCGTTTACAAGAAACTGGGATGCTAGGATCTGGACTTATATCGAACTCGCGTTAAGTATTGAGTGGACTATTATCTAATTGGATGCGAATTTTTAAAAATTATTCTCCTATTACCTGCACAAAGACCTGACGCTGTCTTGGACGGTTATCATGGTCAATGACCACGATCTGCTGCCAGGTGCCGAGAACCAACCTTCTGGAATTGAAAGGAATAGTAAGCGATGGTCCCATGAAACTTGCCCGCAGGTGTGAAAATCCATTATCATCGCCCCAGGTTTGGGAATGGTGCGAATGCAGCTGTTGTGAGGCGAATTTTTCCAGCAGCTCCTTCATATCCTGAACCAGCGCCGGTTCGAATTCAATCGTCGTTACGCTGGCGGTAGAACCGATGGTACTGATTGTCACGATGCCTTTCTGGCCGCCCGATTTGCTGACAATCTCCTGAACCTGTCCGGTAATATCCCGGATGTCAGAGAAACCTTTGGTTTGCAGGGTAATTTTATCGCCGTAGATCATTTTCTACTGAATCTCCTTCTATTTTGTGTAATTGGTAATTGCTCTACCGGGATTAATATCTTCACGTTTTTAAATAACCTTTTAGCGAGAAATATAGAATTAGTGATTCAAAGAAACAAACAGACGGTTTGAACAACTTATATCTAATCCGTTGTGTGAAATTACTGGTTGCAGCTCGAAATCTCCATGTAAAAATTGAAAATTCTTGTCGCAATGCTCCCAGCCTGCTCCCAAAACAGGAGGGCTGGCAGGTGCGTTGCGATATTTTCGGCTACACCGCAGAGCGATGTAGCCAGTTTTAACAAGATTTTTTTGAAATATCTCGAATTCCACACAACGGGTTATATCTATTTTCTATTTACCTGAAAATTTTTACATTCATTTTGTGAATGAACTGATTGCCATAATTGATGATGAGTCAGACATTTTACAGCTGGTGACATTGCAATTGAAAAAAAACGGCTTCCGAACAGCCGGATTTGCCGCCGCCGCAGGATTTTATGATTTTCTGAAAGAAAAAAATCCCGATCTGATTGTACTTGATTTGATGTTGCCGGACAGCGATGGCATCGAGGTATGTAAATATTTGAAAGGCAATCCGCAGACCGCGGTAATTCCGATCATCATGCTGACTGCCCGCGCCGAGGAATTCGACAAGGTTCTGGGACTGGAAATTGGCGCCGATGATTATGTTACGAAACCATTTTCTTCCCGCGAATTGATCGCCCGGGTCAGAGCCATTCTGCGGCGAACTCAATCGGCTCAGGCTAATAATCTTTTAAAAGTTACGGATGGTTTGACGATTGACCTGCAAAAATATATGGTTCTTGCCGATGGCAAGCCGATTCACCTGACGGCCACGGAATTTAATTTACTTAAAATCATGGCACAGAAACCCGGTCATGTATTTTCGCGAGAATATCTGCTTGAACAGCTCTGGGGCAATGATAAGATTGTCGTCGAACGGACAATTGATGTGCATATTAAAAATCTGCGGGATAAGCTCGGCGCTTATGGTAAGCTGATCCGCAATCTGAGAGGAATAGGTTACAAGCTCGAAGTATGAAAAAGACCTTTTTCTACCGTATTTTTAGCGGTTACATAATGCTGATAGTATTTCTGACGGTTTTGATTTTCGGCTTTTCCTACAGCACCGTACGTAAACAATTCATCGAAACACAAATCGCCAGCCTTGAGGACTTGAATGTAAGTTTGGCGGTTTCATTATTACCGATGATTAATCGGCGTGATTATAACTCATTGGATCAGTTGACGAAGTCGCTTGGGCATGAAATTGCAGCCCGAATCACAATAATTGATACAACCGGAAAAGTACTGGCTGACTCTGATCACGATCCACAAATAATGCAAAATCATCGCCACCGACCGGAAGTCGAGCAAGCGTTGATTAGTAAAGTCGGTTATGCGCAGCGCTTCAGTACGACGGTTGAAAAAGATATGCTTTATGTTGCATCGCTGCTAATCCAGCATGATCAACCGGTTGCGGTTATCCGTACTAGTGTGTATCTAAGTGAGGTCAAGAGCCTTCTGAAACAGATTATGGGGCAGGTGGTTAAAATCGCCTTGTTGGTTATCATTATGGCTTTGAGTGCGGCTATCCTGCTGGCACGCCGGTATTCCCGACCGGTTAGTCAATTAGTCGAAGCCGCGAATCAGGTCGCGCAGGGTAATTTGGAGACTCAGGTTACGCTGAATACCGGAGACCAATTAAAGGTACTGGCTGATAATTTTAATATTATGGTTGCGGAAATTAAGCGCCTGCTGTCTGATATTGCGCATCAGCGGGACGAGCTGCAAACAATTGTATCGGCTGTGCCTTCCGGTTTACTGGTCCTTGATGCCGACGGTCGCGTGGCATTTTATAACCGGGAATTACAAAAAATAACTACCCTCAAAGAGCCACAGGATAAATTCTATTGGGAAATTCTACGCGAGCCGCAGTTTACCGATTTTATCAAGGAGATCAAATCACAGGGTGGTGACCGCAGTCAGGAAATTGCCATCGGTGATAAAACCTATTTATGTAGCGCCACGACGTTGGCAACCAGAAGCGAGATCGTCCTGATCTTTTCTGATATCTCGGAGCTTAAAGCGGTCCAGCGTTTGAAACGCGATTTTGTGGTCAACGTGTCGCATGAACTGCGTACGCCACTGACCGCGATCAAAGGGTTTGTCGAAACACTGCAGGAGGAAACGACCGGTAGCGAGCACCGCTACCTCACAATTATTGCCCGGCATACCGACCGGCTGATCAATATTGTCAATGACCTGCTGACTCTGGCTGAAATTGAAGAGAAAAGTCAACTGGAATACGAGACGATCAATCTCTCAAATCTGATTAGTGACACTGTTAAAATATTCGAGGAAAAGCTGCAGGTAAAAAAATTGGGGCTAGCAGTTGAAGTTGAACCAAAGCTGATAAAGATAAAAGCTGATCCGTTTAAGCTTCAGCAGGTTTTTATTAATCTTCTCGATAATGCCATCAAGTACACCGAAGAGGGCACGATTTCCATTAGAGCCCACAAACAGGAAAACCAGGTAAAAATCGTTTTTCAGGATACCGGCTGCGGCATTCCGCCGGAACATCTGCCGCGTATTTTTGAGCGTTTTTATGTCGTAGATAAAGCCCGCTCGCGGCAGCTCGGCGGTACCGGGCTGGGACTGGCGATAGCCAAGCATATCGTTCTACTCCACAACGGTCAGATTGAGGTCGAGAGTGAGCCGGGAAAAGGTGCTCGGTTCAGTATAACTCTGCCGTTATAGTCTTATTTTTACCCGAATAGTAGCAGCACAGTGCACTGTGCCCTTATGTTTTCGTATACACAACCTTCAGAAGGTTGAATAGACAATGAGTGATTTTGACAGGGTTTTTACTATGAAACCTTCTGAAGGTTTATATAAAATCTTAACCGAAAATTAACCGTTTGTTTACCTGATTTTTAAATAAATTCTGTAATTAATGGCGTGAAGATGGAAAAATAATGAACAAAACTCAAAAATGGAGAAAAGAATGAAGAAGAGTGAATGGAAAATTAAGACTGTTTTAGCGTTGTTCACTTTTTACGCCATAACGCTGCATGCCGGAGAACTCGACCGGCTAGTCAGTGAATTAGTGGAAAAAGGCTTGATTGATGCCGGCAAAGCTCGGGAAATTCTGACCCTGACTGAAGAAGAAATGCGTACCGAGATGAATGCCGGTAAAGTAACGACCATGCCAGCCTGGATTCAGAAAATGAATCTGAAGGGCGATTTCCGTTTCCGCAATCAGTGGGAAGCGGCCAAAGATGATACCGTATCACGGATGCGCCAGAGAATTCGCCTTCGCCTAAATGGTGAAGCCGCTGTAGCGCAGGGATTCAAAGTGGGATTTGGTTTGACGACTGGTTCCAATGATGCCCGCTCAACGAACCAGACATTGGAGAACCAATTTGAGACCAAGTCATTCATGCTCAATTATGCTTATGGCGGTTACACATTTCCAAAGTATGCCAATCTCATAATTGGTAAATTTTACAGCAACCTGGGAATCTGGACTCCAACCGATTATATGTGGGATTCTGATATTACCATCGAGGGTCTGGCAGGATTGTTCGATTACAAAATGTTTTTTATGAACACCGGTCTTTATGTCCTTGACGAAGAGGGTATGGTTGAAGATGTCATTACCGACAATCCACGCATGCTAATCCTGCAGCCCGGTATCAAAATGGCTCAGGAAGGCAAATACAGTCTAAAAGCCGCCACAGCATATTATTACTTCAACAGTATCAAAGACATGAATTTTGACAATGCCGAATGGACTAATTCCTATTATACATTAAATGGTACGAAGTATCTGACACTCGGTTATAACAATTTCAATCTGGCGGTGGAAGCAGCCCTTTACGAAAAAATCTTTCCATATATCAGCGTATGTTTTGAAATGAACCAGAATCTCGAAGTCGAGTCGGATACTGCCAACAGTGGCATGGCATTTGGCATAGCTTTCGGTTCGGAAAAAATCAACGAAAAAGGCCAGTGGCAGATGAAATATCTCTATCGTAGACTGGAAAAAGATGCCTGGTTGGATTTCCTGCCGGATAACGATACATATGGTGGCAGAACCGATGTCAAAGGCAGTGAAATCATCATCCAGTATGGTCTGACCAAAAATGTATCCCTGGGATTGGACTATTACCTGACCAACAACATAAGTGGCAAAATCAACTCCGAGCAATTATTGCAAACCGATATTCAATTTAAATTCTAAGTAAGAAAGGATTATTACCATGAAGAAAATATTTTTAACATCACTGATAATTTTAATGAGTATGTTGCTGATAATAGCCGGTCAAAAGGCTGAACTGCGGGTGGAAGGCTCGACCACTGTTTTACCAATTGCACAGTTGACTGCCGAGGAATTCATGAATGCCAACCCGGATGTCACGATTTCCATACAGGGTGGCGGTTCCGGTGTCGGTATCGCTTCATTGATGGATAAAACCTGTGACATCGCCGATGCTTCCCGGGCGATGAAAGACGACGAGATTAAGAATGCCATTGCCAAGGGCGTCAATCCGGTCGCTCATATTATTGCCATGGACGGGATTGCGGTCATTTTGCATCCTTCCAATAAAATTAGCAACCTGACAGTTGAGCAGATCCACAAAATCTACACCGGCAAAATTTCGAACTGGAAAGAAGTTGGCGGCGAGAATAAAAAGATTGTCGTGCTGTCGCGTGATTCCGCCAGCGGAACATTCGAAGCCTTCACTAAATTAGCCCTTAATAGCGAGAAAGTCCGCCAGGATGCACTGATGAGTGCTTCCAATAAAGCTGTTGCCACGACGGTGGAGAATACGCCAGCCGCAATTGGGTATGTTGGTATTGGTTATGTCTCAAACAAGGTCAAAGCAATTACGGTCGAGGGCGTAACCTGTATCAAGAAAAATATCTTGACCAAGACCTATCCGCTGTCCCGACCGCTGTTCATGTACACTAACGGTAAACCCCAGGGTGCCGCGAAAGATTTCATTGAATTTATTCTGAGCAAGGAAGGGCAGGAATTAGTCGAAACCGCCGGATATGTCGGATTGAAATAATGCCGGAAAATATTCCCCGCACATTCCTTAAGTATAGCGTGGCAGGTGATCGCCTGCCATGCCACCGTTATCAGAATTGGTTATGAAGATCAATAGCGAAAAGATAATTCGATCTACTTTCGGAGGACTGGCATTCGCCTCATTTTTATTTTTACTGGGTATTGTCCTGATCCTGTTCCAGCAGGGTTTGCCGGTATTCAGGTTTGTCAGCCTTTTCCAGTTCATCGGTGGCAAAGCCTGGTATCCGACGGCTGATCCGCCTGAGTTCGGTATTCTGCCGCTGATCCTGGGAACATTATGGATAATGCTCGGTGCGATGCTGTTTTGTATTCCAATTGGTGTCGGAAGCGCTCTTTTTCTGCATGAAATCGCCAGTTTCCGGGTGCGTTCGATTCTAAA
>Ga0315548_1003592_pt1 | contig 11561 bp, 9 predicted proteins | sample SalMarSW160110MG_2_FD_202540 | JGI IMG/M metagenome (GOLD analysis project Ga0315548, IMG submission 202540) | Salt marsh sediment microbial communities from the Plum Island Ecosystem LTER, Massachusetts, United States - Salt Marsh Sediment SW1601-110 ... | reverse complement strand
TCTCGCCCGAGCGCCTCTACTCGGGTGCCGTCTTCGCCAACCTGTCCGCATATCCCAAGCTGGTGGGCGGAGTGGGCCCCGAATCGACGCGCCGGGCGGCCCTCTTCTACGACTCCGTCCTGGACGCCGAGATCGTGGCCATGAGCAGCTCCGAGGCGGCCGAGTTCAGCAAGCTGGCCGATACGACCTACCGCGACGTCAACATCGCCCTGGCCAACGAGTTCGCCCGCGTCGCGGACCGGGTGGGCGTGGACGTGCAGGAAGTCATCGAGGCCGCCAACAGCCAGCCGTACTCGCACATTCACCAGCCGGGCATCGGCGTGGGCGGGCACTGCATACCCGTCTATCCGCACCTGCTCCTGAGCAGCGCCACGGACCTGGAGGTCGTGGCCGCCTCGCGCCGGACCAACGACGGCCAGCTCAACGGCGTCGTCAAGACGCTGGAGACCCAGCTGGGCGGCCTGCGCGGGGCGCCGGTGCTGGTGCTGGGCCTGACCTACCGCGACGGCGTCAAGGAGCTGGCCTACTCCCGGGCGCTGCCGCTCATCGAGCGCCTGGCCTTCCACGGCGCCGAGGTCTGGGCCGCCGACCCGCTGCTCAGCGACGACGAGATCGAGCACAATCATGCCCGGCCGTATCGCTGGGGTGAGAAGGGCCCCTTCCGGGCAATCGCGACCCAGACCGGGGATCCGCTGTGGCAGTCGCTGGATTTCGGGCTATACCCGCAGCTCGAGGTCCTCGTCGACGGACGCAACAGTCTGCGCGACATCGACCTGCCGGCGCAGGTCCGCTACGTCGGCATCGGGGTGCAGGCCGCGACGCGGCGCCGGGCGCCGCTGGAACTGTAGCGAGCCGGCGATGCGCATCGTCAGCGTCGTCGGGACCAGGCCCCAGCTCATCAAGGCAGCCGCGCTGCAGCCGATCCTGCGCCGCGACCACGAGGACGTGTGCGTGGACACCGGCCAGCACTACGACGACGCTATGGCCGGCAGCTTCTTCGGCGAGCTGGACCTGGCCCGCCCGGACCACTCCCTGGGCATCGGCGGCGGCGGCCACGGCGAGCAGGTCGGCCGGATGCTGATCGCCCTCGAGCCGATCCTCGAGCAGAGGCGGCCCGACGCAGTCCTGGTCTACGGCGACACGAACTCCACCCTGGCCGGGGCGCTGGCGGCGGCCAAGCTCGGCATCCCGGTGGCCCACGTCGAGGCGGGCCTGCGCAGCTTCGACCCCCGCATGCCCGAGGAGCTGAACCGCGTCGTGGCCGACCACCTCTCCAGCTGGCTTTTCGCCCCCACTCCGGCGGCCGTGGCCAACCTGGCTGCCGAAGGCATCGCCGACGGCGTCCTGGAGGTGGGCGACCTGATGCTGGACCTGGCGGCCCGCATCTCACGCGAGATCCGCAACCCGGCCGTTCTGGACGAGATCGGGGCGCGGCTGGGGCTGGCGCTGCGCAGCGGCGGCTACGTCGTGGCTACGGTCCACAGGGCCGAGAACCGCAGCCCGGAGGCGATGGCTGCCTGGACGGCCATCCTGGGCGACGCCGCCCTGCCCGACAGGCCGGTCGTGCTGCCCCTCCACCCGGGCACGCGGGCGGCCATGGAGGAGGCCGGGGTGAGCCTTCCGGAGGGGGTCACCTCCGTCGAACCGCAGGGCTATCGAACCTCGCTCGCGCTGCAGCTCCACGCGGCCGCGGTCATGACGGACTCGGGCGGGGTCCAGCGCGAGGCGGCTTGGCTCGGCGTGCCCTGCCTGGTCCTGCGCGACACCACCGAGTGGGTCGAGACGGTGGGCGGGGCCGGCAGCTCGGCGGTGCTGGTGGGCCTGGATCGGGCCGCGGCCAGGCGCGAGTTGGAAGCCCGGGCGCCTCGCGATACAGCCGGGCAGCTGGCCGCGGAGCGGGCCGCGACACTGAACCTGGAGGGAGCCGGGACGGCGGAGATGATTTCCCGGGCCCTGACCGCGGGCAGGCCCCCGAAGGGACCCTCACGGTGAAGAAGCGCCGGCCGATCCTGATGATCGTCCACGCCTACTACGAGGAAGACCCGCGCGTCCGCCGGGAGGCTGAAACGCTGGCCGCGGACGGCTGGGAAGTGGACGTGATCGGCCTGCGCAACGGCGACGCCCCCCAGAAAGAGGTCATCAACGGCGTCAACGTCCGGCGGTTGCCGGTCCGTCGCCACCAGGGAGCCGGCCTGCCGGTCTACCTGCGGGAGTACGGCGTCTTCCTGGTGCGATCGATGTTCGGCGCCGCGGGCGCCCATCGCCGCCGCCACTACGGCCTGGTCCAGGTCCACACGCTGCCCGACTACCTCGTCTTCGCCGCCCTGCCGCTCAAGCTGGTGCGCGTCCCCGTCCTGCTGGACTTTCACGAGGACATGCCGGAGTTCTTCCGCAGCCGCTTCGCGAAGGCCGCCAACCCCGTCACCTACCGCCTGCTGCGGCTGCAGGAACGCCTGTCTATGGCCGTGGCGACGGAGATGCTGACCGTCAACGACCCGCTGGCGGAGCGCTTCCGCAAGCGGGGAGCGAAACCGGATCGCCTGACAGTGGTCATGAACAGCCCCGACCTGCGCCGCTTCGACCCGGCAGCCCACCCGCCTCGGGAGTTCATGGCTGACGGTGTCCTGCGCCTCGTCTACGCTGGCGCTATCACCCCCACCTACGAGCTGGACGTGGTGGTCAGAGCCATCGCCGCCCTCCGCCGTCTGCGGCCCGAGCTGCGCCTCGCCGCCACTCTCTACGGCCGAGGGGATGCCGAGCAGCCGCTGCGGGAGCTGGCCGCCGAGCTGGGCGTGGCCGACTGCCTGGAGCTGCCCGGCAGGATCCCGGTCGAGGAGGTGGCGGGTGCCGTTGCCGCCGCCGACATCGGCATCGCCGCCACGCGGCTGGATTCCTACTCCCGGATCAGCCTGTCCACCAAGATCTTCGAGTACGGCGCAATGCACAAGCCGGTCGTGGCCACGCGGCTGCCGGCCGTGGAGCAGTACTTCGGCCAGGATGCCCCCTCTCTCTACGAGCCGGGCGACGCCGATTCGCTGGCCACGGCCATCCTGAGGCTGGTCGACGACCCGGCGGAACGCTCGGCCCGAGTGGAGCGGACGATGGCGCGCGTGCGCGAGCTGGCCTGGGAGAAGCAGGCGGAAGCGTACCTGGGCGTCGTGAAGCGCCTCACCCGGACCGCCTGAGGCCGGGTAGCCGCATGCGTCCACCGGGTCCGCCCGCGAATGCGGTAGCATTTCTCCTCGTCACCCGCGACGTTTTCGATCGCCAACAACCAGTTATCAGGACGCCCCGATGACATTTCGGCCTCCCGCGACCAAGCAGCAACGCCGCCGCTCCCGCCAGGGAAGCGCCCGGCGCTCGCTCTATCTCAACATCGCCTTCGGAGCGGTAACGGTCGCCTCCGTCGCCGTTCTGGCCGGAGTGCTGCTCGGCTACTACTACACCGACCACTGGGCCCCGGTCTCGTCGGTGAACGGCGTCGCCATCAGCAAGGACGACGTCCGCAACCGGGCGGAGGTCAACGCGGCCCGCTATCAGCGCCAGATCGACAACTTCGTGATCATGCGCAACCAGGGCTCCATCACCGCCGACGAGTACTCCTCGCTCTCAGCGTCGCTCACTGCCCAGCTCGACGCGACAAGCCTGTACGACGAGGCGCTGAGCCAGCTCCAGGGCGACCTCGTGCTCCAGCAGTACGCCGACAAGAACGACGTCCGCGTCAGCGACGCGGACGTCGACGCCCAGATCGAGGAAGACTCCACCCTGGACGAGATGCGCCACGTCAAGGTCATCGGCGTGGACGCCAAGCCTACTCCGCCGGCCAGCTCGCCGACGCAGCAGCAGATCGCCGATGCCAGGGCCGAGGCCGAGGGCTACCTCAAGGAGCTCCTGCAGGGCAAGGACTGGCAGGAGGTCTACAACGAGTCGACGGCCGACGGCACCATCGGCAGCGAGGGCTACAACACCGGCGACCTGGGCATGGTCACCCGCGAATCGCTGAACCTCGACCCGGGCCTGGCCGACATCGTCTTCGCCATGCAGACCGAGGGAGGGTACAGCGCCGTCTACGACAGCGAAGACGGCATCTTCCGCATCGTCACCGTCACCAAGATCATGCCCGCCTACAAAGACACGGGCTGGGTCGACGCCGTGGGCCGGAAGGCGAGCGGCGATGCCTACCGCTCCGCGGCCCGTGCTGAAGCTTTGCGAGCCGCGGTTCGCGATACGATCGAGGCCAAGTACATCACCGGAGCCACGACGGCACGTCACGTCAAGGAGATCGCCGTCTCGCCGGGCTTCGGCGGCGCGGGGACCGAGTACAAGCTCAAGATCATGGTCTTCGCCCCCAACCACGACACCACCGCGGCCGCGACCCTGGCCAGCGACGATCCGGCCTGGGACGATGCCAAGAAGCGAGCCGACGACGCGTACGCCGAGCTGCAGGACAACCTGGACGGATTCGCGGCGCTGGCCAAGGACACCGCCAGGAACGACGAGCCGTATTTCGCCGAATCGGGCGGCGACGTGCCCTGGATCTCGGGCGACATCATCTACGACTTCGGCCAGGGCGGAACGACCCTCGACATGCCCGCCCTGCGCTCCGCCGTCTCGGACGAAGAACTGGAGCCGGGGCTCCTGGAGCCCTTCAGGGAGCCCTCTATGGGCTACGTCCTGGCCTACTTCCAGGGGGCTCGCCCGTCGCCGGCCACGCGCGTGGCCACGATGCAGCTGGAGTTCTCCCTCGGCACCCTTAGCTTCGAGTCCGCGGTCTCGAAGTACTCTCAGGCCGCCGATGCCTACAAGGGCGGCGAAATGGGCTGGGTCACCCGCTACATGCTGCCGGCGGAGATGGAGCAGGCCGTCTTCAATACCCCCGTGGGCGACACAACCCCAACGGTCGAGACCTCGCAGGGCCTCTGGATCTTCAAGATCGTGGCCGAGGAGACCAGGACGCCCGATGCGGAGGAGCAAGCCAAACTCAAGCTGTCGGTCTGGCCGGCCTGGGTGACCGAGCAGACGGACGCGGCCAACATCTGGATCGACCAGAGCGCGCTGACGTCCATCACTCCCGCTTCGATCGGGTAGCTGGAGAGGCTGCGGAGCGACGTGCTCGACGCGCTCATCGCCGAAGCCCGCATCAGGTGGGGCCTCGATCCGTCCGCCGGATTGCAGGTCGTAGTGCCGGACCGGCTGGCGGCCTTCCCGGTCGAGCCCTCGCGGCCTCTGCTGGTGGTGCCGCCGTCGGTCTTCCGCAGGTCCGCCGAAGCCGCCTCGCCTGAGACGCGCCGGCCGCTGGCGGGCCGCCACGCCATGCCTGAGGCGGGCCCGGCCGGTATCCTGGCGCGCCTCTACCCACCCGGGCACACCGTGGGCCGGATCGGGCTGGCCGACGCGATCACCGTCGCCGATCTGACGGACGACTCGTTTGCCAGGGCGCTCTACATTCCGCCGGCCCGGCTGGACGAGGCCACCGCCTCGCCCTGGTCGCTGCCCTGGATCGCCGACCGATTGCGCCAGCCCGACGGCTGCCCCTGGGACCGCGAGCAGACACACCTGTCACTCAAGAAGCACCTCCTCGAGGAGGCCTACGAGGCCTACGAAGCATTGAGCGACCCGGCCACGCCGGAGCTGGCCGGTGAGCTTGGCGACCTGCTGCTGCAGATAGTCCTGCACGCTCAGCTGGCCGCGGAGGCGGGCCTGTTCGACATGACCGACGTCCAGGCGGAGATCGGACGCAAGATCGTCCGTCGCCACCCCCACGTCTTTGCCGACGCCGAGGCCGCCACCGCGAGCGACGTCACCCGCCAGTGGGAGCAGATCAAGCAGGCCGAGCGCGAAGCCGCCGGCGAGGCGGCCGCTAGCCAGGCCGAAGAGCGCGGCGCGCTCGACGGCATCGCCCGCTCGATGCCCGCCCTGGCCGCCGCTCAGGAGATGCAGGAGCGGGCCGCGAACCTCGGCTACGACTGGCCGGACATAGTCGGCATCACAGACAAGATCCAGGAGGAGCTGGCCGAGCTGGAGGCTGCCGCGTCCCCGGCCGAGCGGCGCGACGAGGTCGGCGACCTGCTGCTGGTGGTGACGAACCTGGCCCGCCGCCACGGGGTGGACGCGGAATCCGCCCTGCGGGCCGCCTCCGACAAGTTCCGCTCCCGCTTCCGCCGCGTGGAGCGCATGGCCCGCGAGCGCGACGTCAACCTGCGCGACCTGGGGCTGGCCGAACTGGACGCCCTGTGGGATGCTGCCAAGGCCGAAGAGCGAGCCGGCAGCGCCGGGCCGGATGCTCCCGCGGCCGGCACCAAGGAGACCTGACCATGACCATGGGCGCCCAATCGCTCCTCCGAGCCAACGGCCGAATGCCCGGCGATTTGAGACCGATCAGCATCCAGCTCGGCGTCCAGAAGTGGGCGGAGGGCTCATGCCTCATCAAGCTGGGCGGGACCGAGGTGGTATGTGCGGCCACCATCGAGGACAAGACGCCGCCCCACCTGCGAGGCAAAGGCACCGGCTGGGTCACGGCCGAGTACTGCATGCTGCCCCGGGCCACCAACGAACGCACCGTCCGCGAGGTCGCCAAGGGCCAGGTGGGCGGCCGGACGCACGAGATCCAGCGCCTCATCGGACGGTCACTCCGCGGCGTCGTGGACACGGTCAAGCTGGGCGAGCGAACGGTCACGATCGACTGCGACGTCCTGAACGCGGACGGAGGGACGCGGACCGCGTCCATCACCGGCGGCTGGGTGGCCCTGGCAGTGGCGCTCACCGATTACGGCATGGAGCGCTGCCTGCTGGGCAAAGTCGCCGCGGTGAGCGTCGGCATCGTCGACGGAATCGCCTGCCTGGACCTCGACTACTCCGAGGACTCGAAGGCCGAGGTCGACTTCAACGTGGTGGCCACCGACGCCGGCAAGTACGTCGAGCTGCAAGGCACGGCCGAAGGCAAGCCCTTCGACCGCCCCGGCGTCGATGCCCTGCTGGACCTGGCCGCCAGCGGGCTGGAGCGCCTCTTCGCCGCCCAGGCCGAAGCAGTCGCCTCGGTCCCGCGCTAGTGGCAACCCGGGCCGATCGCTCGCGGTTGCTCGTTGCGACGCGCTCGACTCACAAGTTGCGCGAGCTGCGCGAGCTGCTGGGGCCGCTGCGCACGCAGATGATCTCCCTGGACGACGCGGCCATCCCGGGCGAGGCAGTGGAAGACGGGGCCACTTTCGAGGCCAACGCGGCCATCAAGGCCCGCCACTTTGCCGCACTCTCCGGCCTGCCGACGCTGGCCGACGACTCGGGGATCGAGGTCGACGCCCTGGGCGGAGCTCCGGGCGTGCGGACACGCCGCTTCGCGGGCGAGAACGCGACCGATGAGGACAACAACCGCAGGCTGCTGCGCGACCTGGCCGGACTGCCCCTGGAGCGGCGCACGGCCCGCTACCGCTGCGTTCTGGCCCTGGCCCTGCCCGAGACTGCCGGCCCCCGCGGCGGCATGCCGGTCCGTCTCGCCCGCGGAACGCTGGAGGGGCGCATCGCCCTGGAGCCCCGCGGCGGGGGCGGCTTCGGCTACGACCCGATCTTCGAGCCGGAGGCGGAGCCCCTCGGCGGGCGCACGCTGGGCCTGTGGACGGCCGAAGCCAAGAACCGCATCTCCCACCGGGGCCGGGCGGCGCGGCGCATGCACCGTATCCTGGCCGGGCTGGGCTTCTAGTCTCGCTGCGGGGGGCTGGCCGGCGCGATGACCCCGGACCGGGCTCGCGTGGCCCTGGCCAGGGCGAACGCTGCGGCCGTAAGCAAGGCCATCATCACGAAATCGGACGACATGTTCCGCCACGGCCGGTACATGTCGCCGGCGAAGGCTGTGGCCACGGCCAGCCAGGCCACCAGGGAAGCCAGCAGCGTGATGGCCAGCAGGCGCGTGGTCGGGTCCGGGGGCGAGAGGTAGAGACGCCACAGCGCCAGCACCGCCGAGGCGAAGATCAGCACCACCAGCGCCAGGGCCGGGATCCCCAGTTCGGCTGCGATCTCCGGCCAGAACGTGTGAGCCGAGTCGGCGGCAAAGTGCGAGTCCGGCGACTTGTACTGGCCCTGGTACATCTCCCCGAACTGGTCCAGGCCGATGCCCAGCCAGGGGTGGTCGGCGGCCATCGCCACGGCCGCCTCGGTGGCATAGGCACGCTCCACCAGCGAGCCGTGCCCCGACAGGCGGCTGGGATCCCAGGATTCGTAGCGGCTGCTGCCCATGACGTGGATCATGGCGGTGCGGTACAGGGCGGCCAGGTCCGGCGAGGCCTGCAGGAGGAAGGCCGGCCAGGGCATGGCCATCGCCGACAGGGCGATCGTCGCCCCGACGATTCGGAGCCGCGTCTGCCGCGTCCGCGCCAGCAGCAGCAAGAAGGCCAGCACGCCGGCGGCGGTGGCCAGGTAGGCGCTCTTGGAGAAAGTCAGGAACAGGCTGGCTCCGCCGACCGCCAGCGCAGCGACCAGGACCGCGACCGCATAGCGGCCCAGGCCAAGCCGGCGGCGGAAGAGGAGGGCGCCCAGCAGCAGCGGAGCCGCCATGGCCAGCATCTCGCCGAAGAGACCGACGTTGAAGTAGGTGAGACGCGAGAAGAGCAGCCGCCTCGACTGCAGGACCGAGAGCGACCCGAAGGCAGGGATGGACTGGGCCATGTTGATGAGCCCGCCCAGGGCCACGGAGAGACCCAGCACTGCCAGGACCTGCATCAGCTGGTACCTGGTGGGCCGGAAGGCGAGCAGCAGAAGCCCCATGGCCACGGGCTCGAGAATGCCGTGGACCAGGACGAGGACGCTCGTCGGGACGCCCGGTGAGGCGAGAGTCGAGATTGAGGCCAGGATCAGCAGGGCGATCGTCGCCAGGGGGCCGAGGTGGCGACTGGCGAACTCGATGGCCCGGGCTGAGGGCTCGGCGCTCGCGTTGCCGGTGGCGCCGGTCGCATGCGATCGGCGCTCGAAACCGGCGTGCGACCGCTGCTCGTCGCGAAGCACGTAGCCCGCCGTCAGCCAGACGACGAAGACGGTCTGCAAGATGACCTGGAACCATTCGATGTCCCACGACACCTGGCCGGCGTTGAGAACCGGCGTCAGGAGCACGATGGCCAGGAAGGCCGGCCAGGGGCGCTGGACGGCGTAGAACGCCAGCACCGCCGCCACGAACGGCACGGTCCCGGCCAGCATCCGAGCAGGAAGGCCCGGCTCGATGTCGAGCGGGGCGTGGGCACCGATGGCGGCGATGGCCAGCGTCGAGGCGAAGGCGGTGGCGGCCGCCACGGAGCGGGCGAACACACGGATGCCCGGCCGGGCGAGGGTGCCCTGGCGGGTCAGAACGCGCGATGCAGACTCCAGCCGGGCCGCGCGCGGCCCGTACAACCCTTGTGTCTCGTTCAAGTCAGGTCGATCTCGCTCAGCGCCGTGATCGGCGGGTAGGCTCGGTTCAATCGTCGCCCTCCCCAGGCGATCGACGACCCGTCCATTCTTCGCGTGCAACCCGCGGACGGATCACCGGGCACGGGTGGATGCTAAGCGATCAGGCCGGATTCCGCCGTCGAGCGGCCGGGCCCGCTCGGCCGTTGTGCCCCACCCGTACAATCGTTTCCAACCGGGGCCGAATACGCAGCCTGGGGGTACGAAGGTGGGTACTGGAGCCTCTGGACCGACGCGGCGGGGCGCGCTGGCACTGACAGCGGCCCTGCTGCTGGGCGGCTGCGCGAGCACGACGCCCACGCCGATGACCGTCTACATCACCCTGCCGCCAGGCGAAACGGCGACCCCGACCGCAGAGGCGACGCCCTCGCCCACGGCAGAGCAGTCGCCAAGCGAATCGCCCGCCGAGTCTCCATCAGCATCGCCTTCCGAGTCACCTTCGGCTGCGCCGACCTCGCCGGCTGCCAGCTGTACCGGTTCGGAGGCCCACAAGGAGTACTTCGTCAACGCCGCGAAGGACCTGCCCTGGGACGTCTACTGCGCCGTCCTGCCCAGCGGCTGGTGGCTGCAGGAAGCGTACTACCACCGGGCTGACGAGTACCTGTTCGTCCGCTACCGCAACAACGCCGGGGTCGAGGTACTCCTGCTCGAGGGCAGGCTCTGCGACGTTCTCTCAACCTGCATGGACATGTTCCCGGTCCTCGACTCTGCCTCGTTTGACGGCCTGGCCGGGACGATGAGGGGCATCGGCGGTGGCGGGCGCGGCGTGTTCGTCAACCCTCACTCAGTCCCGGGCTACGCGTTCGTCAACATCACCGGTCTGTCGCAGGCCAAGGTGGCCGAATACGCGGCGGCGGTGATCAAGGTTCCCAAGCCATGACCCCAGGCGCCACTGAAAGAGGGCGAAGATGAACGATCACCTGATGCGCGGAGCGCTACGCAGACTGACGATCCTCGTCACGGCCCTGGCCGTGGCGGGCTGCGCGAGCACAGCGCCGACGCCGATCATCGTCCTCATCACGGCGACGCCGGGCGAGACGACGACCCCGAATGCCGAGCCAACGACCTCGCCCACGGGAGAGCCGTCGCCTTCGGAGTCGCCTTCGGAGTCGCCTTCGGAGTCGCCTTCGGAGTCGCCTTCGGGGTCGCCTTCGGAGTCGCCTTCGGAGTCGCCTTCGGAGTCGCCTTCGGAGTCGCCTTCGGAGTCGCCCACCTCGCCGGCTGCCGGCTGTACCGGTTCGGAGGCCCACAAGGAGTACTTCGTCAACGCCGCGAAGAACCTGCCTTTTGATGTCTACTGCGCCGTCCTGCCCAGCGGCTGGTGGCTTCAGGAGTCGGAATACCACCAGGCGGACAAGTACCTGTACACCCGCTACCGCAACAACGCCGGGGTCGAGGTACTCCTGCTCGAGGGCAGGCTCTGCGACGATTCCGGTCTCCCCACCTGCTGGGACATCTACCCGACCGTTGGCGCGGCTTCGTTCGACAGCCTGGCCGGGACGATGAGAACGATGGGCGCTACCGGGCACGGCGTGGTCGTCAACCCTCACTCCATCCCGGCCTACGTGCTCATGAACGGGAGTGGTCTGTCCCAGGCCCAGGTGGCCCAGTACGCGGCGGCGGTGATCAAGGTCCCCAAGACCTGATCCTAGACACCCGGCCGCGCGTCAGGCCAGCCCCAGCCACCCCAGCAGCCAGCGGCGGACCTGCTCGACCGCCTCCAGGAAAGTGATGTAGTCGAACATGCGCTCCCAGTGGAGCGCCCACTCCTGGACTTCCTTGAGGATCAGCAGCGGGGCCAGAACCGCCCCGAGGCGAAGACTGGTCCAGGCCACAGCCGGCCGCACGTGGTGCAGCGCCGCGATGAACAGGAACCAGAACTCGAAGACGTTGGGGAACAGGAGCAGCACGGCTCGCTCGCCGGTCAGCTCCAGGATCAGGAAGCCGGCCATCCGCCAGGCGTAGAGGACGATGGAGATCGTGCGCTCCGGGCCGGTCCAGCGCAGGGCCACGATCAGGAAGACCGCCAGGTAGACCTGGTCCGCGAGCTTGTCGAACAGCTGGTAGTCCGGGATCCCGCCGAGGTCCAGGACGTTCATCCAGTACAGGTCCGTCAGGTCGATGAAGATCGCCAG
>Ga0315548_1003591_pt1 | contig 11563 bp, 10 predicted proteins | sample SalMarSW160110MG_2_FD_202540 | JGI IMG/M metagenome (GOLD analysis project Ga0315548, IMG submission 202540) | Salt marsh sediment microbial communities from the Plum Island Ecosystem LTER, Massachusetts, United States - Salt Marsh Sediment SW1601-110 ... | reverse complement strand
TAGGAATGGAGTTAGTCGATTCTTCATTGTTTTGTTCTTATACTTTCAATTTCTTTATCGACCCTATAAAAGATGAACCGCCACGTGTTGAATTTGTTTACCCCGGGCAAGAATACAAATTGGACGAAATGATGGAGGTTCCGGTAATATTGCAGGCGGAAGACGATTACGCTCTTTTTTCTTCCGCGCTTGTTTACGGAAAAGAAAAAAAAGAGCTATTGGTCCCGCGAAATGCAAAATTTTTTATAGATTCCCTAACTTTAGACGTAGGAAATCTTTTCCCCGGGGAAACACTCGAACTGAAAGCAACAGCAACCGATTTCGCCGGAAATAAGACCATTTCTTCACCCATTATTATATACATGCCTACTCTGGAAGAAATATTAGGTGAGTATAAAAATTTAAGCGATACCCTAAAAGAACGTACAGTTAATTTTGAAGAAACAGAAAAAGAGATAGCGGAAAAAATAGAAAATTTCTTATACAAAAATGAAATGGGTGAAAGAAATCAAAAAGAAATAAAACAAACGTTAGCAGAACAAAAAGATTTAATTGAAGGAATGGAAAAACTGGCAGAGATTACAGAAAAAATAAAAAGTCCCGAATTTTCTGAAGAAATTAGACATATTGAAGAACTCCTTAACAATCCGCAAGTCAGAGAATTTTTGAGCAACTTAAACAAAATCATGGAGAATCAAAATATTTCAAGCGAAGACCTTAATAAAATTAGCGAGAACCAGAATGAATTATTGGAAACTTTAGATCTCTTCAAAAAAAGCCTCGAGTATTTAAAGAAATTATTGGAACTAAATGAGTTTTCCGGCAGAGCACAGGAAATATTCGAAAAACAAAAAGATATTAACTCTTCTGAGACAACCGAAGAATTATCAAAACCGGAAGAAGAACTTAAAAGAGAACTTGAAGAATTAATTAACGATATGGAAAAATCATCAAACGATCAAATACAAGAAATAGCTTCTGATTTCAAAAAAACGAAAACTACAGATGAAATGGAAAATTTAGCGAATTCGATGCGAAAGGGAGAAATGAATCAGGAAAGCGCAAAAAAAATAGAAGAAAACCTAAGAAACTTAAATATGTCTCTCAATGATTTGCGGCAACGTAGTGGCGGGAAGGATATACAAGAAGCTATTAAAAAGAAAGGATGGGAACTTGGTTTTATTTTACACACGCACAATAATTTAATCGAAAAAGAACCTTCTCTTCTTAAAGGATTAATCGAGCAAGGGCTCCTGGAAGCTCTTACCAATATTGAAAAAGATTTACAAGCGCTTTTTCTTAGAACTCTCGCTTTTTCTCCGGAGGTTTTCGGGGATATAAAAAGAGCAAAAGAAAAGATGGAAGAATTAAGCATTGAGCTTATACAAAAAGAAGTGCCGAGAACATCGATGGAGAGAGTTAACGATTTAATAATACAGGCAATACTTAAACTGTTTTCTCCTCCTCCACCGAATAGCCAGAGCTTAGCCAACGCGATGAATCAAATCATTCAGCAGCAAAATGCCATTATGCAGGGACTTGGGCAATTTATGCCTCTGGAGATACCTTCACAAGTTCCCGGAGGAGACTTAAAGAGTTTAATAGAAAAACAAAAACAGCTCGCGGAAGATCTTAGAGAAATGGGAAAAGCCTTTGAACCATTATCTGCGGAAATGGAGGCTATGGCTAATGACCTGGCAAGGGGAAAGCTGGACAAAAGACTCATAGAAAGACAGAAAAAAGTTCTTGATAGATTACTCGAGGCAGAAAAAGCCATACGGGAAGGGGAGGCCTCAAGAAGGCGCCGATCAGAACCCGGAATTTTCGTTAGCCCGGGAAAAGTCTCCTTACCAGTAGATTTAGGAGAAAAAAAGAAGAAACTCAGGGAACTTCTGGAGAAAAGAATCGAAGAACCTTATCCTCGGGAGTACAAAAAAGAAATCGAAGAATACTTCAGGAAATTAGTAGAATGATATATTTGATACTGGTTTTCGCCGTTAACATAAACACATTAGACAGTAAAGATGTCAAAAAATACTCTCCCGAAGAGAGAAGGACCATTACTATCGACTTGATGCGTAAGCAGAATTACGAAATGGCTTTATCCTTTGCTCCGGATCAAAATCTGATTGGATGTATAAAAATCTTAAAGGGAGATATTTATGATGGCATAGAACATATAAAAGAGTCCGCGGCAAAAGGAAATATTTTCTCCTGTGATTTGTTTATGCTCTTTAACTTGGGGATAGAAAAAGAAGAACTCGCAAAATATATAGTGAAAGAATTAAAAGTTTATAGTGATAGCACTTTTACTTTTGAATCGCCCTATCTCCAATATTTAACTTTAACTTCTGAGACAGCTGATTCAAAAAAAACTTACACGGATTCTATTGTCGAACCGTACTTTCTTTTTAAATCGGGAATGCTTAACTCGGATAACCATCCAGAGAAGGCAAAACTATATTTCGAAAAACTGGTAAATAACCACCCGGGTTCAGTGCCAGCTATTGTTGCAAGAAATATATTAAGAGTAATAGAAGAAAAGAAAAAAGAGTAGAAAAAGATGAAGGTGGCATAAAACATTTTATGTCACCTTCATCTTCACCTGTCTCCGAAAAAATTATTCTTTCTTTTCTTCTGCCTCTTCTACCTCTTCAAATTCCTCTCCAAAAAGGTCCTCTTTTTCTTCAAGAAGATCCTTACTATCTTTAATTTTTACTAGAATTGTATAAATCAATGTTTGTCCGGAACCTAAAATAGATAGTCCATACGCAAGAACTATAAAAAGAACCATATAGAAAGTAACACCGAGAAGGAAACTACCGATAAGAACCCCTTTCCCAACTCCTTCACTTAAAAAAGGTCCCTGAGATAATACAAGTGAAGGGAACCATTTTGCAGCGACCAGAGGAAAGAAATTGGGCAGATAAACATACCATTTAGCATTTTTCCACATGACCAGCCAATCTTTTCCTGTCCATTCTCCTATAACTGTATGAGTCAGAGAAAAAGCCGTTTTAAGTAAATAAGCAAAGACAAAAACACATATCAAAGTCAAGAAAAATAAGATTGTTTCCCAGAGTATAAATCTCCAGGTTTGGGCATTAACTAGAGAAAACGCTTCAAACACCGTATCGAAAGTGTCACTGTCCGTAGTAGCTATTATCGCGGGCGCGGCAACCAATACAACACACGCGACAATTGAGAGATAAACAATACCAGCGGCACCGGCTATTAAAGGGAATGAGAGTAAACCTATTAAAATCGGTCCTACAAGAGGAATTTTGATAAGTAACCCCATTACGAGTCCGACCAAAACTAAGATAGCTATAATTACAGGAAGAAATAAGGGTGAACCGAACACTGCTTTCCAATTCTTTCGAGCATAAGCCCAGGCTTCCCTTCCTTCATAAAATTCATCTCCCTTTAATTGTTCGAACGTAATCTTGGATATTGCCGTAAGCGTTACAAGATAAAAGAACAAAGCTGCCAAACAGGCAATTACATAAAGTACTATCCCAATCCAATTAAGATTACCCTGAACAAAAGGAGCGGGAATAAGTCTGTACGTCTGCCATATTACTTTATAATTCCAGCCTGAAATCATTAGCGCAATATAAGATAAAACACTGTAAAATAACGCTCCCCAAAATACGCCTTTGATCCCCACACCTATTTTTCTGGTATTAAAACCTAAACGACCCGCTCTAAATACTTCTCCCCACCTATATTCAAGTTCCATTTTCCCTCCTTTTTATAAAAAAGGATACAGGTATTTTTTTAAATGTCAAGGGTGATTTTTTGTCATTTTTTACCTGTAGAATATTTATTGCTTGTAGTTTCTTACTAAATCCCAACCCAAAAAATCCACCTGCTAGTTTTATAAAATTAATAAGTTTATCTACGGGTCTATTATTTTTTTCTCTTTTCTTCTTTCAGCAGTTCCCCGGCTATAACAAGTTTTTGAATTTCGCTGGTGCCTTCGTATATTTGAGTAATTTTCGCGTCCCGCATCATTTTCTCTACGGGATAATCTTTCATATAGCCGTATCCGCCTAAAACCTGTACCGCTTCGATTGTAACATCCATTGCTACGTCGGACGCGAATAATTTTGCCATCGCGGATTCTTTAGAAAATTTCTTTGCTCCTCCGTCTATGTATCTTGCCACCTGATAAACCAAAGCCCGCGCGGCTTCAACTTTTGTAGCCATTTCCGCAAGTTTGACCTGTATAGCCTGAAATTCACCGATTTTCTTTCCGAATTGTTTTCTTGTGTTTGCATACGAAACGGCTTCTCTTAAGGCTCCTTCCGCGATTCCCAGTGCTTGAGCCCCGACCCCTACGCGGGATTGATCGAATGTTTTCATAGCCATTAGGAAACCTGCACCTTCTCTTCCAAGCAGGTTTTCTTTTGGAACTTTACAATCAGTAAACACAAGTTCTCTTGTTGCGGCTGCCCTTATTCCTATTTTATCTTCTTCTTTGCCGAAAGAAAATCCTTCGGTGTCTTTCTCGACAATAATCGCCGAAAGTCCTCTTATCCCTTTCCCCGGAGCTGTTGCTACTACTACTACATAAATGTCGGCTTCACCAGCGTTCGAAATAAATATTTTGTTTCCGTTAAATATGTAATGATCTCCGTCTTTTATCGCTTTCAGTTGAACGTTCCCTGCATCCGAACCTGCTTCGGGTTCTGTTAAGGCAAAAGCCGCCCACTTCTCACCTGACCCAATAGGAGGAAGATACTTCTTTTTCTGTTCTTCGCTGCCGAAAAGGATGATTGGAATAGCTCCAAGACCATTTGCCGCGTACGCTGTGGCTGTTCCTCCGTCTACTATGGAAATTTCTTCTGTCGCGAGACACATACCGAACATTCCCATACCCAATCCTTCGTATTCCTCGGGAATAAAAACTCTTATTAAATCGGATCTTCCTATTTCTTTACGTACCTCGGGAGCGAGCTGGCTTTTCCTATCCATTTCCTCTCTTAGGGGTTTTATTTTTTCTTCCGCAACGTTTCTCGCCACCTCTTTTATCATTTGTTCTTCTTCTGAAAGCTTATAATCCATGTTTTCCTCCTTGATTTTATCGTTTCCTTTCTTCGCCTTTTAAAAGCGGCGAGTTACATTGAAAATTGTTTATGCTATTTTAGTATTGTTTTTTAAAAATTCAAGGTTAAAACTTTATCCACCACCCCCATCTCCAAAATCATTATCACACAAAGACACAAAGAACACAAAGTTTTTATTTTTTAAGCTAAAGGGAAGAGCCAAGAGCTTAGCTCAACAACAAATTACACAGCTTATTTTCCCTTTATGTCTTACCGGCTAATTCTTTAAAAAAACCCCGAAAATTATCTCAATACTTCAAAATTTCTTTGTTCTTGATATTGTTTATCTTGAAGCCTTTTTCAGAGTTTCCCGAAGGGAGCTTTCAAACATATTATACGCCCAGGTTGCTGCAGTGATCGCGTCGAGGCTATCGATTTCTTGATTCTTGAGAAGAATGTCTGGGTAAATATTTATCGCTTTCCATTCATTCCGGCACTGTACAACATATTCGGGAACATCCTTAAACCTCTCTTCATATTTTTCGTCGAAGAACACTTTGTTGTCCATATCTATAATACGAAAATCTACGTCGGTTATTTTTCCATCCAAGACAGTAATTTTGGTAACGCCGTAGAAATTTTCTTGCTGGTAAATCGACCTGGAGATACCGGCGAACTCACCGTCTTTATATTTGTTTCCATTTTTAACGACACAGGATACAGATAGCAAAAAAATAATAATTCCTGTGACCGATAAAACTATACATCTTTTCATAAGTTTTTTCTCCTTTCCTCAATAAAATTTTATGGTATTGCTATTGGAATACCCGATGACAATCCCGATTCTTTAAAAAAATAATTTACCGCGGAAATTTGATATACGTATGTTTCACCAGCTATAACTGTAGAATCCGTATAGTTAGTGTAATAATTGTATACCTCTTTTATAACAGTTCCGTTTCTGTAAATTTTACAGTACCAGATCTGGTTGTCGGGCTTTGTGGTATCTGTCGGCATATCCCACTGGAGAGACACCATGTTTTGCCCGGTCTTATTAGCCTGAAAATTTATAATGCCGTTCGGTTTACCGTGAGTAACACCTTTCCTTTGAGCCAGGAGCCACGGCTGCAGTGTAGTTTCATTTGCCGTGTAATCCCATACATTATGTCCCACTCCTTCGTATTCCGTATATCTTATCTGAGTGCCGCCAGCGTCCAGCACAGCCCGGTACAAATCGCGTGCTGGCTCGACAGGCACGGTACGGTCTTCGGAACCATGAAAAATCCACAGTGGAATTTCCGCCAGGATTGGTGCTATTTCGGTGCTGCCTCTACCACAGAGAACGTAGGCGGCCGCAAACATATCGGGATTATCCCGGATCGCACCGTAAGTACCGTATCCGCCCATAGAGGTACCATAAATATAAAAACGGTCGTGATCGAGATTAAATGCCCATTCTACCAGTTCCAACATCTCGTATGTTTTTGACATCATAGGACTTGTCCCCGGGCGGTAACTGTCTCCCCAACCGGCACCTTCCGATGTCGGACATTTAGGAGTCATAACGATACAAGGGTCAGACGATACCAGAGGTTCGTTATACCAGCACAGATCCCAGGTTGTTGTATCCGAGTATCCATGGAGATAAATTATTAGAGGATACTCGTTTCGCAAATCGTATGATTCGGGAACGAAGAGACCACACCTGAAATCCCCCAGATACCAGTTTTTATAGCCTGTTTGTTTTGACATTTCTTTAATCAATGTTTCTTCGGGGGATTGTTCATTGCAGTTCAACAGAACGAGAATAAAAACAAGAATAAAGAAAACTTTAATTTTTATTTCTTCACTCCTCCGCAACTGCTTCTTTTGCAATTAAGTCCGAAAGAATCTTTATGTGTTCGGGAGTTGTTCCGCAGCAACCACCTATAATGGTTGCTCCGGCTTTATAACATTCCAGTGTTTGCTCCGCGTATAACTCAGGTTCCATATAAAAAACTTTCCCTCCTTCCACTTTCGGCTTGCCCGCATTCGGCTGCGCTATTATAGGTAAAGATGTCGATTTTCTCATAATAGAGACAATTTCCGCCATTTCCAGAGGACCGATATCACCGCAATTTGCGCCCACAGCATCTGCCCCTTCTTCAGTTATTTTGATAGTGCATTCTTCGGCGGAATTTCCCATCATGGTTCTGCCTCCGTTTTTTTTCGTCTGGAAAGCCATCGAAACAATAATTGGGATACTGGAAACATCTTTACATGCGCGAAGAGCGCAAAGTGCTTCACGAAGATCGAACATTGTTTCAATAATAAAACCATCAACTCCTGCACTCGAAAGGATAGAAGCCTGTTCTTTAAAAGTTTCATAAAAATCCTTTTCCTTATAAGTTCCATACGGTTCGAGCATTTGTCCGGTTGAGCCGAAGTCTCCCAGTACATATCCGTCATCTCCAACGGCATTTCTCGCCAATTTGACACCGGTGCGGTTAATTTCTTCTACATCGACTTTAACGTTATGAGTTTCGATGTAAATGCGGCTCATCGAAAAAGTATTAGCGATTGCGGCTTGACTTCCGGCATCACGATAATCCCGATGGATTGCTTCTACTATTTCGGGGTGCGTTAAATTAGTGGCGCATTTATCCATGGCCCCACGCCTTTCCAATTCTGTCCCCATCGCCCCGTCTAATATTACAAATTTCTCATTGTTAAGAAAATCCAGAAATTTCACTATTTTTTCTCCTTAGCTATAAAAGAATCCCTTTCTTTTATAAGTTCTTCGAATTTAATCATATCCAGCCCTGAAGAGTTATGAGCCATAATTATTTTACTAAGAACAGGATGTTTTTCCCAGCCTAAATCTAAGCCGGAAGCGTCAAAGGATTGTAAATCACAATTAGGTGAATATATATCATATCCTGAAATCTCACTTATTGCTTTTTCGAGAATTTGGCCGGCTTGCGCCGGTAAAGCTATCTCAAGATATAAATTTTTTTCTCTGGCAACCAGAACTATATAATCCAAACCTATCATGGCCGGCGCATTTGCCTGAAGATTGGTAGCTGCTCCATGAATATAATAAATACGGTGTTCTTCAGATTCCGGTAATAAACCCTTAATTTCTCTGCTGCAAAAAGTTAACACTGTTCCGGAAGAACTTGGGTTTAACACTCCGCTCATTGAAACGAAAAAAGATTTCTTTTTAACGATATTGGGTTCCCCGGATTTCAAAAGAGAGGCGTAAACAAAACTATTTACATTATTGTTTTGTTCTTTATAAACTGCCAGCGCTTCAGCAGCAAGATTATCTTTTGAATCCCCGTCTTCTCTCTGGCGAGTAATAAACGCAGAAAGTTCTTCAGCATTAGTAAGGATTAATTCGTTTTTATCGCGTTTTGGATATTCTATCCCGCCCTTGTATTCCCCTAAAGGCAATCCTTTTAAAACATCAAGCAATCTGCCGTTTACCTTATTTAAAACCGGATTCCATTTGTAAGCTGATTTTGGTATTTGATTGCATGAATTCAGCATAAAAATAAACAAGAATAAGAATATTACTAAGATTGTTTTTATTCTACCTAAAAGCTTCAAATTTAATACCTCCGTATAAGTGTTTTTTCTGTTAAAAGAGAATAAAAAACTCTTACAGTCTTGTCAAGTATAAAAAGATATGTTATTGGGGTTTTTAACTAAAATGTTTTACGCTTTTACACATATAAAAATATGCAAAGGATAATCTCCTTCTTCTAACATATATTTATCGTAGAAACGTTGCTCTTTCGTTTCTTTAATTTTAAATCCTTCTTCTTCTAAAAGAGAAATCCATGTTTTTTTATAAAAAAGACCCAATGTATGTATATCAGTGTAGGTTTCCAATTTTCCTTTATTCCTTATTAAATAGATTATCGTTGCTTCGTAAATCGAATCATTCTTCCTGGTAATATAGTTATTCTCAAAAATCGTGATTTCAATATCTCCTTTTTCCCCCGTGTAAACAAAATTGTTTTCTTTAAAAGTTTCTTTTGGATGAGCAACAATAAGAAGAACTCCTCCCGGTTTTAAATGCTTATTCGCGGTTACGATTACTTTCCTTAATTCTTCCTCTGTCTTCATATAATCAATAGAGTCAGGTATTGCTACTGCATCGAATTTCTTTTCCAACTCTATTGCTCTCATATCACCGTGAATATACTCTATTTCAGGATTAAGTTTCTTCGCGAGAGACAGCATGTTTTCACTTATATCCACACCTGTTATCTCAAAATGCTTTTTGAACGTGTAATCATTCATACCCGCCCCGCAGGCTAAATGAAGTATTGTTTTTGTTTCTATTTTTGAATTTTCTTTTATAGCTTTAATATATAATTCTGTTTCTGCTGTTACGTCTTCCGGAGAACAAACAATCGTGTCTACCCAGGCAAACTCTGAATACGCTTTCCATTCATTCTTTTTCAAACCCATATACACTCCTTTTTACGTTTACAAATATTCTTTTTTTCAAGATAAAATAAAATTGCTTATTATAATGTCAAGCAAAAAGATAAGGTTGACATTAAAAATCGGAAAAGTATATTTAATTAAATATTTCAATAAAAACCAGTATAAAGGAGGTATCATGAAAAAGATACTTTGTGTTTTTACTATTATATTTTTAATTAAATGTGCTACTCCCGGTGATATCAATATGTTATCCGCGGAGGCAACCGGCACCTCACGTGATTATCAATTGGCAATAGATAAAGCAAAAATGGATGCAAGGCTCGAAATGACACAGCAGCTTAACACATACGTTCAGGCTCTTATAAAAAAGTTCGATGAAGAAGCGGGAATAACCGATGACTCGGAACTGCTCGGATTGTATTCGAAAACGAGTAAAGTGGTCGTAGATCAATCTCTTGTAGGCTCTCATATAAAAGGAAAACCGGATGTGAAAAAGGAAGACAATATCTACAAGGCAACCGTCGTAATGGAAGCGCCTCTCGGTCAGGCAAGAAAACGTCTGCTCGACCAGATAAAAGCCAGCGATGAACTTTATCAAAGATTTTCAAATTCCGAGTCTTTTAAAGAACTACAGGAAGAGGGAAAGAAAGAATAATTTAATAGTAAAAATTTCTGATTTATTTTTTTAGTGAATTAATAAAGAATCTACATCTTCCTTATTCATAGGAACGACTTCTTTATCTGTAATATTTTCTTTCTTTGTTCTTACGCTGACTTTGACACTTTTTTCATCTCTTTTTTTACTGTACCTTACGCATATAGAAGAAGATATGTCTATATCTTCAGGATTTTTACTGTTTTTAAGTAAAGCGATGGGGCTGCCGAACCCTACACCTTCAATTAGTATATCCTTTTCCCCTGCGAAGTCTTCAATTGTTTTGTTTTCTTCTTCGTTCCTCCCGACAATTAATTTTGCTCCGCTTTTGAGTCTAAAATGTCGGCCGAAATTAAGTAATTGTAACTCGGAAATAGTATCTTCGTTATGTTCAAGAGCATCGCGTAATCTAATCGAAAAACCATGATCGGTGAGACTGCAACCTCCTGCCGGGGAAGGATATTCCGATAGCCTGAGTTTTTTTGCCAGGGCGATCTGGGGTTTTCTGTTTCTTCCTTCTATCCGATAGAGTTTTTCTCTTTCTATCCATCCTTTTTCTTCGGGAATGGTAGGCGGAAAAAGTTTAGCAGAAAGGGGTCTAAGAAGAAGCCCTTCAATACCAGCTTCTTTTTCGATTAATTCCATGGCTTTTTTTCTCTGGCTCATAGGACGTTGCCCAAGGACTTCCCCACTCACCAGAAAAGAAGCTCCGATTTCCTCCATAAAGATTTTAGCCTTTCTCATCATAAATATTTTACAATCGATACAGGGATTGATATTTTTTCCGTAACCGTGTTTTGGACTTTTTACCATTTCTATATAATCTCGTCCTCCGCGAAAAATTTTTACTGGAATTCCTAATTTACGAGCGGTTTTTACTGCGCCAATATCCTCTTCGTCTTTTATATAAGAAAAAGGTAAAACAAAATGAAAAGCAGTGACTTCTATTTTCTGGAGTTGAATGATTTTGGCGGATAATATACTATCCAGTCCGCCGGAAAATAAACTTACAGCCTTCATATTAGTACCACCTGATTTTTTGCTTTTTTTTCAATAGAGTCTCTTTTAATTTTCTCAATCCATGTAAATAAAATATTAAAAATTAAAAAGCAAAATGACAGATTAAAATGCAAAATTATCCCCTCCCCTAACTGCAAAGACTAAAAAAATTCGTGCTATTCGTGAGATCCGTTGTTTCTGTTTTTTATTTTTAAATTTTGATTTGTATTTTTGCATTTTGATATTTGATTTTTGCTGTTTTTTTATCGTTCCGCCGCCTACAAGTACGTCATCCTGGTAGAAAACGACAGCCTGTCCGGGTGTTATTGCGCTTTGAGGCTCTTTGAATTTGACTAAAACCGAATCTTCTTCATATGGCGAAATAATTGCTTCTGCTTCTCTATGGCGGTATCTTATT
>Ga0315548_1003588_pt1 | contig 11566 bp, 18 predicted proteins | sample SalMarSW160110MG_2_FD_202540 | JGI IMG/M metagenome (GOLD analysis project Ga0315548, IMG submission 202540) | Salt marsh sediment microbial communities from the Plum Island Ecosystem LTER, Massachusetts, United States - Salt Marsh Sediment SW1601-110 ... | reverse complement strand
CGCCGGTAATTCGGGCTAATGGCTACCTTATCTGCGGGCCAGAGCTTCAAGTCAAGGACATCAAGGCTTTTCTTGAGGAACTTCACTTGATTGATGAAACTGGCAAATTATGCTTCCCCAAAGCTGATATTTAGAAGGGCAATATGACTGAAGATTGGTTTGAAATTCAAGCAAAGGGGCACGAGGCTTGGCGGGTTAAGCCCACGAAAGAGAAATCGGTATCAGAACCAAAGAAGAAAATAGACAAGTTGCTAAAAGAAATAGAGAACCTACTGCGCGTTTTCACAGAAGAAACAGGGCTAGTCGTTGAAGATATAGATATACGTAGTTATACCGATTTGAAAACAGGGCGGGTTGTGGGCTATAAAGTATCATAGAGGTTTTCTTCAAGAATATCACCTTTAGGAGAAGATATGAGTATTCTAACCAAAGAACAAACACAGCAAATAATTGACGGAGCACTTGACCAAATAAAGCAAGCTGTTATTACTCAAGCTACCGAACAGGCAACTTGGGCAACCCAGAGGGCCGTTGGTGATGCTGTTACCACAATAGTCACCGAATTTGTCAAGGAAGAAATTGCCCCCGAAATTCTCGCCAGCTTGCGGGAAAAGAAATCTGTGCTCATCAACGCCGCCATTACCAGCGCAGAAAATATGGCAGTTCAGCTTGCAAAAGCTATGTCCCAAAAGCTGGCTGAGAACTTGGGCAGCAGCTACAGCCGCAAAAAGATACTTGAAGCAATGTTTGACTAAACAATGGCTAAAAGGAAACTCAGTGATACAGAAAGACTAGCCGTTGACTTTGTAGAGGAATTTCTTGGTAGGCCATTCAGCTACAACCTAGATAGGCGGTGGCTATCAGAAGCCAAATACTATCTCAATCCCCGACCAGACAAATTGACGGGGGGCGAACAGCACAAATTCACCTACGACGAAGTGTGGGGTTGCCTCCAGTGGATGAAGAGAGTGGGCATTGAAGTCAAGTCCATTCACTGCATAGCTTGGACTTTCAAAGAAACAGGGAAAACCTACCTAGAAAGCTACTGTGAACCGCCCCCGCCACCCCCTATCTATATGGAACTAGAACGGGCTGATTGGGAAAAACAATATGGAAAGTCATTGCGGGGCTAGAAAATGGCTATTGACTTAGATGATTTACTTTTCATTGGCATGGGGCCACCCTGTCCAAACTGCGGGAATCCTACAGATTGGCTACGCTGCTGGAAGTGTTTTGGGGACGGCGGGTTTGATGGTGAACGGTTGATGGAAGAAGACCCCCTTTGGTATAGCTATGATGATTGGGAAGATTGTGATGAATGTAATGGCGAAGGTGGTTGGTGGAGATGCTGGGAATGTAAAAGGGTCTGGGAAGATTTGGAGAAAGATGCTAAATTCTTTGCGTGATAGGCTATACAACGAATGGTTGATGTGGCAATATGCACAGGAAACCAATCCCCACAGTGTCGCTCACTTGTTTCTATGTCTCAAATCTTGGTGGAAGATGCGCCCACGCACCACACTATGTCAGATTTGTAAAAACCCCCTATGGTCTGTTGGCAAGAAAGATTATGTTTACTGTTCAAAGGAATGTGCAGACTATGGACATATATTTGGGCCAATGGACTTCCAAGAAGATAACGAAGAAATACCGTTCTAAAAATTGATACGGGGGCGGGGAATTGCAGAATAACCTTGAAGCTGAGAAGGGGGCAGCATACCACCTCTGCGAAACCCCTGAAGAAACCATAACCACCATGCTTAATATGGGCTTCACCGCCGACTGCTTCACGGTGAAGCCGCTACAGGAATTGTTTGGATGTGTTGTAGAATGTGTAAGTAAGGGACTTGTGGAAAGACGTGGTATAGCTGCTGAACTGGAACACAGGAAAAGGTTATCACATGGCAACCTAAAAAAGCTACAGGGATGGCTAACAGGGATACCGCCAGAACCCGAAATACAATTAGAACAAGCCGTTAAGATTCTGGTAGATATAAGAGCGTACAACGAAGTAGAAGGCATTACTTCATCATTCCTTAAAAAAGTAAGCCCAGGCCAAATAGGAAGAAACCTGCCCGGCTTAATAGATACGCTTTCTGCTATTTATTCCGGTTCCACACCACAAACATCTTTGCCCAGTGAAATTCTTGATAGGCCAAGTCGTGAGAGCTTCTCTACTGGCTATTCCAAGTTAGACGAATTGCTAAGAGCACCATCTTTACCAATGGGGGGATTCTACTTGGGGCAAATGACAACTTTTGTCATGCCGGCCAAGAATGGAAAGTCTACACTGGCTTGCAATTTAGCTATCAACGCTGTTAGACAAAAGGTAGGAACGGTCTTTTTTTCAATGGAAATGGGGCGTGAAATAGCAATGGAATGGATGCTGAGCAACTATGCTGTACTACCACTCGACCTGGCGGTCTTTCCGGCAAAGTGCAACCAGCAAGAATTGGAAAGTCGCAACGCCGCATTGGAAGACATGGATAAGTATCTCCGTGTATGGGGTGGGGCCGCCCCCTTATCAGAAGTAGCAGCCAAAATCAATTCCCATCAGCGGGAATTTAGGGCCGAAGGAAAAGAAATAGGGCTGGTTATCATAGACTGGTTTGACTTTATAACCAGTGACAACAACTGGGATAGAAGGCAAGACTGGTCACAAAGAGACAACAAAGCCATGAATTTAGCCAATCTATTTCAGGAAACCCATACCCACGGGGTCGTATTCAACCAGATGAGCGAAGATGGCAAGCGAAACTGGGAACGCAACATGAGCGTATCTTCTGCGGGCTTGATCAGGGGTGGGCAAAGCCTCTATAACAGCAGTTATAACATCATTGCGGGAGGTAGACACCATGGCCGCAGCGAACAAAATGAATACGTCTATAATCCAGACAAGGAAAACGTGACACGTTTTCTCGTTAAGGCGTCAAGAGACAAAGGTGTAGATATAGGAGCGTTTGAATTGAAGTTTAATGCAATGTATCATAGATTGGAGGAAATGACATGAGTGAAAAAGGTTATACCATTTGGGATGCTATAAGGCGTATTGATGCTCGCCTTGACAAGCTACATAAATTATTCATGGTACAATATGCAAGGGTTGAAGAATCTCGCCTAACAGCCTACCAAGACCTTGATGACCGTCTTGATGTGCTGGAGGAACAGATTGAAGCAGTAATGTGTCGTGCCACTGCTGCTACACAGACATGCGTGATGCTTGAGCGCCGCCTCAAGGCATTAGAAGCAAGCCATACCCATGAAGCCGGCACAACTGCTCAAGAACGCTTCGCCCTCGCCGTTAGCGTGGCAGAGTTAGAGAAGGTAGCCCAAGAGGTAGAGGACAGTGTTGAACGCATTAAGGCACTAAAACGACGATTGGAGGAAATGACATGAGTAAACTTGCAGAGGCAGTGAAAGAAATCAGGGCAAGAAGACACAAATTGATAGCAGACATTAACAATCTCTTATCAGAATTTACCGATGAAACAGGCGTGGTTGTTACAGGCATTGATATATGTGCCATTCGTGATTCAGCGGGGCAGCAACACATGGGTTACGTAGCATCTATAAAGGCAGAGGTTTAGATTGGAGGAGATATGACAGAAATACTAGAATACGAAATGGCTAAAAATGCTGAATACACAAAAACGCAAACACTAGAGGAATTCGTTACGGAAAGGATGCATGGCATCTTCCTTGAACTGGCAGAGATAGTGAACAATACTGTTTCTTTAACACCAGAACAGGCAACCGTTATTCCAATGAAGCTATTTCGGGGGGAAACCCTATTAGCAAACGTATGGAAGCAATACGTAGAAAGGGAGTTAAATGCAGAATAATTACATTAGAATGTACCCGGCCATAGCCAGAAGGTTCCCAGAACTGAGTGCCTTATATGAAGTTTCAGTCACGGAAGCAAACGAAATTCGTACTGAAACTTATCAGTCGCTTTATGACAAGTTGCCCGATAAGGAAAAGGCTTTTGCTGATAGGAAGGGTGAAGAACTTATGGCAATGATGCCCACCCAGCGGCTAGGAAAGCAAGGGGCGTGGGAATTGCTAATAGCATTGGCCCAAGCAATGGAATGGGCAGATTGGCCTGAAAGAGAGTAAGAGAAACAATGAGAACCATATTACGACGAGCAATTACCAATTCCCAACGCAGGGAAAACTTCTTAATGGAAAGGAGGGTACACCTTGGTCAAATTCAGGAAGCCGAAGATCAAGAAAGTGAAACTAAGAAGGCCCAAGATAAAGAAGATAAAATTAAGAAGGCCACAGGTGGCCAGAAAGGATGGATGATGACCGAAGAAGGAAGCTTTGAACTAGCAGCCCCGTTGCAAAACAGCATTGAGATAGGGGAAACAAGCAAAAAAGAACTTTACGTGAGGAGCGTTAAGAGATATTTTGGCAATCACGAAGAAGACTGGCAGTATGCCTTGCAGCAGTTGTTTGCTATGTATGACGAGGCAAAGAAGCAAATACGGTTAAGGGAAGGATAAAAGAATGGATGAAAAATTAAAAGCACTGACCAAACCGTTTCCCGCCGAATACGTTGCATGGCGACCGGGCGCAACCAATCAAGAAAAGACAGCCGCCCTAGGGCTGGCCTACGTAGACCCTAGATGCTACCATGACAGGCTAAATGAAGTATTTGGCATGAAGTGGAGTGATAAGCGCGCCATATACCTTCTACCCCACAAAATTGCCATTGAAGTAACCATAACTGTGGAGGATAACGATGGGCATCTCACTTCTAGGAGCGGGATGGGGGAAGAATTTACAGAGGATATAAAGATGGGGGGCAGAAGTCATCAGGGGAATGAAAATTCCGTGACGGGGGCGGACGCCCAAGCCTTTAAGCGGGCCTGTGTTGAATTTGGATTGGGTGCATATCTCTATGGTTGGGGCAATGTATGGGCAGATTATGATAGCAATAGAAAGCGATTCACAGATAAAGGGATAAGCAAGCTCAATCAGACAGCCCATAACTTGACAGAACAAACTATGCGGCAGTGGGCTGGAGATGAACGTGCTGCAACAGGTAGGGATAAGCCCCTAGAACAAAAAGCCGCTGAGGGGCCAGAAGAACCGAAGGAACAGCCAGAAACCAAGCCTATCAAGAAGGAATCAACAAAAGTAGAATCTGGAAAAGGCCCCCAAGCTGTCAAGGTATGGCTTCTGTCTGAAGCAGAAAAGGCGAGTCGGAAACAAAGGCCACTTACCACAAAGGATGTCAAGGAACTTGCCCCTCTGCTCAACAACGTCTTGGGCAACGATGAAGCACGAAAGGCTTGGTTGAAATGGACATACGGCATTGACAGTGCTAATGACTTAACGGGAGCGCAAAAGGATGTCTTGTGGGAAACCATGAGGCCCACCTACGTTCCTGAAACAACCCTGTGGGAACCAACTGGAGAAAACGGACAAAAGCTGGTAACTGCTATTAAAGCAATGTACCAAGAAGCTTTAAGGGAATCGGCAAGTGAGCCATCCCAAGAAGAACCGGGGAAGGCGGGCGATGAACAAGGTGTATTACAAGGATGATAGATGAATGATTGCCCATGCCCCCAAGTAATGCCCTGGTGCATCAACCGTAACAGAGAATGTTGCCAAGAATGTGCAAAAGAAGGCAAGTTCCGTCATTTGGAACCAGAAGTAGCAGATTGGGACACTTTCAGGTTGCCGCCCCTTTCAGAGCTACTAGAGATGAACCACTGGGCAAGGTTAGCAGTGTTGTGGATGACGCTGTGGTATCTGCAACAAGCAGCAACTAGGGATGTTTAGGATTCCCTGCGTGGGGAAAAGGAGGCTGTTATGAAGTATCGCTGGTTAGATGTTGCTGTATTTTGGGCAACGTTTGAGCAAGACTATGAATTCGTAGACAGGGTTCTGCACTTATACAAGCCAGAAGCATTACAGGGATTGGTAGCAGTGTGTGACCTGCTTAGAGGTAAAGCAGATAAGGTATACTTTGAAAAACAAGATGCAAGGAAGGGTAAATGAACCAACAATTAACAACAACTAACGATGATTTTAACCAATGGCTCATGGTCAAGGGATACTTGGGGGAAGGCGGCGAACTGACTGTTAGCCTGCGAGAAGCAGAAGCCCTTTATCTTCAAGAAGATATACAGAAACACAGAGCAACCATTGAAAACAGCTTCACGTCTATCTGCGAAGATTTATGGACTATCTTCAAGAAACAGTACTGGGTTGAACTAGGATTCAGCAATTTCACCGAATTTCTTTCTTCACCAGAAGTGGACTTGCCAACCAGCATTGGGTATTCGTATAAGGAACTTGCTCGCTTAATGGAAGAAGGGAAGCTCGAAAAAGAACGAGTAAAGAAGATAGGCCCGTCTAAAGCCAGAACGCTTTTACCCGTTATTAGCAAGGAAGAAGATGAAGAAGTCATTGAAGAATGGCTCAGCCGTGCAGAAACCCTGAACAACCTAGACCTTCAAGATGCAGTAGCAGGCAAGGAAATTCAACGCTACAGCGGTTCGGGCAAGCTGAATGACATACTGGCCGAACTGCATGGGGAAAGTCACCAAGCATTTTGGAAAGAAGATGTGCACCTAAGAATTAGGACTTTGTAGGAAAAGATGATGGAATTATTGCTACTTGCAATATTGGCGGTTTGGTTCCTAGCCGAACCATTTACTGCTTCAGGAGCTATCGTGCTTTTGGTTCTTGCTGTGCTGGCCAAGTCATTAGAGAAAAAATAATCAATAAGGAGAAAACAAAATGAAATGGATCGTTGCTCTGTTGAGAAACCACGTATCGTTCGGAGAGATTAAAGACCAATTGTTTCTGTTCTGTCTTAGAAGGAATTGGCCAAGCCTAGCATGTTGTTGCTGAATTAGAGTTTGCAAAGCAAGAAGCCCCTAATAACAACTAGGGGCTTCTGCTTGTGTGCCGGGTATGCCCAACGCAGGAGAGGAATCCTGTTTGGTACCAGGACTTGCCTGATAAGCAATGTGCCCCTTCGGGGGTAGGGTTTGATTCCCTTCCTCTCCTGCTGCTTGACGAACCGCCGTGTACAGACCCATACGCACGGTGGTGTGAGAGGGGGCGGTTAGCCGCCGCCCCCTACTCGATTCGGGTAATAAATTTGTAATCCGGTTATAACTTACCTTACAATGATTTATCTATTATCACAGGCAATAGCCACAGATACATTCGGGCTTCAGCGGGTGTCCTACTCCCCTTTGAGGCGTTGCAGAAACGGCAAGCAGGGGCGATGTTGGAAATTGTGTGAAAACCACCACGCGATAAGGGGATGATATGATCTCGCTCTAACGGCCCAGCCCCGCCACAATAGGCACACCTATGCCCATAATGATCTAAAACAACCTGCCAATCTGCGACAGTGAAATCATTGACGGGCACATTGTGTAGCCGAGCCCCGCGGCGACGTGCTTGGGCAAATACACGCTCCTTATTTTCCTCATACCACTTTTTACATGTAATCCTTCGCTTGCCGGGATGCTCTTTGCGATAATCCGCAGCCCGCTGCCGTTCCCTCTCTCTGTTGCGTTCTCGATATGCGGCTTCAATTGATTGCCGTCTGCCGGGATGCTCTTGACGATAGCGGCTGCTGTACTCGCGCTCGCGTGCACGGTTGCAGGCATGATATTTGCGGCTACGTCTTCGCTGAGCTTCAAGGTTGCGATGATAGTAACGCCGCCCAGCAGCATGGTATTTCTCTTTGTTCTGTGCATAGTGCCAGCGGCTATAACAGGTTCTGCACAACCCCTGCCCAGCAGAGATAGCTTGCCGACCGCAATTGTTACAATGAATTACCCTGCGCCACTTTCCTCCAACATATACTCGCGCCGCTTCTACTGGCATAGTACCTGCTTCACACTGTTCATATCAGTTCGCCAGCCATATCTTTCGTCTCGCTCCTGCTCCAGCGTGGTATATATCGGGACAAAGGGCCGATACCCAGCCCTGCCCTCTTCAAAAGCATAGCGTACTCCTGCCAACGTCACGGCTGCCCCTAGTTCCAAATACATCTTTGCACCTCCGCCCCAATAACCCCTTGCCGCACCGTGGGTATGCGCTAAGGCCAATACGCGCCAGGGGTGAATCCCAAGAAGGTGTTCCCAAGGGCATAGAAAATCCTCGGCAAATCTTCGTGGCGTTGTAAGGTCGTGTTTGCGTGACATGTCTGGGTGGGCCACGATTAAATCACCTTCTTGAACCATATAGCGAATCCGCACGTCTGTATCGTCAATAGGGCTTACGTTCATCTTGGCAATTTTCACATTATCCAGCCCTTCTGACATGAGTTGCAAAATGTTTACTTCTGGCGTATTCCATTTCAGCAGTTCAACCAACCGCCAGGGAAGATCAGGACATTTTGAAAGAACCTTCATTATACGGTGACTGTGGTTATCAAGAATAATTTCAACCTCAGTAGAATTTGCGGCGAGAAGTTCTAATACCCACGTACCGTGCTTAATTTCATCCTCAATGTCTATGTATTCTCGCTTGACAAAGGTGCTAACCGAATTATAGTCAAGTAAGTCACCCCCAACAATCGTTAGGTCATACGGCCCTTCTGCAACATAGGCAGCCAACAATTCACGATTCTCAAAAGGGCAATGCATGTCTGACGTAATACCAATACGACGCCGTTTACTACTACTCGCTGCCGGGGCCTTTATTTCTGAAACCCTGCGCTTTAACCAGCGATTCCATTCCACCACAAGCTCATCAAAAGTAGGAACATCCTCTTCATCTTGCAAAGCCTGTCCCATTTCACGGATAAGCCCCGACATCCTCATCCTGTGGTATTTGCCTGAACAAGAATCAGGCGTCCTGCCACGTCCGTACTTCGCATTTAGGGCCAGCGCAATGTCATTCCATTCTCGTTCCCCATGTCGCAGCCTAACTAAATCTCGTCGTTCCGCTTCACTATCCCACAAATTCATCGTCCTTACCTTTCCCTAATATTGTTTTACGGCATCAACACCTTAACTGCCGCAGCGGTCAAAATAGCGGTCATTACTGCCAGCACTACCTGTTGCACTATTGCAGGGGTCTTTTGTTCTAACATCCTGATCCGCTTCAATATTTCTTCCCTGTGCCCATTCTTTTCTGCAACCGCAATTCTGTCAGCCAGCTTCTCGTGCCTGGCTTGACAGTGCACCCTATCCACCTTTTGTGATAACGAATCAACAATAAGGTCGAGCTTAGCTCTAATATAAGCATTGTCCTTCAGCGTCTCCTGCCTGAAGCTCTTGAATTCTGCTTCCAAGCCAGCAATGCGTTCTCCGATGTTATCAGACATAAATACTCCTAGGCTGTTACAATCACGCTGTATTTTCAGTTAGACAGTTCCTTTAACTTGGCAATTTCCCTGTCTTTTTGAGCAATAATCTGGTCTTTTTGTTGCAATGCCGCAGAAAGTGCAGCTATATCACGATATAGCTTAGCCAATAAGTTCAGTATTCCTTCGTAGTCCATACCCGCTTCCCCCTCCTATGTCTGGGCGCCTATCACGGTTCCGTCACTGTTTTGGGTGGGAACCGCGTTATGTATCTTTACGCTTCCATCATCCTCTACAAATAAGTACCAGAGAGTGCCATTAGGCGAACCGAGACAGGCATACCCAGGCGTGTTCCCCCCGGCCCCATCCCACAAGGTTAATGCCCCCCTCAATGCACTGTTCCTGCCCACATCAAGACTACCATTGATTCTCAAATAGTCATTGTCAAATTCACCATAGATAAGGGGGTTGCTACCACTTGAATTCTCTATGTAGAGTTTATTGGAACCAGTTTCGGAGAAACCAGACAAGTACCCCAAGAAGACGTTTCCAGAACTGCTTCCAGAAGTGCCACCACCAGCCCCATACCCAACCGCTGCATTGGCGCTACCAGAAGTCAACAGCGCTCCCGATCCAAACCCTGATAAAGTATTGGCATCGCCAGTGGTCAGGAGTACCCCCGCGCTATAACCCCCCAGTGTATTATAATTCCCATCAGTCATAGCGTTGCCCGCACCAGCACCTACGCCTGTATTAAACATGCCACTAGCCAGATTGGCTCCCGCCAAATCACCAAGGAAAACATTAACCCATGCATCATCAATGATATGTACCACAGTCTCGTTGCTTAATTCTGCACAGGCTTGGGACGTGTAATAATAACAATCTGCCCCAGGCGGTGTAGTCCAACTACCCTGACCATCTAAATAATGGGAACTGTCATCATCTAGCTTGGGAAGCAGGCCATGTGCTACCGTAGTAGCATCAAGGTCAGTGTTGTCTTCTGGAGATGCTAAATCGTCCAGCTTGATAGCGTCAGCACCACCATCTTCATGCCTATCAGAATGGTCAGACACGTCAACGCCATCAACATTCCCAACGTTGGTAATGTTGCCACCCGATACGCTAAGGGATGTAAATGTTCCTGCCGTGGCTGAATTTGCTCCTATAACTGTACCATCAATTGAACCACTATCTACATTGATATTGGTTAGGGCCTGATTATTCAAGTTCTGGGCAGCCAGCCAAGTCAAGCCCCCAGAAATAGACCCTGAACTGATTACTACACCATCAACGGTTCCGGCGTTGATGTCTACTGTGGTTACACTGCCCAAATCAGCAATGGTATTGCCAGTATTTGTCCAGTCATTGTTTATAGTAAAGCTAGAACCATCATCAGCACTCATACTATCCAAGGCTATATCACTGACATTGGTGATATTTTGGTCGCCCATGTGGAGTGTTTTGAAGAATCTGATGTATTCTGACCCGTTTAGGGTGCGAAATGAAGCATATAAGGATGCACCCTGTAATACTTGTAGTGCATCTGCACGGTTATCAGTAAGTTGAATATCTATGTCGTTCGCATCGGCACTGATGCTATCCAAGGCAATGTCCCCAACCCCCGCCAAGTTGCCAGAGCCATCTTCGGTGATAATGCCATTTTGTGCCAAAGAGCCACTCGTGCCATGCCATCTGACCAAGGCATTGTCAGTGCTAGAACCAGAGGAGTTGACAAGATAATTGCCCTCTATAGTTGCAATGTCATAGCGTATGTGGTTCAGGTTGTCCAGCAAGGAAGAATCGCCAGACGAACTAGCAGCTTCGGTTGTGTCATAGCAAACCCGTGTTTGAATGAGCTTCCCCACAAACCCGCCAGGAGGCCCGCCAGACCCACCACCAGAGCCAGAACTACCGCCGAGGACGGTACGCCCACGTTGCTGCGAGCCTATTCCTCTAAGGCTAAGACTTTGTTGCTGTTGTCTAATTATTGCATCGGCCAGGTTTCTTGTTATTGGCATAATTCCCAATCTTCAACAGTAACTAGGTAGCCCGCCTTAACTGGCAATCTCTCTTCACAGGACTTCCCCAGCCGCAGATGAAAGCGATAAGCTGCCATGTGGCCTTCTTCGCAACAATAAGCTTCTATGTATAGGATTTCCGCCACTCGTTTAGCATCAAACAAATCTGAGTATGTCCCAGAAACCAATCCTAAAAGTGCCCTTGTTTCTGTGCTGTCTATTACTTTAGGCTCAACCAGCTTGGCCTTATAGCACCAAG
>Ga0315548_1003587_pt1 | contig 11566 bp, 14 predicted proteins | sample SalMarSW160110MG_2_FD_202540 | JGI IMG/M metagenome (GOLD analysis project Ga0315548, IMG submission 202540) | Salt marsh sediment microbial communities from the Plum Island Ecosystem LTER, Massachusetts, United States - Salt Marsh Sediment SW1601-110 ... | reverse complement strand
AAAAGCGGCCAACGTACCGTCAGCACCGGCTGCCGTCCAACCGATATTACGAAGATAGGTAGGCAAGTAACCGATCACGCCTTGAATACAGGCCGAATAGCCTAACAGAGTCAAACCGATAAACCAGAGAGATTTTATAGGAAATACGCGTGATATCGATTGGCGCAACGGCACCCCACTTATAGAAATTGCCGACCCAGGCCCACTATGCTCCCCTACCGTGAAAAGCCACAGAAAGCCGAATATGATTGAGATGCCACCATACAGGAACAACACGTTCTGCCATCCACCCAGTAACGGCGACAGCATGGTGGCACTAATCAGTGACCCCACGGTGAAGCCAAGCCCCATACCAGCTGAAATCACACTATTAGCAATTACCAGCGGTCTTCCGGAAAACCAAGCGGCGTTGGTCTTAAAGACACTGCTCGGTATAACCCAAACCCCCATACCCATTAAGAAAGTGAATAATAACAAGCTGGTAAAGTCCCCGGCGATACCCCTCAGGGCACCAGCCACTCCCGCCAAGAGACAGGCAATGCCTATAACACGCTTGGCTCCATAGCGGTCAGACAGCAACCCGCCGATGAAGACAAAAAATAAACCGGCCAAGGCAGGTATACCCCAGATAACACCCATCTCCACTAAGCTCAAGCCAAGGTCCTCTGAAATCTCCTTGAAAAGGACGGTCATGCAAATCTGCTGCATAGCAACAGTAAAAGTGCAAGTTATGGCTGCTAGGGTAAGCACATACCAACGGGAATCGGGGGTTTTGCTATTAACAATGCTCACTACTGATAAATTTCCTTAAACAGCTATCAAACTTCAGGCAACTACCCATTGTCGTGGGACTGTAGAAATAGCGGCGAGTCCGAGGGCCAGCAGAAATCTCGGCGTCACTTTACCTCGTAATTCAGGATGCTGCCTTCTAGGGCAAAAATATACTTAGTAAAGGTGTATTCCGTCGCCGGGGTAAATATCCGGGGTATTTTTAACCCCAAAACCACAGGGCACCACCCACCACCACCAGAACCAGGCCGACAGACAGAGATATCCAGCCGCCTATCTTCCCTGCCCCCACCCTGGGGCGCTGCGGCCAGTGTTCCAGAAACTCCCTAGCATCGGGGCGACCGGCAAGAGAACTGTAATATCCCTTCTCTTCACCCTTACCCCAGAAAATCAGGATTATGCCCAGGATGACGAAAATGCCACCTACGCCCATCAGTATAAAATGATCGCTCAGAGGCATGACCTAAACCCCTTAGCTTTATTTAACCTCTACAGTAGCTCCAGCAGCTTCAAGTTTCTGCTTTATGGTAGTCGCCTCTTCTTGATTAATACCCTCTTTTACCGTCTGAGGGGCACTCTCCACAAAGTCCTTCGCCTCTTTCAGCCCCAGGGTAGTCACTTCTCTCACTGCCCTTATGACGCTGATTTTATTAGCCCCGATCTCTTTAAGAACAACGCTAAACTCCGTTTTCTCCTCAGCCGCTGCTGGAGCCGCAGCCGCCGCGCCAGCCGGTGCTGCTGCCGGTGATGCCACCGCCACCGGAGCACTGACGCCAAACTCAGACTGCAGCGCCTTGACCAGCTCTGATAGCTCAAGCACACTCATCTTCTTTATACTGGTCATTATCGCCTCAACGGCTGCCGAACTCTTGACCTCAGCCTTAGCTTTGGGTTCCTTGGCTGCAGCCTTGGCCTCGGGCTCTTTAGCTTCAGGCTTGGCCTCAGGTTTCTTCGCCTCAGCTTGAGCTTCAGGTTCTTTCGCCTCGGTCTTGGCTTCGGGCTCTTTAGCCTTGGCCTCGGTTTCCTTTGCTTCAGCCTCAGCTGCTGGTTCCTTCACCTCAGCCTCAGCTTCGGGCTTCTTGGCTGTCTTTTTGCCCTTGGCTTCCTCTTGTGTCATCTTATCCTTCCTCCAATTGTTGAATTCTCGCTTGTAGCCCAGCTATAACCCCCATCATTGGGGAAGCAAGCTGGCTCGCCAGAGCCGAGATAGGGCCTTGCACCCCACCCACAACCATGGCTAATAACACCTCTTTCGATGGTAAGGTAGAAAGGGTGGTTACTTCCTCTTTGGTAAGTAGCCTGTCAGGCAAAAAGCCTCCCTTGATACTCATAGCGGCTTTTGAGTCCTCAATATAGGTGGCTAATGCCTTCGCTGGCTCAGTTATATCACCATAGCCAAAAGCAATCGCTACCGGACCATCAAGGAAACCGAACAGTTCCTCCCTACCCGACCTCTGGGCGGCAAACCGGGCCAGCGTATTCTTCACTACCTTATATTCAATCCCCGCCCCTTTCAACCGGCGCCGCAACTCGGTCATCTCGTTAGCTGATTGACCCCGGTAATCGGTCAGGATAGCAACGCTGCATCGAGAAAATAGCTGCTGCAGGCTCTCGATAATCTCTGTCTTCTTTTCCCTAGACATCTCCCTTTACCCCCAATTAACACTATTAAACATTCGCCTAAAAAGCAGGTCCTTGCGCCTGCCGCACAAGGACCTACCACTCAAGTCCTTTGTCTCCTCGGCAGGCAGCTCATTAAGCCTTAACGGCACCCGCTGTCTCAGGAATATTTAATTTATTATATTATAACAGATTAAGGTTTCCCAAATAAAGCCACAGTACAATTAAAGAAGCCGCAGATACCCCCCACATTATGGGTTAAACCGATATCGGCCTTCTTGAGTTGTCTGGGACCGGCCTTACCCTGCAACTGCTTATAGACCTCATAAATCATCCTCAGCCCGCTGGCAGAAAGGGGGTGACCAAAGCATTTCAGTCCACCATCGGTATTAACCGGCAGTTCCCCCTCCAGAGTAAAGGTGCCAGCCTCAACATCCTCCGGGGCCTTACCCCTGGGGCTGAACTGTAAGTCCTCCATGGTCATAAGCTCGGTAATGGAAAAACAATCATGCACTATGGCCAGGTCTACCTCATGGCGGGGGTCGGTTATACCCGCCTCTTTGTAGGCATGCTCAGCAGCGGTTACCGTCTCCGGAATAGAGACAAAATTATACTCCGGCTGCATTACTGCCTGGCCAGCACCATTGGTCAAGGCCAGAGCCTTTACCAAGATGTAGTCTTTTCTCATCTTCTTAGCAATCTCAGGAGTAGTAACAATGGCTGCCGCTGAACCATCGCTCACCCCGCAGGCGTCAAACAACCCCAAGGGATAAGAAATCATCGGCGCATTCATAGCCTGCTCTATGGTTATCTCCCGATGAAACTGAGCCTTAGGAGAAATGGTACCATTGTGATGGTTCTTAACATCAATCATAGAAAGTATTCGTTTGAAGTCCTCATACTTCCACCCGTAGTGATGCATATATCTGGTCGCCAGAAAAGCAAACTGGCTGACCGGGGGTAACTCCCATTCCACCATGCTACGGTCAAACGGGTCAAGAATATCCATATTGAAGCCACCTAAGTGGTCCTTGCATTTTTCCACCCCCACCGCCAGGGCAATATCGCAAACCCCGGAGGCTACGGCATAGCAAGCATTCCTGAAGGTATCGGTACCCCCGGCACAGAAATTCTCTACCCGGCTAATAGGGACATACTCCAGCTTTAAGGCATTGGCCAACTGGGTTCCGGTAAAGCCAGTCTCACGGCTACCGTACCAGGCCATCTGAATATCTTTGGACTCAATGCCAGCATCTTCAAAAGCCTCGTAACAAGCATCAACCAGTAAATCCTTATGACCCTTATCCCATAGCTCACCAAACTGAGTACAGCCCATGCCCACAATCGCCACTTTATCTTTAATGCCTTCCATAAGGTTACCTCCACTTTATCCTTTCGCTTAAGTCCTTAACGGCGTAGCCTTCCAGAAATAGTTATGAATACCGTCCCTAACAAACAGCTTCCTAAAGCTCATCTCCACTTGCATACCACATTTAACCTGCTCCGCCTCGCGGTCGGTCAGATATACCAGCGCCCTGCCCCCGCCGTCAAAATCGATTGTGACGTTAACCACCGGGCGTTCCAAGACGGGATAGGTGATATAGTCCATAGAAAAGGTGAATATCTTGGCCTTCTTATCCGAAAGTCGGTACGGTTCAAACTGGTCTTTAGCGTGACATTTGGTGCAGACCCGCTGAGGCGGATACTGGATGGTGCCGCAAACCTGGCACTTAACCCCATGGAAGCGCAGGTTAGCATCGCGCTCCCTCCAGAGGGCCGGGGCGGAGATAAAAGCCACCGTCTCTTTACGCGGCTCTATCGGCAAAATCCCCCGCCAGACAAGGTACTGCTTATAATCATCAATCACCTTCTTTGATTCCAAATGCTTCTTCATGCCACGCCGGGCTTTGATTTTCTGTATCTGGTCGGTCACCTGCAGGACAAAAGCATCACTGCCATTGCCATAACTCGCCAGCAGAATACGATCACCCGCCTTAGCCTCCTCCAGCACCGCCACCAGCAGCATCAGGGGCAGAGCGGTGCCAGTATTACCCATATCATTAAATAAGGGATCCTGAAGCTGCGTCTTGACATCAAAACCCAACCTCTTGGCTACATCGGCGCTCCTTCTGGCATCAGGGGTATAGAGAACAACCTTGGCAAAATCGCCGGGTTTTAGGCCAGTCTTCTTCAGCAACCCTGATACCGCCTCACCGACCACCGCCCCATAGCCATGGGTAGTGGTAAACCGGTCCTCCCAGGAGCGAATAAAGGCGTCGCCATCAGCCCGCCACACATCCATCATCTCATTATAGACCGAGTAGCTGTCTTCAATGGTGGCGATAACTTCAGTGTCACCAATGAGGAGGGCACCGGCACCGTCACCAAAGCTCTGCTCGTAAGGTGAAGTGGGAACCCCCATACGAGTATCGGCCGCCGCCACTAGCACCTTCTTGGCTGAGCCGGCCTTAACTGCGTCAATAGCCGACATAATGGCGGATGTCCCCGCCCGCAGGGAATGAGCAAAATCAGCGGTAAGGGCGTCTCGCTTAAGATCGGTGGCCATAGCCACGATAGCCGCCCCCAGCTTCTCCTTATAAGGGGAAGTGGTGGTGGCAAAATACAGACCGTCTATCGTCCCCCGGTCAATGCCAGTCAGGCAATCGATAGCTGCCGCCGCTGCCATAGTGACGCTATCCTCGTCAAAGTTACATATCGCCTTCTCACCCCTACCACCTCTGGCTATCGCCTCCCGGCTTAGCCGGTACAGGGGTACATAAGCGCCGTATGAGGTAATACCAACCATGCTTATCCTCCTTAGCTAGGCTCTCCTAAACTCGTAGGCAATCCTGTCATCAGGTAATTGCGCCGGATTGACCGTCAAATTCATGCCAATCTTGATATCCTCCTCCTCGATATCCCGGCTCAAACGGGCCAGAATCTGGATGCCCTCGTCAAACTCAGCCAGAGCCAGAATATAGGGAGCGTCATTCTCAAAACCGCTGGGGCCGTAATTCACCACAGTATAGCTGGTGAGCTTACCCTTGCTCTTAACCTCAAACCACTCTACATCACTGGACAGGCACCTTGGGCAATCCGCCTTGGGCGGGAAGTAGCTACCCCCGCACTTTCGGCATCTGGTCGCCATTACTTTACCCGCCTCCAGTTGGGTTATAAAATCAGCCACTTTGGCTTCGGCAGTAAAGCTAACTGTGCCAAAATTCTCAAAGCCCATTGAGCTACCTCCTCAAAATGGTTACGTTGCCGTATTGCCCAACGCCACCGATATTGTGTACCAGACCTATTTCGGCTCCATTCACCTGAGCCTCAGTGGCCTCCCCCCGGAGCTGGCGGACAATAGTCCTGATCTGCGAGCCGCCGGTAGCGCCTATCGGATGACCCTTGGATAGCAAGCCACCGTCAACATTCACCGGTATCTTGCCATCGACATAGGTCTCTTCATCCTCAATCAACCCCGCCCCCTCCCCAGGCTTGGCAAAGCCCAGGTCTTCATAAGCCAGGATCTCGGAGACGGTAAAACAATCGTGAACCTCAGCCACATCAACATCCTGAGGTTTAATACCAGCCATCTTATAAGCCTGCCGGGCAGCCTCCTGAGCACACCGCAGTCCGGTGAGCGATTCTCTTCCGGCCATGGTCATGGTATCAGTAGCCGCCCCCAGACCGGCAATCCAGATGGGGACCTTGGTTACTCTCTTGGCGACATCGCCGCTGGCCAGGATGATGCAGGAAGAGCCGTCGGCATTAGCGCAGCAATCAAATTTTTTCAGCGGGCTGGTTATCATCTCCGAGTTCAAAATAGCCTCCAGGCTCAGTTCCTTGCGATAATTAGCCTTGGGATTGGTGGCCCCGTAGTGAGAGTTCTTTACCCGCACCTTGGCCAGTTGCTCCTCGGTGGTTCCGTACTTGGCCATATGAGCCCGGGCATACATGGCATAGCCGGCGGGCATGGTAATCCCAAACGGTGATTCCCAGATTATATCTCCCCCCCGGCCCATCCTCTCGGCAGCGTCACGGGAAGAAAGCTCAGACATCTTCTGAAAACCGATTACCGCCACCACCTTGTGCAGCCCCGCCTTTATCAGCGACCAGGCTACCCGCAAGCCCGTACTGCTGGAGGAACACACCGTCTCAACATAGAAGGTCGGCTTGGGGGTTAGCTCCAGATACTCCGATATTAAGCCCGAAGGTGAGCGCTGTTTATCATATTCCGGCGCCGAGCAAATAATAGAGGCGTCTATATCATTACCGGTGATATCCAGGCCCTCCAGAGCCTCCCTATAGGCATCAAAGCATAACTCCCGGATAGATTCACCACAGCTACGAGTAAAAACGCTTTGACCAACACCGATAACAGCAACATCTTCCATTAGAAATCCCCTTTTAATCTAGATTATTTTACTATCAACTAGAAGTTAAGGATAAGGTTGGTTTCAGGTCTAGCTTCACGCCAGGCCCCATGGTAGTGGTCAAAGAAGCGGTTTTGATATACTGACCCTTAGCACCAGCAGGCTTAGCCCGAGATATTGCCTCAATCACAGCGGTCAGGTTGTCCATTAACTTATCAGCCTCAAAACTAACCTTGCCCAGCGAGACATGAATAATAGCTGTCCTGTCCAGCTTAAACTCCACCCGCCCCTGTCGGGCCTCGTTGATTGCCCGGGGTATATCTTCAGCCGCCACCACTGTCCCCGACTTAGGGTTAGGCATCAGTCCTTTTCTTCCCAAGATTTTTCCCAGCCGACCTACCTTACCCATCATATCCGGAGTAGCGATAGTGACATCAAAATCCAGCCATCCCCCCTCAATCTTCTTAATCAAATCATCACCACCAACGAAATCAGCTCCGGCAGACTCAGCGTCTCTGGCCGCTTCACCTAAAGCAAAAACCAGAACCCGCACCTTCTTGCCCAAGCCATGAGGTAACAGAGCCACACCGCGCACCTGCTGGGTAGCGTCACGGGGGTCAACACCCATCCGCAGGTGAAGCTCAACCGTCTCATCAAATTTAGTATAAGCCACCTTCTTGGCCAGCTCAATAGCCTCCTGAGGGGGATAAAGCTTAGCCCCTTCTACCAGACCTACCGCTTCATTATATTTCTTACCGTGCTTGGCCACCGTTATTCCACCTCAATACCCATACTTCGGGCGGTACCCTCAATGATTCGCTCCGCCCCTTCGATATTGCTGGCATTCAAATCCTTAGCCTTAAGCTGAGCTATCTCTCTAAGCTGAGCTCGAGTTATCTTACCCACCTGTTCATGCCCGGCATCGGTGGAGCCCTTTTCTATACCCAGTGCTTTTTTAAGCAAATCAGTAGCCGGCGGCGTTTTGGTAACAAAAGTAAAAGAACGATCCTCAAATACAGTTATTTCCACCGGAACGATAGAGCCTTCCTGGCTGGCAGTACGCTCGTTGTACTCCTTGCAGAAAGCCATAATATTAAGCCCGTGCTGTCCCAAGGCAGGGCCTACCGGCGGTGCCGGATTAGCCTTTCCCGCAGGAATCTGTAGTTTAATTACGGCTATAACCTTTTTGGCCACTGTGCCTCCCTAAAGCTTCTCCACCTGCAAGAAGTCAAGCTCTACCGGCGTCTCCCGCCCGAAAAGGGAAAGGAGCACCTTGACCTTACCCTTATCCACGCTGATTTCATCCACCACCCCAACAAAATCAATAAAGGGACCACTGGTCACCCGCACACTCTGCCCCTTCCGGAAACCAACCCTAACCCTGGGCGCTTCCGCTTCCATCTGTTTCAAAATCTGATTAACTTCCTCCTCCTCAAGAGGAGTTGGCTTATTACCACTACCAACAAAACCAGTGACACCAGGGGTATTACGCACTATATTCCAACTCTGATCGCTCAACTCCATCTGAACCAGAATATAACCGGGCAGTATCTTCTTATCCACATTGCGCCGCTGCCCATTCTTAACCTCAATCTCCACCTCAGTAGGTATGATTACCTGGGAGATTTCCTCCCCGCTGTCCATGTACTTGATGCGCTGCTCCAGATTCTTCTTAACTCGTTCTTCATACCCAGAGTAGGTATGAACTACAAACCAACTTTTCTGATTCCCTGCCACCGATAACCTCATTTAAGACCAAGATTCTTTTAAAAAACTAGGCGCAAACTTCTACCCACCCAGAAATAACTTGTCGACCAGGTTGGTAAAAGCATAGTCAAAGGCTCCCAGAATTAGGGCCACTATAATAGCTACAATTAGCACCATAAAGGTCAAATAAGTCGCCTCTCGTCTGGTGAGCCAGACCACCTTCTTTAACTCGGCGATGGTTTCACCAATAAAACTAAACCTGGAACGCTTAGTAGTAGTACGATGAGTCATGAAAGAGCCTCACATCCCTCTTCTAGTCGCCGGCTACTATTTTGCCTCCCTATGGAGGGTATGGGTGCGACAACGGGGACAATACTTCTTCAGTTCCAACCGCTGGGAGTCGTTGCGCCTGTTCTTACTGGTAGTATATGTTCTCTCCCTGCACTCAGTGCAGGTAAGATAGATAATATTCCTGGCTTCTGCCTTCCTCGCCATCTCTACTCGATGATGCGGCTAATGGTACCGGCACCTACCGTTCTACCCCCTTCCCTGATAGCAAAACGCAGACCTTGCTCCATGGCTACCGGATAGATAAGCTTTATCTTCATGTCAATATTATCACCGGGCATGACCATTTCCACCCCTTCCGGCAGCTCAATAGTACCAGTAACGTCAGTAGTCCTGATATAAAACTGGGGTTTATAACCGTTAAAGAAGGGGGTATGCCTACCTCCCTCCTCCTTACTCAAAACATATACCCGAGCCTCAGCGTAGGTATGGGGCTTAATGGTACCGGGGGCGGCTAAAACCTGACCACGCTCTATCTCCTCCCGGTCTATACCCCGCAGCAGAATGCCGACAGCATCTCCCGGCTCAGCATAATCCAGAATCTTGTGGAACATCTCCAAGCTGGTAGCCACAGTCTTGTGGGGCTCGTGATGCAAGCCAACTATCTCAATCTCATCCCCGGCTTTAATCACGCCTCTCTCAACCCTTCCCGTGGGCACGGTACCCCGCCCCTTGATGCTGAAGACATCCTCCACCGGCATCAAGAAGGGCTGGTCTTTAGGTCGCACCGGGGTCGGAATATAGCTATCAACGGCATCCATCAACTTCCAAACAGCACCGCACCACTCACACTCCCGCTTGCCACAGCCGCATTCCAAAACCTTAAGGGCGCTTATCCTAACTATGGGAACCTCGTCGCCCGGGAAGCCGTACTTAGGCAGCAACTCCTCCCTCAGCTCCAGTTCGGTCACCTCTAAAAGCTCCGGGTCATCCACCAAGTCTATTTTATTCAAAGCAGTTACTATATACGGCACCTCCACCTGATGCGCCAGCAAGAGATGCTCTCTGGTTTGAGGCATCACCCCATCATCAGCCGCCACCACCAGTATGGCACCGTCCATCTGGGCAGCACCGGTTATCATATTCTTGATATAATCGGCGTGCCCCGGACAATCAATATGAGCGTAATGACGTTTTTCAGTCTCATACTCAATATGAGCGATAGCGATAGTCAATCCTCGCGCCTTCTCCTCGGGCGCATTATCAATAGAGGCAAACTCACGGTAATCGGCAAATCCCGCCTTGGACAACACCAGAGTAATCGCTGCGGTCAAGGTTGTCTTGCCATGGTCGACATGACCGATAGTGCCCACGTTGCAATGGGGCTTGGTCCGCTCAAATTTCTTCTTTGCCATTTTTAACCCCCTTTATTTAAGCCCACAACCAGATTCGAACTGGTGACCCCGTTCTTACCAAGAACGTGCTCTACCGACTGAGCTATGTGGGCACTATGCCTGAATACATTTTAAGTCAATATTATGGGACAGTCAACAGAACATATAGTTTCTAGTTTAGAACGTTACCTACCAGCTCAATTAGCAAAGTAACGATTGATTGTAAGGCAAATCATAGGTGAAAGTCAAGCAGGAGGCAGGAAAGATGGCAAGCCTAGCTGAAAAAGTGTATATGGATTTGATGGCAAGAGGCAAGGATATTAAGACTGCTAGACGTTGGTGTAATTGGACCGCGCAAGATGAGATTAAGCTTGGTTATTAACACTAGCCGTTGTCAGTGGTTTCTCCTTCCAGAATTTACCACACATGAGTTTTAAGAAGCGTGCTTCGGCATATATATTATCGCTAATTTTGGCAACTCCCATCTGAGCCGCGATGTTACTTTTAGCAACTGCAGATCGGTCTCTTAGTATTCCGTTTTCCTTTAGAAACTCCAATCTTATAAAATAATTGTACCTCATTAGGCCCATGTTCCTGTATTTTGGATTTGTCTCGGCAGCTCCGGTGCACCCCTGTTTATCGGCAAAGTTGACCTGGTAAGGGAGGGAGTCGAAGCTATCTTTGGCTTGCTGGGTCAGGGCAATCCACCCTATGTTGGCAAGCTCCCGCCCAATAAAAATGCAGAATGCTATTGCCCCTCTGTCTAGTCTTTTCCTAGCATTGATAAACTTTGAGCGAAACTCAAAACCTTCTCCATCCAACTTGTCAGCTTGCTCATTTGTGGAGACTATCTTGAGAGTTAAATCCGGGATATCAGGCAGAAAGTCATGCTTCTTGTTTTGTTCCAATACCTTCGAAACATCAATTTCATAAAGGTAGTAAGTTCCGTATTGAAAAAAGTGGCCTGTTAGAAAAGCAGTTCCACGCGTAAGCAAAGGGAGTAATCCTTCAGTTTGGAAGATACGCTTTGCTACTGTCAATAGCTCTGTCAATCTGCACAGCATTGCTATCTTGAACAGCCCCCACTTTATGGATTTGAGACTATTATATGGATTTTAAAAATGCAGAACAAGAGACTAGAAAAGCAATAGCCTTATGCTATGGCGGTGGACGGCCAAGTATAAGCCGGCCGCTGGAGAGGAAAGGGTTCGCTCTTACCAAGAACATGCTCTACCGACTGAGCTATGTGGGCACTATGACCAAGATAACATATTTCTATTTTTTAAGCCATGGTGGAGGGGGTAGGATTCGAACCTACGTAGCCCTTTGGGCGGCAGATTTACAGTCTGCTCCGATTAACCACTCCGGCACCCCTCCCCACATCACCAATAAATCCCA
>Ga0315548_1003580_pt1 | contig 11581 bp, 6 predicted proteins | sample SalMarSW160110MG_2_FD_202540 | JGI IMG/M metagenome (GOLD analysis project Ga0315548, IMG submission 202540) | Salt marsh sediment microbial communities from the Plum Island Ecosystem LTER, Massachusetts, United States - Salt Marsh Sediment SW1601-110 ... | reverse complement strand
TTGCTGCCTAATTCCGTACGGATGGGAATATTCTGCAAATTTGGGTCGCTGGAGCTAAGTCGCCCGGTGGTGGTGATGGTCTGATTGAATGAAGCGTGTACCCGCCCAGTCCGCGGATGGATGAGCGAGCCGAGCTTGTCAACGTATGTATTTTTCAGTTTGCTGAGCATGCGATATTGCATAATCAGCTCAACGACAGGGTGCATATCTGATAATTGTTCGAGCACCGCCGCATCCGTGCTGCGTCCGGACTTTGTTTTACGAACCGGCGGCAAATCGAGCGTGTCGAAGAGAATCTCTGCAAGCTGCTTGGGCGAATCAATATTGAAAACCGTCCCGGCGTGCTTATAAATTTCCTCGGTGACGGTTTTGAGCGTCTCAGTAATTTCACCTGACATTTTCCTCAGCAAATTCGTATCCAGCGAGACCCCGTTGTATTCCATCGCCGCCAAAACCGGCACCAGCGGCATCTCGAGATGCTCGAACAATTCCCGCAACTGCGGCTCGGCATCCAGTTGCTCCTTGAGATACAAATACAGCCGGTACGTGATGTCCGCATCCTCGGCGGCGTATTCGCAGGCGGCCGCAGTATCGACCATATCGAAAGTGAGCTGATTTTTGCCCTTGCCTATAAGGGCGGAAATCGGAATGCATTCGTGATCCAGGTAGTCGGCCGCCATATTGTCCATCGAATGACTTCGCTCTGGGTCCAGGCAATACGAAGCGACCATCGTATCGAAATATATCCCCCCCACCGGCATCCCGGCGTTTTTCAGGACGAGCAAATCGTATTTGATGTTCTGGCCGATTTTCCTGATGTCACCGGCCGCAAGTATCGGTGCCAGCCTCGGACGTATCGCATTAATATCCAGGTGCTTCGAGCCTAACGGCGCCTTGACGGGCAGATAATATCCGGTATTAGATTGCCACGAAAAACTCATCCCGACCAGCTCGGCGCGCATTGGGTAAATCGATGTGGTTTCTGTATCGACTGCGAAGAGCTTCTGCTTTTTTAGTTCGGTGAAAAATTTCTCGAATTCCTCCTGCGTATCGATAAGCTTATAACTGTGTTCCGCTGTTTTGGTTGTCGTGGATTTTTCGGTTCCGGATTCTTCGCGAGAATCGGAATTGGAGCTCTGTGTATCGTGCAGGCCCAATTGACCGAGCAGGCGATTGAAACCAAGCTCGCTGAAGATTTCGGCCAGTTTGCCTTCGTCGAATTTGCTCACCTGTAAATCGTTATAATCAACTTTGAACGGGACATTACAGTCGATAGTGACAAGCTCCCTGCTCAATAGAGCCTGGTCTTTGAATTTACGGAGATTATCGCCGCGTTTGCCCTTAATTTCGTCGATGTGCTCGTAGAGATTTTCGATTGAGCCATACTTATGTATCCAGTCAAGGGCGGTTTTGGGGCCGACGTCCGGCACGCCGGGAACATTGTCGGAAGTGTCACCCTGCAAGGCGAGGCAGTCCACGAACTGGCCGGGCGTGATTCCCATCTTTTCGACCAGTGCGGCCGTATCGGTAATCGTATCGGTCTTGATATCGTACGTGCTGATATGCTCGTCAATCAACTGGAGCAGGTCCTTGTCTTTGGAGCAAATCAATGAGTCGTAACCGTCGGCGGCGGCTTTTTTAGCCAGTGTCCCGATGATATCGTCAGCCTCGAAGCCGTCGATGCGAAGGATGGGTATATTCATCGCTGTAAGAATCTGCTCGATCCGGTCGATTTGAGACGGCAGATCGTCTGGCATCGGCGGGCGGTTGGCCTTATATTCGGCATAAATCTCGGTCCGAAACGTCGGGGCCTTGCTGTCCATAGCAACAACAAGCATATCGGGATTTTGCCTTTGTATCAGCCCGAAAAGCGTTTGTGTGAAGATATATGCAGCTTTTGTCGGCTCTCCGGCCGGACTGGTAAGCCGCTGCCGCATCGGGGCGTAATAAGCGGCGTAGATATGCGCATGACCGTCGATTATGTAAAGCTTTTTTGCCATAAGCTTTCAGTATAATAGCACATCGAACGAACCGCCACAGGTTTTGTTTATTTTGTCTCGGGAAAATTATGCGCTTTCTCCGGGATATCTTATGGCAGATGTTTAATTTGCGGTTCTCATTTTACAGAAATTTTCATTGGACAGTTTCCGCCCAGATGGTTACATTCGCTATTGTTAAAGCAGATATCAGTCGGACGCAGCAGACAGATTATGCCTGTCAATAATTTTATGTATGTCATTAGCTGTTGAATGAGAACGTTGATAACTATGGAGGTTATGACATGAAGATGCTTCCGGAAAAAAGACGTACCTGGTGGATGTTGTTTGTATTTCTACTGCTATTGATAATAGTAATCTTTCGAATAGGTTTCCATATCCCTGTTCCTGCATTCAACGAAGAAGCTGTAATAAATCTTTTACAGTGAAATAGTAGCAACCTCTTACCGGCCGATTATTGGCTATCGACGCAAACCTATAATTAGTAATGGATTTTCATTTTGTTCTAAAAAAGAAATTTTTTAAAAAGTTTCAGGAAATTGGTGCGTATATGATTACAGGAGTACGGATTTTCGATTAGGGCAGAATCATACAAATAAAAGATAGGAGATAGAAAAATTTCCTGTATATTTACTTCTATTGTTTTTGTAGCTTTCTGGTTTTCTGTCTTTCGCCAGTGGTTTTTCGACGGCTTCAGAATACCGCTGTTTTTTATAGGATTGTGGATATCCGGTATTGTTTGTTTTTCATTTCTCGAAGCGGGTAGTTGCTTCTTTTTGTGTTTTGAGGCTGTTCTCGTGTTGATATTGATAATCATACAGGGATATAAAGGTTATTTATGAGTTCAAATGAGCGAATTAAAGTGACGGATTTTTTGAAATTATGGCCCTCCGCCGGTAGAATATCGATATGCAGCTTCTCAAGTTAAAAGATGTTCAATTGTCGGTTCAGGATCGCATCTTTAAAGAGTCTGCTCTAATGCAGTTTCTCGCGGGCCTGGTCTTCGCTGCTCTGGCGATTGGAATTTTACTTTGGAACAGAATCGGAGACCTTTCCTTTGTTGCAGTTATTTTTCCCGGAAGCTTTTTTGTATTATTTTCGGTAATAAGCTTTAGAATTTTCAAAAAGATTCTGGCCCCCGCAAACTGGTTGGTTGCTATCGGCCCGGATAGGATATTTATAAAATTCAGGTCCTATTTGAATTCGCATCTTCCCGCAGATGATCCTCAGGTCATTTCGTTGACGTTTTCAGAAATCGAAGCGGCACAGATAACAAAGAAGAAGATCAAATACCGCGGCTCGAAAAATACTCCTACAACGGAGTACCTGACATACCTTGATCTGTCTGTTAAGACTGAGAATTTGCAGCCGTTACAGGAAAGGCTAAAGTTTGAGCGTACAACTAAGGTTAGCAAGGATTTGGGCGGCTGTAAATACAGCTCAAAGGCACAGCACTACCCGGTTTCTGTTCCGGCGGATAAAATCATAAGAATTCAATGGCGACGCCCCTCTTCGCACATCGTACCCAATATCAGAAAGGCGGTTGATTTGCTGGAACGCCAACGCGTGGTTATCAGGCCTGTTCAGCGAGAGACCTGTGACTATACGGCCGGTTCTGTTCGGAATGAGGCAAAACCGGACGATAAAATTCTTGAGCTTGCTGAAAAGGGCAATATTATTGCTGCAACAAGATTAGCACAGCAAGTGTACGATTATGACACCACCCAGGCCAGAGAATTTGTCAACAGTCTCTTGCAATAGTATCGCAGCTTGGATTCCTGTGGCGTAATACCGTAATCCCTGCTTTAAGGCAATTTTTACGGAACCGGCGGATTTTTTCAGGAATTGCATTTAAGGTTAGATGCATGCCTTAAAATATGTTTTTATCGTTTATATTTGTTTTGATTTTCTAAGTAAACCGGTAAGCGAGGCCCCTATGGCGGCTAATATCAATGCGCCGGGGGCGGGAATAAGTGTTACATTGTCCACACCAACCGCTGTGAATATTTCATCCGGGTCATTGACCAACTGAAACGAAAGAACATAGGGACCTGACGCCCAGCCGGTCAGGTCGAAGGTGACTGTCTCTTCATAAAATGTCCCGGTTATATCGGAACTGCTCAGTGTATATTGATGCGTACCGAACGAGGCGGTGAATACGTCGGTATCGCCACCGGAGTCGCTCTTGTACATCGTAATATCGAACGAGAGTTTTGTCTCTGCTGGCAGCAGAAAGATATTGTCCTGATAAATATGGCTTGTTGAATCCTCTGTCTCATCGTCCGGTCTTAGCACGGCTAAGCCATTGTCGTCAAAGGCGGTACTGTCACTTGTTACCTCGATATTGGAGCCGAACGTCCACCCCGTTCCGGGCGGGTCGTCGGAGAAATAGCCGTTAGTTATTGCGGCCATGAGTGATTCGACTGGAATTAACGACAGCAGAAAGATGGAAATGACTGTGAAAAAAGCATATTTAGACTTGTCCATTTTCGTCACCCTTTATAAAAACTCCATTTATGCGGAGGATACGCTTTAGATAAGAAAAAAGGCCGCACAAAACGTGAGAATAATAAACAGAATAAATCGAAAAATGCAAGTGTTAATTTCGATAAATGTCGATTTTTAACTGATGCATTGCAGTCTTCGATGTTAACTCTTTTTATTTTAATTATATGCGAGCTTTTTTGGTCGATTGTTTTTTTGTAAACCGGCCCTTGACATTGGTCGATGATTATAATATAAGGTAGTTTTGTAGTTGATTCGGATGATTGAGATGAATATCAGCATAAACAATATGATTATCATAATTATTGCGGAGAAGATGAAGCTGCCCTGAGAAAGCGATTCAATCGAGTTTTGAAGCCTTCCGGAGCAGTGAACTCCGGGAGGCTTTTTTTATTGCAAAACGGATTAGAGACTTTTGATATTGTCATGGTTCTTTTTGGGACTTTTCAATAATATTAGGTGTTGTTGACAATCATGTTTGCAGTATTTACACTATGCCATTTGATTTTTTAATTTTTGAGGACTTGTTATGTCGAAGCAAAAGGAAAGTGGTTTCAGAGATACGCTGAATCTGCCGAAGACGGATTTTTCGATGAAGGCCAACCTGGTCCAGCGTGAACCGCAGATGCGGAAAAAATGGGCCAAAGACGATATTTACGCTATGACCAGAAAGGCCAGAAAAGGCGCCCCGTTATATACCCTGCACGACGGCCCGCCGTACGCCAACGGCGATATTCACATGGGGCACGTCATAAACAAGGTTCTTAAGGATTTCGTAGTCAAGTATAAGACGATGACCGGCTTCGATGCGCCTTACGTCCCCGGCTGGGACTGTCACGGCCTGCCCATCGAATCGAAGGTGGTGACCGAGCTTGGCGAAAAGGCACGCGAGATGAGCAAGCCGGAAATTCGCAGGCTCTGTTACAAATATGCGGGCAAATACGTAAAACTCCAGGGCAAACAGTTCCAGGAGCTTGGGATATTCGGCGATTTCGATAATCCGTACCTGACGTTTAAGCCATCGTACGAGGCGGGAATTCTGGAAGTTTTCGCCGAGCTGGTTGATAAGGGGCTGGTTTACAAACAGCTCAAGCCTATCCACTGGTCGATCGGCTGCGAGACGGCACTGGCCGAGGCGGAGCTGGAATATAAAGACATCGCATCGCCGAGCATCTTCGTGAATTACCCTCTCGAAAAGAAGAGCATCGGCAAGCTTATCGAGCTTGGCCTTATCGAATCCGGTGACGCCGAAGATGCAAAGGTCTGTTTTATGATCTGGACGACCACGCCTTGGACGCTGGCGGCCAACCTTGCAGTAGCAGTGCATCCGTACCTGGATTATAAAGCTGTCGGCTACGAGCAAAACGGCCAAAAATATATCTCGATAGTGGCTGCCGAACGCATAGAGGCCGTGGTGGCCGCCGGTTCTCTGGGCGAGGGACAGTACAGCGTCGGTCAAAAGGCGGTCAGGGGCAGCGAGCTTGAGGGGCTGCGTTATGTTCACCCGTTTGTGGAGAAAAATCCGACGGAAAAGGACGCCTATATGGTGATTCTCGCCGAATATGTCACCACCGAAGACGGCACCGGACTTGTGCATATCGCTCCGGGCCACGGCCTCGAGGATTATCTTTCCGGGCAGAAATACGACCTTGCGGTTTATTCGCCGGTGTTGGACGATGGCCGATACGATGATACCGTGCCAGGCTGGCTCAGGGGTCTCAAAGTCCTCGAAGTCGATACCATCGTCAACAACCATCTCAAAGAAATCGAGCTGCTGTATGCACAGGGCGAGATTACGCACAGCTATCCGCACTGCTGGCGCAGCAAAGGGCCGGTCATCTTCCGGGCGACTGAGCAGTGGTTTATCAGTGTGGACAACGAATTGCCCGGCGTGGGTAAAAACCTGCGTGACCTGGCGCTGGAGAGCGTGCAGAGCGTGACGTGGATTCCAGGCTGGGGCGAAAAGCGGATTGCCGGCATGCTCGAATCCCGGCCGGACTGGTGCATCAGCAGGCAGAGAAGCTGGGGACTTCCGATTCCGGTTTTTATCAATGCGGACGGAAAAGCCCTTGTTACGAAGAAGTCTGTATTGGCGGTGGCACAGTATATCGGCGAGCACGGCTCGGATAGCTGGTTTACCGATTCGCCGCGACAGATTCTGGGCGAAAAATTCAAGCTGCCCGACGGCTTCGATTTCGATGAGTTGAAAAAGGAAGAGAATATTTTCGATGTCTGGTTCGAATCGGGCTGTAGCTGGTACAGCGTTTGCGCCCGCGAATCGGGATGGCCCGTGCCGGTCGATTTGTATCTGGAAGGCTCGGACCAGCATCGCGGATGGTTCCAGTTGTCGCTGCTTCCGGCCCTCGGGGTGACGGGCAAGCCGCCGTTTAAGAATGTTTTGACGCATGGTTTTACCGTCGATGAAAAGGGAATGAAGCAGTCGAAATCTTTGGGCAATTATGTCAACGCACAGGATGAAGTGGCCAAATACGGTGCGGATATTCTGCGGCTTTGGGTTTCGAGCGTGAATTATCAGGAGGATGTCCGCTGCAACGACGAGATAATCGGCCGGACGCAGGACGCCTACAGGAAAATCCGGAATACGCTGCGGTACCTGCTCGGCAATATCGACGATTTCAATCCGGACAAGCAGGCCGTCGCCTATGATGACATGCTTCAGATCGATCGCTGGGCGATGCAGCAGTTGCAGAAGCTGATTTTCGATGTCACGCAGGCATATGAGAATTTTGTTTTTCACAGGGTCTTCTCGCTGGTTTATAATTTTTGTACGGTCGAGATGAGCAGCATCTATATGGACGTGCTTAAGGACCGTATGTATTGCGATGCCGCCGATAGCATGTCCCGGCGAAGTGCACAGACGGCGATGCACAGGATATTAGACAGCCTGGTTCGTATGCTGGCCCCTGTTTTGGTTCATACCGCCGAAGAGGCCTGGGCCGCGATGAAGTTCAGGTCGCAGGATACCGAAAGCGTACATCTGGCGGATATGCCGGTGGTGGACGAGACAATCGATTTTCAAAGCTCCGAGCCGCGATGGCGGAAACTGATGGAACTGCGTGACGAAGTCCTGCGGGTGCTGGAAGGATTGAGGCGGGATAAAATAATCGCCAGCAATCAGCAGGCGTGCGTGACGATTAGCTGTAACGATGAAGATGCCACCCTTATCAATGAATTCGGACTCGATCAGTTCGCAGCATTGTGCATCGTCAGCGAGGTCAAACTGCAGGAAAGTACCGACCAGAGAATTGTCGCCGCCCAAAAGAGCGAGTACCAAAAATGCCAGAGATGCTGGAACTACTGGCCGAGCGTCGGCGCCGACAGCGACCATCCCGATTTGTGCAAACGATGTGTCGAAGTTATTAGCGGCTGATGCTGCTAAACAGTTTAGCCGTGGCCGCTACGGCCATGGTCAACCCCCAGAGCAGGTCTGGGGGCTAACCGAATTGGGTTTGTTTTTTCAAATAACTTTTGAATCCATGAGCTTAGTATTTCGAGCTTAGTGCTTCGGATTTCCGGCCCCAGGCCGATGAATTGGCTTTGTTTTTTCAAATTTCTTTTTTACCTTAAAAAGCAGGTTTTTCTATAGTTTTACCTTACACTTTGAACTTTCAACTTTCAACTTTGAACTATTGATCTGCTGCCCTCCGTTTCCACATATTTTCGATGAACTACGAACTACGAACTACGAACAATGAACCATCGTTTGTTCAATTTATATTATACCCCTGCCCGGCGGGCATACAAGGAGATTCCCCATTTTTCAGCGAAAAATGACGTTTACTCCCCACTCGTTACTCGTGATCCGTGCTGCGAATAGAAAAAAAGAAAAATCCGGCCTATCCTGAAAAAGACATGCCTGAATGTGGTAGCATTCAATGGATTAATCTTACCAGAAGAAACCAGGAACAGTCCCATAGCGAGGTACTGCTTCACCTTCGGTTAAAATCGCATCGAAAGGCCTCCACTCGACATGGCTGTCTAAAAAACCCATGTTTCCACCGGTGGGTTCTTCATTGTTTTTCAGATGACTTGTTGAGTCGTAAACCTGACTTTGTGTATAAATACCACCTGAGATATCACCGAAATTATACCCGTATTTAGTGTTATTTTGAGTCATGCCCATTATCGAATCAATCACAAGTTCCCTCGATGAGGGTTGTGATACCAGGGTTGTTCTTAACCATTTCTTTTGCAGGGTATCTTCTGGAAATTTTGGGATTGGATTTTGTACCGAACGTCTGTTATTTACACTCGACGGGTTCGTATCAAGTATATAGCAATAGCCGGAAACAATAAATCCACTGTCGTCCGTGAACCTCTGAATTTTGCTGTCCCATGTATCATTGTTAAAATCCCAGAACAAGTCCATGTATTTTTGATGGTTGAAGTTCGACGGGCAGTAGAATATCTTTTTGGACATATTGTTTTCGAGCATAAAATTCACTGTATTAACGGCAAGATCCTGCAACCAGTTCCCGGGCGTGCTGGGTAACGGTAGCTTGGTATCGTTATCGTTGGCATATATATTCAAGGCGTATAAATGCTGGCGTATTTGCGATGCGCACACTTGCCGTCTGGCTTGTTCTTTAGCTTGATTTAGAGCCGGCAGTAAAATACCCATTAATAATGCGATAATGGCGATTACTACCAGCAACTCTATTAACGTAAAACCTTTTCGCTTGCTCATATTTCATACCCATATCGAGACAAAATAAAATTCCATTTCTAATAATATATACTAAAAAATTCTTCACACTGTTCGAGTAAAAAATCGACAAAAAAATTGTTTTAAGCTGTTATTTAGTAATAGCTTATGTTTAAGTGTGCTGTTATTAGTTGGATATAAAATGAGAAAAACAATTTAAGTATTCACATAAATAAACATGATTCTAAGGTGAGCTGACCACGAATTATGTATCAGCTTTAATTTTAGAGAGTTGCCCACATTCTCCACTGTATAACGCGTATTCGGATGATGGTCATCTCACGGGGTGAATTGCGTATTGCGTTGGGGATTAGTGGTCAATGCGAGGCCCTTCGACCGTGCTCAAGGCAGGTTTGATGCGGAATACACAAAAAAATTGCTAAAATCTATCAACTATTTCCTAAAATAATCAATATTTAGCCTGTGAGATACGCCATATACAGTAAATGGTTATTAACTTTAGGCTTTTATTATAATTGTAATATTTCGGTATTTAAAGTTAATCTGGAGCAGTGTAGATTTGCGCTCAGCGAGCAACGACATGAAACATCTTGGATTTATAGTTGTTAGAGATGATTTTAGTTAGAAAATGGCAACTGTACATAATTATTATTGAGTCTGGGACCCCCATACCGGGCAGAGTTCCAGTAAAGGAGAGTTCTTTATGAAAGTGTTCATTTGTTGGAGTGGCGCACGGAGCCAAGCAGTGGCTCAGAGTTTGCGGGATTGGATGCCACTTGTGCTTCACTTTGTGCAGCCTTGGCTCTCAGATGTTGACATTGCTGCCGGAGAACGTTGGACACAGTCAGTGGCAAAGGAACTGGAAACTACGAATTTTGGCATCATCTGCTTAACACGCGAAAACATCGCTTCGCAGTGGATACTTTTCGAGGCAGGTTCACTGGCAAAGTCGTTTCAGGACAGTAAGGTAATTCCTCTTCTTCTCGACTTGGAGTTTAGCGAAATTAGCGGGCCTTTGGCGCAATTTCAAGCAAAAAAAACCGACAAGGAAGGTATCAATGAGATGATGCAATCGATCAATCAAGCTGAACCCCAACCAGTCCCAGAAACAATGATAAAGGAATTGTTCGAGGCCCTCTGGCCAAAGCTTGAGAACCAACTGGCTTCGGTTCCCAAGAAAGCGGCGACACAAAAGCCGAGTCGGCCACAGCACGAGATTTTGGAAGAACTTGTTGCAAGTGTCCGATCTCTTGACTCACGCATTAGGGATGTGGAGGGTATAGCATCTGCTACTAAGGCGGTATCGCGCCGCTTTCCTCGTAGATTCCACCCGATGATGATTGATGATATGATGCACATAGGAATCGAGCCCGGCGACCCCATTGGGATTCTTCTGGCAGCAAGCATGGTGCGCGAGGACATGCCTTGGTTCTATGAAATTGCCTTAGAAGCGTATCATGCCATCAGGGCAGGGGATAACGAAACTGCCGAGAAGGCTAGCAAGCGTATGCATCGCGTTACAGAGATGTTAATGCATGGGCCATTCATGGAGGAACTTGGTGGTAAAGAAATGCACATGTTTATTATGGAGTTTCCTCGGATGTTTGAGCACATAATCAACCGATGCATCGAGACTAAGAAAACAACTACCCGTCGCAAGGCTTCCAAGACATCGACAACAAAGTAGGAATTATTGAGGATATTCCCAATTTAAGGCTTTGTTGATAGCCAGCAGAGTATGAAAAATAAAAAGGTGTAGGTTGAAGGTGCAAATAAGTGAAAGTGTGAAAAAAGACTAAAGAAAATAAATATCGTTCTCGATTGCCAATTTTGAAAGGGACTTCGTTATGGAAGCACCTATTTGGCTTCTTTTGATAAAAGTGCTTGTTTGGCCGGCTGCCATAGTAATTATAGGTTGTATTTTTATGCGATTGTTCCGTCCAAGCATAGAGGCACTGCTTGGACGAATAAGGGAAATTGGCCCGAGCGGACTCAAAGCAACTCCTAATCAAACACAAACCTCAACAGATGCAAAGGAAATGCCTGTTGATGAATTGATGAAGGATTTTGATAATCCTCTTCTTAAGGAGCGTGAGGTAGCCATAAGTGCCGATTTGGATAAGCGAGGAGTTTCCACCGAAGCTGATAAAGTTAGACTTCTAACGCGTCATCTGGCAGTTATGCAATTGTCTTTTTTCTTTGAAGCAGTCTATCAGTTGATCTGGGGAAGTCAAATTTATATTCTCGAACACTTGAACACAATACGAATGGGTGACTCAGCGAAAAACCTGAAAGAGCTGTTTTATGATGATGCCCTGAAAAAGTATCCTGACTATTTCGCCAATTATTCTTATGAAAATTATCTCGGTTTTCTAAAAAACACTGGTCTCAT
>Ga0315548_1003577_pt1 | contig 11584 bp, 10 predicted proteins | sample SalMarSW160110MG_2_FD_202540 | JGI IMG/M metagenome (GOLD analysis project Ga0315548, IMG submission 202540) | Salt marsh sediment microbial communities from the Plum Island Ecosystem LTER, Massachusetts, United States - Salt Marsh Sediment SW1601-110 ... | reverse complement strand
TAAATGCTGGCCTTCTTTTGAAAAATATTTTAGATTCGTACCCTGTTTTGTCAACTCTAGACTCGCAGCACGCGGAATACCCGTAGCCTGTGAAGCTGATATTTATGGTGCTTTGAGTGAATATATAGCTGCATGCGCCACAGAATTGCCCCCAGCTATACTCGATATAAACAATACAGTTCCAACTGATATATATATAAAAGCAAGGAACAAAATCGGCAAATATAAACATACAGATCTCTTCATGGGGTTTCACTGCGGTAACGTGTCTTCTTCCTGCCTTGTTGGCGGAGCGATGAAATTTCAGCTTATCATGAACCGTTTAATGGAACCAGACAAAAAAGAACCGGATATAACAAGAGGAACTCTTGAAGGTCAGATAAAACCCGGTGAAATTACACTTTTCCGTCTACAGTCGACGGCCGATACAATTCTTCGTTCTTATGTTGCCGAAGGTGAAATTCTGAATATAAATCCCCAAACTTTCGGTAGTACAGCCGTTTTTGCAATAAAAGAAATGGGGAGATTCTACCGACACGTCCTCATAGGTAAAAAATTTCCGCACCATACCGGCGTTGCTTTTGAACATGCAGGTAAAGCGCTGTTTGCTGCTATGAAAGTACTGGGAATCGAAGATGTTTCCTTCAACCACCCCCCCGAAATGCTCTACCCTGGCGAGAATCCATTCTTCTAAATCACGGCGATAAACCGTGAAATCGGTTGTTTTAACAGGAATCAGAAAAATCGAACTTCGGGAAATACCTGCACCCGAACTTAAAGCCGACACCGACGTCCTTCTTAAAATAAAATCCGTCGGAATCTGCGGCTCGGACATTCATTATTACTCAACCGGACGAATAGGCGACCAGGTCATCAAATTCCCTTTTACAATAGGACATGAATGCGCTGCGGTTGTAGAGAAAGTCGGTAGCCTCGTATCGCGGCGGGTGCGTCCCGGAGACCGCGTAGCGATAGAACCTGCAATATCCTGCGGAAAATGCGACCAGTGCAAAAGCGGAAGGCGTCACACCTGCCGCAACCTTAGATTTCTCGGATGTCCAGGCGAACGTGAAGGCTGCCTGTCCGAATTCATAGTTATGCCGCAGGAAAACTGCTACAAAATAAAGGACTCGATGACCTTTATTCAGGGTGCACTGACAGAGCCGTTGTCCATCGGAGTTTATTCCGCCACTTTTCTTGCCAATCCAAACGAAAAAACAATCGGTATTCTCGGTTCGGGTCCAATAGGTCTCTGTGTACTTCTTTCAGCGCGGATTTCCGGCGTCAAAAAGGTTTATATGACCGACAAAATAGAAGACCGGCTTGTTGCCGCGGAAAAAGCCGGGGCTGACTGGATTGGAAATCCAACTTTGATAGACATTGTAGAAAAAATAAAAGATATAGAACCCGACCAATTAGATGCAGTATTTGAATGCTGCGGTGAGCAGGAAGCCCTCGACCAGGCGGTGGACTTATTAAAACCGGGAGGTCAGCTTATAATTATTGGAATTCCGGAACCGAATAAAATTTTTTTCAATATCAATAAAATACGCAGAAAAGAAATAACGATTAACAATGTCCGCCGTCAGAACAACTGTACGCAGAAAGCCATAGATTTGATACAGAGCGAAAAGATAAACGTAGATTTCATGGCAACGCACAATTTTAAAGTCGAAGATACGGCACTCGCATTCGAAATTGTTGAAGGCTACCGCGACGGGGTAATAAAGGCAATGATTGATTTTGAGTAAACTCAAAATAGTGAATTAGTGAATTGGTTAATTGGTGAATTAGTAAAAAAAATAAAACCAATATACTGATTTACTGATATACTGATCTTAACGACGAACCAACGAACCAACTGCTATCTATTCTCTGTCCCCTGATTTTACTATTTCTCTGTTTTACTGAAGACCGGCAACTCTTGACTAATGACTCGTCTATCTTGAATAAAATTGCTATTTTTGTATATTAACTGCAAAGAAAAGAATTATGGAAGACGAATTAATAACCATTGCAAGATTTGATAATATTCATGACGCTTATCTAATTCGGTCAAAACTCGAGTCGGAAGGTATCGAATGTTTTATACCCGATGAAATGCTTGCAAAAACAACTTTCACCAGCTTAGCCGGAGAGGGCGGAATCAGGCTTCAGGTAAGAGAAAAAGATGCAGCCGATGCTATGGAAATTTTGAATGAAGAACCAACCGAAACTTTTACGGATGAGGAGGAATTTTAAAATATTGAGAAAAAGCTTATTGGCTTTAGTGGTACTTGCTTCCCAGTGCAATCCGGCTAACCCCAAAAATCTTCAGCTCAGTAAAGTCGAAAATACGCTTGATTTTTACAGAAACTACAGCATCTATACGAATCCCGGTGAACACTCATACTTATTCGAAAATCTACCCGATTCTCTACAGGGATTATGTGATTTAATCAAGTGTCAATTCATTCACCCCGTTGATTTAGGACCATATAAAAACCTCATCCCTGAAAGCAGACATTATGAAGACCGGAAATTCCCCTCAGCCGAAAAATTGCTTGCGGGATTATTGGCATTAGACTCTGCCGGACTCACTTTTGAGCGAAAACCTGAAAAAAGATTAGTCGTAACCTGCCGTTACCATTCCATACTTTTCGCTTCCATCCTGAAATCCCGCGGAATACCGGTAAGACTTCGTTACGGTTTTGCTCCGTATCTTGCCCCGGGCACGGGTTTACACATCAGTCATGCAATTTGCGAGGTCTGGAACGATAAAGAAAAAAGATGGATGTATGTAGACCCGGACAGAAAAATGGTAGATTTCCCGAAAGAGGAATTCGAAACGGGAAGCGAGGCGTGGATAGCTTTCCGAGCCGGAAAAATAAAAGACCCGAGCAAATACGGCATACCCGACACATGGGGTGAAATCATGATTCTCGGAACGATTTATCAGGACTTTTTATGTATACTCGGTTACGAACCATTATACTGGGAGTACCCTGTAAATCAATATCTCAGTAACGAAATCAGTAAAGTAGACCCCCAGCGGCTAAAAATACTCGATGAGATAGCACTCTTTATGAAGAACCCGGCTAAGAATTTGAGTGAATTGATGGAGATCTATAGGAAAAATAAATTTTTGCATTAACCACAAAGACACTAAGACACGAAGATTTTTTGTTGTTTTCCCCTAAATTCCAACCACTAATACCTAATCTTAGTTATTTATTATCCTTTTTTCTTCAAAACTTTAATTATTTCGCCCAAATATAACCTGTGATAATCTTTTTCCGGATAGTTTTCTTCGATAGAATTATCAAGGAAATTTTCCGGATTTAAATCCTGAAAATATATTTTTCTCGCTTCGATAACCAGTCTTGCTTCATCGAAAAATGGTACGCCTTTACTTCCCTTTTTAGGAGTAAGCCCGGTTTTCTCGATTTTATTTATGTTTTTGCCTGAATGAGTACCGCAGAAGTTAAGGACATCTCTGTACTCTTCGCCAAAAAAAGAAAGTGTAAAATAATTCGATTTCTCCATAAAGTTATACGTATATCTCGTAGGTCTTACCACACAGAAGCAAACTTTCTTACTCCACAAAACGCCCAATCCACCCCAGCTTGCGGTCATTGTATTAAAAGAATCCAGAGTACCTGCTGTTATCAACATCCAATCCTGACCTATTAGTTTAAATACGTTATCATCTACTTCTAAAGGGTCTAATAATTCGAAATCGCCAATCATTTAATCACCTCCACAACCTCGACGTTTTCGGGTCGGATCTGAGGCTCGCAAAAGACTCGTCTGCGATTATCACATGGTCGTCGACATCTATTCCCATTATTCTTCCGGCTTCGACAATTCGTCTGGTCAATTGTACGTCTCCATCGCTCGGAGACGGGTCGCCTGACGGGTGATTGTGAACCAGGATTATAGAAGCGGCAGAATTCTGAATTGCAGATTTAAAAATTTCTCTCGGATGTGCAATACTGCCGTCAAGAATACCGGTTGAAATATCATCTATGCCGATAAGTTTTTTCCGTGTAGTCAAAGATAATATTTTAAAATGTTCTTTCTTTTTGCTTCCTAAATCATTTTTAAGCAGCTCGAATACGTCTTTCGGTGTGGTAATCTGATAGTCATACCTATTATGCTTACTTAAAGCCTTCTCACCTAATTTCAAAGCAGCTTTCAGTTTGCACGCGGTCGCGAAACCGATTCCATCTACTTGTTGCAATTCTTCGACCGATGCTTCTTTAATTTTGGCAAGATTCCCGAACCTTGCCAGTAAATCTTGAGCGACAGTCAGGACATTTTTTCCTTTCCTGCCTTTTTCGATAACCAGAGCCAGAAGTTCCTGAATGGAGAGATTGTCCTCCCCGATTTCTTTTAAGCGTTCCCTCGGCCTATCTTCCTGCGGTAAATCATGGAGAGCAAACGATTTATCACACATATTTTCGATTCCTTTTATTATCACTCCGCTTTTAGTTTTTATTACTGGTAATGATATTGAAGAGAAAGATAAAAGTCAAGGAAATTTAATCGGTTGGTCATCCCGTTGATATTTTTCGTTTACATTCTGACGACAAATATCCAGCTAAATTTTCAAGTTGACAACAACAGATTCCTCTATATATTTTCAATATAAAAGTTAAAGGGCAAGAAACGACAAAAAAGAGGATAAAAAACAAATATTGGAATAATTTAAAAATTTAAGGAGGTAATAAGATGAAAAAGAGTTTATGTAGAACAATCGTATTAAATATATTTCTTTTTTCCTTGGTCTCTTATGCACAATACGACACCCTGAATTATGATGGTATCGACAGAACATATCTTTTGCACGTCCCTCCATCATATGATGGACTTTCCGCTGTACCCCTTGTTGTGGTTATACATCCTTACAACGGTTATGCCCCCGGCTTCGAGATTGAGACCGGGTTTAGCAACAAAGCGGATGCGAATGATTTTATTGCTGTTTATCCCGAGGGATTGGGAAGTCCAAGAAGCTGGAATGCAGGTTACTGTTGCGGTTATGCAGTGATGAACAATATCGATGATGTTGGATTCATTTCCGCACTCATAGATACACTTACGGCAAACTACAACATCGACCCAACCAGAATATTTGCCACAGGTTTTTCCAACGGCTCGATGATGGCATACCGTCTGGCAGCGGAATTATCTCAAAAAATTGCCGCTATCGCAGGAGCAGCAGGACAAATGATGCTGGATGAATGTAATCCGGTTCGAGCTGTACCAATAATGCATTTACATTCATTGAATGACGATATTTGCCTTTATGAAGGAAGCTCTGAAGGATTTATTTATCCGTCTGTTGAAGACGTAATCGATATCTGGGTCGAAATAAATGGTTGCGATACAGTACCGGATACCATTATCAATAATTCTTACCTCATGGTTAGAAAATGGGCAGCTCTTAATCATAACGCCGATATATTTTTATACACCAGACCCACAGGCGGCCATACCTGGCCTACAGGTACTGTTTCAGCCACCGATTCAGTCTGGGATTTTTTCGTAGAACATCCAATGGACCCGGCGACCGGCGTCGATGATAATGACAACCCAGATGTTGTCAAAAATTTCGTCTTGAAGCAAAATTATCCCAATCCATTCAATGCTGCAACAACTATCTGTTTTTTAGCGCTGCATCGGGAGAACGTGACGCTAAAAGTCTTTGATCTGCTCGGCAATGAAGTTGCAACATTATTAAACAAAGAAGTAAACACAGGTGAGCACAGGGTTATTTTTGAATCGAAAGACTTACCAACCGGGGTCTACTTCTATCGAATTGAGGCAGGAAAATCCGCAGACACAAAGAAACTCGTCATACTGAGATAGTTTCAAAATAAATAGCAATATAATTAGCCGCGGATAAACACGGATATATTATGCTGCCCGCTAACCGCCTTTCTCTTCCCGCTAAAAAAATTTAGAAGAAAAATAGGGAGATGTAGGGTGTTAAAGCGGTGAGCCGTAGGCGGTAAACCGAGAGCGGTTTCTGACCCTAGAGAAAGTGAAGGGGTCACATCTTGTTCTTTGAATCTCAGCGATTCTACGAATCAGGAATTAGTGAATCAGTCAATTGGTAAATTAGTAAACAACAAAAGCTGACCGCTAACCGAAGACAAAAAATCATCCTATCTCTGTGCCTCCCTGTGGGAATTCATTTTAGTAAACCTGCGTACCAAAATTTTATAATTTTATTTTACCGAAATAGAAAAAACGATTATAATTGCCTTGCAAAAAGAAGCACTTTGTATAATTATAGAACAAACCTTTAAAAGGGGGTAAAAAATGAATGACAAGAAGAATAAATTCGAAAATTTTAAAATTATCGTTCCGGTTATTTCTACACTCTTGTTCTTGATGCTGACTGTACCTTTGTACTCAAGGCCAAAAGTTGAGATTTCTTTATCTAATGTATCCCCGGATTATCCCGAATGGTATAAACGATACGATTTGAATCTAACCCTGAATCCCTCAGCCCATTTCGGTTTCAGAGTTAAATTTGGGACGCTGGATTTCGCCTACGAAGAATTTTCGATTAATTATTCCCTGTATGGCGGTATAAGAGGGTTACTATACTTTCCACACAACAACGTTACACCTTATATTTTTTTGAGGCTACATACTTATTATCATGGAGCCAGCGATTATGAGGGGTCTTCTTACTACCTTTATACAATTGCCGGATTAGGTGTTGATTGGTATTTTTCAAACAGGATAGGATGTTCTGCAGAACTTGATAATTTTCTAATGTGTTATCTTTCTAAATATGACGGAGAAACTACTGCCAACATGGATATGCACCCCAGAATTATAATCGGATTGAAATTCAATATATATTGATTAACATGCATAAACGCATAAATAGGGTCAAACCTTCTTTGAAAAGTGTCAATAGATTCTTCGAATCAGTGTATCAGTAAATCAGTTTACAAATTTTTCACTAATTGACTAATTTACCAATTTACTAATAACAAATTGGCTACCTAACGATCTAACAATATTAAATCTCCGTGTCTTGGTGCCTTCGTAGCTAATTAATGAAACCGATAGTGAGTTCACAGGGTCTTATTTTATAAAGGAGGATAAAATGAAAAATAATTTAAATCTCGTAATTCTGGTCACATTATTATCTTTCTTTCCATTGTTCGTAGAGGGGGAATCCACCGAAGAAAAGAGTTTTATTCAAGAAATCAAAGAGAAGATTACAAAGGAGAAGGAAAAAGTAGAAGAGAAAGTCGAAACAAAGGAGAAAGAGAAAGAAAAAGAAAAAAATAAGAAAGAAGAATCCCCTGAAGAAAAGAGCCGTATTGAAATAGTTAAAGAGAAGATTGTAAAGGAGCAGAAAAAAACAGAAGAGAAAGTCGTAGAAAAGAAGGAAGAAAAGAAAAAAGAGAAAGATAACGATAAGAATAAAGATAAGGATAAGAATGACCATGTTTATAAGCAAGATGATAGAAATAACCATGAATATGATTATGTGCATAATAAAGGATATTATAAGGAAAAGCATATATATAATGATGATTTGAACTTTTTAGGGGGATACGGGTATTTTTATAATGGAATTTCCGTTCCCGTAACCACTGTAGAATATACCGATTATACTTATACAAATGATTCAGACGTCGATGTTTACAGCTCGATAGACACGGATAACCATCCGAGAAAAATCGCATCACTTAATTCTTCAGTCGAGGCTGCCTATCTGGGTAAGGATATCAGAGATACTTACGGAGCTACGGCAAAAATTTCCGGAAATCTTTATTATTTACATTTCAATTGTTTTTATCAAAATATCTTTTCAAGCGACGAAACTCTGACTATTTACTCGATAAACGGGGGCATTTCTTATCCGGTGTATAATATTACTCTAACGCCTTTTTTAGGGGCTTTTTATATCGAACCCCTCGAGGAAGCCCGACTTTCCTATGGGGCTGATTTACAGATTAGCCTTCCCGGTAATTATATGCTGGATTTCTATACCATAAACTCGTCGTACGGTTCGCTTAACTTTCATAATTTTTCGGCTTCTTTGAATTACGCGTTTTCTATATTTAATGTCGGACTGGGATATAATCATAACATTTACGCGGGCGAAACTTTTTCTGGACCGTTTGCCAGACTTTCTTTAGGGTTTTAGACGAACCATATCACCAGTCAAAATTGGATACCGGATACCAGTCATAGTTTAGATACCAGATACCAGGTACCGGAGACCAGAGAATAACAAGTAGTTGGTTCGTTGGATCCTGGTTAAGATCAGTATATCGGTGAATTAGTTTACAAATTTTTCACTAATTGACTAATTTACCAATTTACTAATAACTAATTGGCTACCTAACGTCCTAACGATATTAAATCTTCATGCCTTGGTGCCTTCGTGGCAAAATGGAGTTTCGGGTTTCGTGTAAAAAAAATAGACCAACGGACTAACCGACTAACAGTCTAACGGTACAAAATCTGTATTTATCTGCGACCAAAATAAACCTGAAACATATCCGATAAATCTGCGTCTAACTTTGTAAACAAACGGAGGTAAAAATGAAATTAATAAATAAAAAATTCAGACGATATAAAGAAGTATACAATAACCAAAAACCTGAATTAGGCATACTGCGGGTCGGTTGAATAATCGACCGAGTCGCGAGTCCCCAGTTGCGAACCATGAGTCGGCTTAGCGGATAGGATATAGTGAATAGAAAATAGAGAGTAGTTGGAAGTTGGTTCGTGGTTCGCAGCTCCTGGTTCGTGGTTGTATTCGGTCTGCGGTCATCCGTCTTTTTTCGACTCATGGCTATGAATTTCTTTTTCGGAAATCCAATTCTTGACAGAAATATCTTTGCGATTAATATGAATTATGCCGGAAACAAAAGTTAAAAAACTCAAGGGAGGTAAATCGATGACAAAAGAAAAAATCAAACAAGCCAACACCTGGGCTATGTTCTGTCATTTGTCCGCTCTTTCGCTGTTCCTCGGCGTACCTTTAGGACATATAATCGCTCCTCTAATTATCTGGCTTGTTAAAAAAGATGAGTTTGCTTTCGTGGACGAACAAGGAAAAGAATCAATGAATTTCCAAATTTCAATGACTATTTATGCGGCTGTTGCCGGTCTGCTCTGTTTTGCTTTGATCGGTATCCCTTTGCTTATTATTATCGGCGTAGCCGATATTGTGTTAGTTATAATAGCAACAGCAAGAACACATCAGGGAAAAAAGTACCAGTATCCCTTTACGATAAAATTTATTAAATAAGCAATTTAAAACTTAAAGTCTCACCGAAGCAGGGGGAAAGCACCTACAAACGGAGCATCCTCTTCGGAAATTCCGAGAAGTTTCATTATCTCAGGCGGAAGTCTGGATGCCGCTTTTGTTCCCGGAAATCCTTCCAAAAGCTCCCAATTACCCACTTCACGGCCCTTAAATAAAGGTCCGTCATAATCGCTTAAATACAGACTGTTGGCAGAAAAATTCGGATGGATTTTCCGTAAACCTTCCAGTGATTCAAATTCCAACTGACATTCCTTATTCTTCGCCGGACTCCACAACATCAATGTTCCCGACTTGGTTCCCGGGGTTCGAACATACACGTTATTATCAAGCTTACTAAACTGAGGCTTACTGAGCTTTTTACACAATGATGGCGTCTGAAAAGTAACAAAAAACGGTCTGCCATATTTTTCATCTCCTGCGAGAAGATTATTGACAAACACATGTCCGTCCCGTTTCTCAACGCCCGGACCTGTACTCGAATGCCAGCCGAAGACAGGGTCGGTCTCGGGACTCCTTGGAGTCCTGCCGATGGTTACTGTACTGTTTACTAATGTATTGTTGTACATTTGAACATTTGAACTATTCAGAACAAAAATACCCTGGTCGCAATTTACGAAAACGTTTCCGGCGCAAATCGCTCCTTTCGAAATCTCGAAGAAGAATCCATTATCGCTTGGCCAGAATTGTTCTCTTGAAAATTCCCTGTTCCTGATGCCTACATCCTGGACCCAGTTATCGACAAAAACACCGTCAACATTGCCTACATCATACCAGATACCGTTCGAATACGGAAGGTCTATAACCAGATTATCCCGGCACGTAACACGGTAAGATTGATTAAAAATCTTAACCGCAGAGGGGTAATATCCAGTAATCCTCTCGATATTGTTCTTCGTAAAGATGTTCTTTTCCAGAAGAACATCGTTCGAGGCCTCGATGTAAATGCCTTCCGTGCTGGTATTGCTAATCTTACAATGTCGCAGCACCAGACTATCTCCTCTGAGTCTAGCAGCCACCCGTGAGCAGTTGGAAATTTCACAGTGTTCTAAAGTCGTCCCTATAACTTCTTTTCCGTGATTGGATTCATCGGACAAACCCTCAGGGAATATTCCTTCAACAAAAATTCCGTCCTTAGCATACTGGGTAAAAGTGATTCCGCGGATTACAGGTCCTTTCCGGTCCGAGGTTTTGCCGTGACAATCTCCCGTTGTCCTGTAAATAGCGCCTTTAAAAGCCGTGATTTCCACCAGACGGTCTTTCGGGTCGGTACCAATATAAACTTCTTTCGTATCATAATCGATAAAATACGAATTCTCGTCAACCTCGTCTATCCAGCCAGCCGATTGTAAAAATTTCCCATCAACGAACACCATATCATTGTTGAAACGATGGAGCGGTGTTGTTCTGCCAGCCCAATCACGCCACCACCAATCATCAGGTTTGGAAGGGAATAAACGGGTCCAGGAAGTTTTCCATAATCCGCCCCACAGGTCCTGCCACTTGGTCGCGACATAAGTGCCTTTTAGAACCGGTTTTTCATCCAAATAGGGCTGCATTGTAATTCCCTGGTTCAAAATTAATTCACCCGTACGGTAAGTACCTCCGCGCAAAACGATTGCATCACCTGTTACCACTTTCTCTATAGCTTTTTCAAGTGTTGTCGGCCTGGCAAGCGTCTCACCGTCATTCGCCGCCTTTCCATCGGGCGCGACATAGTAGATCTTACCTTTTACCTTCGGCAAATCATACCTCTGGCGAACCGGACCGTAGGGACCGCCTGAAGGCTTTGCATAAAGAGAAAACGAAACAAAAATCATACAGAAAAGTACGAAGGCGACACCAAAGAACTCAGACCATTTAATCTTTTGTTTTAACTGTAAACGGTATTTATTTTTTAACATCATCCGCTCCTTTTTATTTTATTTTTTAAATTATTTAAAAAAAATAACCTTAATTCCGGATTTGTCAAGAAAAAAGTTATTCGTTATTGAAAAAAAATTGCTGTAAAACCGCTAAGAACAAAAATTCAGACAGGATTAACAGGATAAACAGGATTTTTTTGGTTTAAGACATCCCCCACAACCCCAAAATTTTTTACATGTAGGACATGTAGTACTTGTAGTTTTTCTGAGTTTTTAAACACCAACTACTAACTTCCAACTACCGACTTGCTAAATCATTGAGTAAAAAAACAACAAATAAAATCTCTGTGTTCTCAGTGTGTTTTTCCTCTCTGTGTCCTCTGTGGTTGATTAAATTATTGGATGCACGATTGACAACCATTTTTTTGCT
>Ga0315548_1003573_pt1 | contig 11594 bp, 23 predicted proteins | sample SalMarSW160110MG_2_FD_202540 | JGI IMG/M metagenome (GOLD analysis project Ga0315548, IMG submission 202540) | Salt marsh sediment microbial communities from the Plum Island Ecosystem LTER, Massachusetts, United States - Salt Marsh Sediment SW1601-110 ... | reverse complement strand
TTAATATGAAAGTGATTGACGCTAAAGTGCCTTTAGCCCAGATGTTCGGCTACGCCACTGCCCTGCGCTCAATGACCGAAGGCAGGGGTACATTCACTATGGAGTTTGACAAGTACGAAGAGGTGCCCCAGAATATCGCCCAGGAGATTGTTGAAGGCAAAAGAAAATAATATGGATTTAGACGAAATCAAAAAAATAATTGAAAAAGAAGGAGGAAAAATCATCGTGGTGGAGCAGGGTAAGCCGATTTTGGTTATTACTTCTTTTGAAGATTATGCCAAAACTAAACCCGAACCGGAGAAAAAAACAGAAAAGCCAGTTCCTCCGGAATCAAACGAGGAAGAGCTGAAGATCGAGGATTTGCCTTTCTGATGTTGACAAAATCTTTCTGGTTCGTTAAGATGATAATTAGTTAATAATTAATAACAATTAATAATTAAGAAAAAACATGGCAGAAAAAGAAAAGTTTGTCAGGGGAAAACCCCATGTTAACGTTGGTACCATCGGTCACGTTGACCACGGTAAAACAACCTTAACCGCCGCTATCCTTCACATTTTAAAGTTGAAGGGCTTTAAGGCGTCAGAAAAATCCGTGGATCAGATTGACTCTGCTCCCGAAGAAAAGGCTCGTGGTTTGACTATTGCGGTCTCGCACCTGGAATACGAAACCGATAAAAGGCACTATGCCCACATTGACTGTCCCGGTCACGCTGACTACATCAAAAACATGATTACCGGGGCCGCGCAGATGGACGGCGCCATTTTAGTGGTTTCCGCTCCCGACGGTCCTATGCCACAAACCAGAGAGCATATTCTTTTGGCGCGACAGGTAGGACTGCCTTCCATCGTTGTCTTTTTGAACAAATGCGACGCGGTGGACGATCCAGAAATCATTGACCTGGTTGAGTCGGAAGTCAGGGAACTTTTGAACAAATACAAGTTTCCCGGCGACAAGATTCCCATTATCCGCGGTTCAGCTTTGAAAGCTCTGGACGCCAAGTCAGCTGATGACGAAGCAGCCAAACCAATTTTGGATTTGGTCAAGGCTTTAGACGAATCAATCCCCGAACCGACCCGCGAAACCGATAAGCCGTTTTTAATGGCGATTGAAGACGTTTTCTCAATTGCCGGAAGAGGTACGGTCGCTACGGGCAGAATTGAAAGAGGAGCCGTTAAGCCGAACGAAGAAGTGGAACTGGTCGGTATTAAGCCAACCACTAAAACCATTGCGGTCAGTATTGAAATGTTCAACAAGCTGTTGGATGAAGGACAGGCTGGCGACAATGTCGGTATACTGATGAGAGGGTTGAAAAAGGAAGAAGTGGAAAGGGGGCAGGTTTTGGCTAAGCCAGGTTCAATTACTCCTCATACTGAATTTGAAGGCGAGATTTACGTTTTAACCAAGGAAGAAGGCGGACGTCATACTCCTTTCTTCCCGGGTTACAAGCCCCAGTTTTACATCAGGACTACCGATGTGACCGGCGATGTTACTTTGCCCGAAGGCACTGAAATGGTTATGCCCGGCGACACGGTTAATTTGAAAGTCAAACTGATCGCGCCCGTGGCTCTGGAAGAGCAGCAAAGATTCGCCATTCGGGAAGGCGGCAAAACAGTTGGGGCAGGTGTTGTTACCAAAATAATTAAATAATGCCCAAGAAAAAGACAGCCGAAGCCAGCGGAGCCGTTAAGCCCAAGATTAGAATTAAGCTCCGCGCTTATGACCATAAGGTGATTGACAATAGCGCTCGACAGATCGTTGAGACGGCTTTGCGCTATGGGTCCGAGGTTTCCGGTCCCGTGCCCTTGCCCACCGAAATCCGCAAGTACACGGTTAATCGTTCCAGCTTCGTGCACAAGGACGCCAGAGAGCAGTTTGAAATGAGGGTCCACAAAAGACTGATTGACATCCTGACTCCCAACTCAAGAGTGATTGACGCCCTGACTAGTTTGACCTTGCCGGCTGGCGTGGATATAGAAATCAAAATGTAATGTTAGAAAAACCGCCGTGAGGCGGTTTTTCGTTTCCTAATGATTTCCTTGACAATGCATCAAGGATAGAATATGGTTAGAGAGAAAACTTTGCAGCGTTAAGGAGGAAAGATGGTCGTTAAAGCTAAACGGGTGATTAAGCTTCTTAGCGACGAAGAGCGGAAAACCGTAAAAGACCTGGAGAAAAAGATTGACCAGCACCTTAAAAAAAAGATGAAGGTTCTTAAGCGCAATGGCCACGCGAGAATTGATATCGGTTCGTTTGACGATCTTCGCCTCACAGACCTTGTTAAACGCACATTGAGAGAAAGATATCGGCGTGCGGGCTGGGAAGTCAAGATAGATTATACGCAAGACGATAATGAAACAACATCTCCAACTGCCACGAGAATATTTTTCGTGTTCAGAATTCTCCCATCTTATCAATAAAAAAATGGCTCTTCTGCCGCTAAACCCTCTAGGCAATATAGAGGGTTTTTTATTTCAATTCCTAGAATAAACTTTTATCAACTTATCGCTAAACAGACAGTTTTTTGTTAGAATAGAAGATAGGACAATATAAAACGGGGAATTGACAGATTTTACGGATAATGTTAGGTTTATTATATAATAAGGTTCAACAACATGTTTTTATTTTCCTAAAAAAACATTAGTTAAATTGCCTTGGACAGCTGGGCAATGGCCCAGTTTTTCATTGAGATGAAAATATGAAATTCATTTTAGGAATAAAATTAGGCATGCTGCAGGTGTTTGGCGAGAAAGGGAAGATGGTTCCGGTCACTTTGATTGAGGCTGGACCATGCCAGGTAACTCAGATTAAGACAAAAGAGAAAGACGGCTACGTAGCCGTCCAGCTTGGTTTCGGGAATATTGAGAAAAAGAAAAAGATAAAAAAGCCAATGCAGAAAAAACCTTTCCGTTTTCTGCGAGAGTTCCCGGGTAACGACTATAAAGCGGGCGAGAAAATAGACGCTTCAGTTTTTCAAGCAGGGGATACGGTCAAAGTTTCAGGTATTTCCAAGGGTAAAGGTTTTCAGGGCGCTGTCAAAAGATGGGGATTTTCGGGGAGAAATGCCACTCATGGAGTCAAGCACGAACATCGCACTTTGGGATCAGTCGGCACCACCGGCCCCCAAAGAGTTATCAAGGGCAAGAAGATGCCGGGCAGAATGGGTTCGGAAAGGGTGACGGTGAAAAATTTAGAAATAATAAAAGTCGACAAAGAAAATAATTTGTTGGCGGTCAAGGGAGCGGTACCTGGCCCCAAAGGCACGTTGCTGGAGATTTATGAAAGTTAATGTTTATGACCAACAAGGCAAAATAATCAGCCAGTCCCTTTTGCCCAAGGAGATTTTTGACGTTGAGGTAAACCCTGATTTAATTCATCAGGTGGCGGTTTCCCAGACGGCTAACCGTCGGCAAGCTTCAGCTCACAGCAAAAGCCGGGCTGAGGTCAGGGGCGGGGGCAGAAAGCCCTGGCGCCAGAAAGGCACGGGCAGAGCCCGCCACGGTTCGCGCCGTTCGCCTTTATGGAAGGGAGGCGGAGTTACTTTCGGGCCGACCAACCAAAGGATTTTTAAAAAGAAAATCAACCAGAAAATAAAAAGGAAAGCCCTGTTAATGGTTTTATCAGCCAAGGCCAAAAACAAATTATTGGTTTTGCTTGATAATTTGAAAATTGAAAAACCGAAAACAAAGCTGATGACCGGAATTTTAAAAAAGTTGCCCTGCAAAGAACAAAGTTCCCTGATTGTTTTGCCGGGGATGGATAAAAATATTATCAGGGCGGCTAAAAATCTTGCCCAGGCAGAAACAATCCAGGCCAAAGATTTAAACGCCTTGGACTTGCTCAATTTTAAATATTTGATTATGCCTAAGACCGCTGTCAAAGTAATTAAGGAAACATTTTTGAAATAATCATGGCTTTGTTTAATTTTTTTAAAAAAAAGAAAAAAGATAAAATAAAGAAAGCAGTCAAGAAAGAGGTTGAGAAAACCGCCCCGGTCGAAAAGAAGCCGGTTAAAGCAGCGCCCAAACCCAAGAAAACACCGTTTATCGCTTACCGGGTTTTGAAAACGCCGCAGATAACCGAAAAGGCAACCGATTTGACGAAAAACAACCAGTACGTTTTTAAGGTTTTTGCCGACGCTAACAAGAAAGACATCAGAAAAACCATTGAAGATCTTTACGGGGTGGATGTTGTTAAGGTTCAGGTGATCCAAGTGCCTCCCAAGCAGCGAAGATTGGGCCGGACAGAAGGTTGGCGCAAAGCTTACAAAAAAGCAGTTGTTAGGGTAAAAGAGGGCCAGAAGATAGAATTATTGCCAAGATAATTATGTTGAAGAAAAACGCGACAAAAGAAGACTTTAAGATGTTGACCAAGAAAAAGCCGGAAAAGAGCTTGCTTTTAAGGTTGCAGCAGAAAGCAGGCAGAGGCCGCACCGGCCGCATTACTGTCAGACACCAGGGCGGGGGCGAGAAAAAACTTTATCGCATGGTTGATTTTGGCCAGGAAAAAATTAATATTAAAGCCAAGGTTGCTTCTTTAGAATACGATCCTTATCGTTCCGCCTTTATCATGCTTTTGGAGTACGAAGACGGCGAGAAGCGCTACCGCTTGGCGCCTCAAAACTTGAAAATCGGCGACAGCGTCATCTGTCAGGATAAAGCCGACTTAAAGCCTGGTAACCGACTGAAATTGAAAAACATACCTGTCGGCACCACGGTTTACAATATTGAAATTATACCGGGTCAAGGAGGTAAGCTAGCCAGAGGAGCGGGGGCAGCTGCCAGTGTTCTGGCTCATGAAGGCAAATACGCCCAGATTGAAATGCCTTCTACCGAAGTCAGGCAAATACCCCAGGAATGTTTTGCCACTTGTGGCATGCTTTCCCGGCCGGAACATATTTATATGAAGATAGGCAAGGCGGGCAGATCGCGCCATCAGGGCCGCCGGCCGACAGTCAGAGGCTCGGCCATGATTCCGGCCGACCATCCCCACGGCGGAGGGGAAGGCAAAGCGCCGATCGGTTTAAAGCATCCAAAAACTCCCTGGGGCAAACCGGCTTTAGGGGTTAAAACCAGAAAAAGAAGATGGACGGATAAATATATTATTCAAAGAAGACGTAAAGAATAACCATGTCAAGAAGTTTAAAAAAAGGTCCCTATATCGACGAGAAATTATTGAAAAAGCTGAAAGATATAAAACAAGGCAGCAAAACCATTGTTAAAACCTGGTGCCGATCTTGCACCATAACGCCGGAAATGGTCGGTTTCACCTTTGGCGTGCATAATGGCCGGGAGCATGTGCCGGTTTATGTTTCCGAAGACATGGTCGGCCATCGCTTGGGCGAATTCGCTCCGACCACCAAATTCGGCCGACACGGCGGCCGCATGCAGAGAGAGTTGGAAACGCAAGCAACCGAGAAAGAAGCGGCCAAAGTGGAAGCGGCCAAAGAAGAAAAACCGAAATAATTTTATGACTGTTACAGCCAAATTACAATATTTAAGAATCGCACCCCGCAAAGTCAGACTGGTGGCCGATGCTATCCGGGGAAAATCAATCGAGGAAGCTCGCAACATCCTGCGTTTTACCGTTAAGAAAGGAGCCCCGCCCTTACTGAAACTTTTGAATTCGGCCGCAGCCAACGCCAAGAACAATCCCAAACTGGCCGAAGCCGATTTTTACATTTCAAAAATCGAAGTGAATGAAGGACCAAAATACAAAAGATTCCGGCCGCGAGCCAGAGGACAGGCTTATGAGATCCAGAAAAAAACCTCCCACATTAATTTGGTCCTGGACGAAGTTAAAACCAAGAAAAAAACAGCGAAAAAAGTTAAAGTAATTAAAAAACATGTCCCACAAAGTTCATCCTAAATCATTTCGCTTGAGAAATTCGCAGGATTGGGATTCCCGCTGGCTGGACAAAAAGAAAACTTCCCAGTATTTGGAAGAAGATTTTAGGATTAGGGAATTTTTGGAGAAAAAACTAAAGGATTGCGCGGTTGAGAAGGTTGAGATTGAAAGATCTACGGGCAAGGTTAATTTAATTATCAACAGCGCCCGGCCGGGTTTGATTATAGGAAGAGGTGGCAAAGGAGCCGAAGACCTGAAAAAAGAAATAGAAAGGATTCTGCCCGTTAGAAAAGACGAAAAAAGAGAATTAAGGATTGAAATTAGGGAGGTGAAGAACGTTTGGGCTTCTGCTTCTCTGGCGGCTCAATGGGTCGCCCAACAGCTGGAAAGGAGAATGCCGCATCGCCGGGTCATCAAACAATCTTTGGAAAAAATCATGGCCAGCAAGGAAGTTCAGGGAGCCAGGATTGAGGTTTCCGGCCGCTTGGGTGGTTCGGAAATAGCCAGGAGAGAATGGCTTAAAAAGGGCCGTTTGCCCCGTCAAACGATTCGTTCGGTGATTGATTACCATCAGGCAGAAGCTTTCTGTTCTTACGGCGTCATCGGGGTTAAAGTCTGGATTTATAAAGGAGAAAAATTTGAATAAAGCTTATGTCAATTTTAATGCCGAAAAAAGTAAAACACCGTAAATGGCACAAGGGCCGCCGAAGGGGCTTGGGCGTTTCAATAAGAGGCTCGGAATTGAGTTTTGGCAGCTTTGGGTTAAAAGCCATGGAATCCAAATGGCTGAGCGCCCGTCAGATTGAAGCTGCCCGGCGAGCAGTCATTAGGTATTTGAAGAAAGGTGGCAAGCTTTGGATCAGGATTTTTCCCGACAAGCCCGTAACACAAAAAGGGACCGAGGTGCCGATGGGCGGGGGAAAGGGGTCGGTTGACCATTACGCTTTTCCCATTAAGCCCGGCCGCATTATTTTCGAACTGGAAGGGATCAAGGAAGAAATAGCCAGAGAAGCTTTCCAGAAGGCATCTGCCAAACTGCCGATTAAAACTAAATTTATACAAAAATAATGGAGATAAAAGAATTAAGGCAAAAATCCAAAGCCGAATTGCAGAAAATACTTTCAGACCAGCGGGAACATTTGAGGAATTTAAAATTCGATTTGGCTTCGGGCAAAGTTAAAAACGTCAGGGTAATCAGGGCATTGAAAAAAGAAATTGCCAGAATTTTAACCTTATTAAAACAACATGCCTAAAAAACAACTAACCGGCTTTATCGTTTCAACCAAGACGCCCCAAACCGCGGTCGTCAAGGTGGAAAGGATAAAAAAACATCCCAAATATAAAAAAAGATACAAGGTTCACAAAAAATACCAAGCCCACGTTGCCAGCGGCGATTATGCGGTTGGCGACAAAGTGGTCATTGAAGAGTGCCGGCCGATTTCCAAACGTAAGAAATGGCAGGTAATTAAAAAAATATGATTCAAAATCAAACCAAATTAAAAGTAGCTGACAACACTGGCGCAAAAATTCTGCAGTGTTTTCAGATTTTGGGTGGAACTCGCCACCGCTATGCTCAGATTGGCGACGTCATCATCGGCACGGTGAAAAAAGCTGAACCGAGAAAGATCGTCAAGAAGCATGAAAAAACCAGGGCCGTGATTGTCAGGCAGAAAAAGGCTCTTCGCCGGAGCGACGGCTCTTACATTCGGTTTGATGATAACGCCTGCGTTATCCTGGATGCTAAGACCAAAGAGCCCAAGGGCGGCCGTATTTTCGGTCCGGTAGCCAAAGAGATAAAAGAAAAAGGTTTTGATAAAATAGCCGCCTTGGCTGAAGAACTAATATGAAAATCAAAAAAGACGACCAAGTATTAATAATTTCAGGCAAAGACCGGGGCAAGAGAGGCAAGGTTTTGGATGTTTTTCCTCAAGAGGAGAAAGTAATGGTTGAAGGCGTCAACATTAGGAAAAAGCACGTCCGACCCAAGAAATCCGGCGAAAAAGGCCAGATAGTTCAGGTGCCCTCACCAATTGCTGTTTCCAACGTCAAACTGATTTGTCCCAAGTGCGGTCAGCCCACTCGGATCGGTCATAAAATTATTGAAAATAATAAATACCGCATTTGCAAGAAATGCGGCAAAGAATTATGATGCGTTTAAAAGAAAAATACCAAAAAGAAATAGTGCCCCAGTTGATGAAAGAGTTCGGCTGTCGGAGTAATATGGCCGTTCCCAGGATTGACAAGATTGTTTTGAATACCGGATTTGGCCGGCAGGTGGTCGGCAAGACCGGAGAAGAGCAGAAAAAAATCCAGGAAGCTGTGATTAATGATTTGACTTTGATCGCTGGACAGAGAGCTGTCTTGACCCGGGCCAAGAAAGCCATCGCCAGCTTTAAAACCAGAAAAGGCATGCCGATAGGGGCTTGTGTTACTCTGAGAGGCCAGAAAATGTATGATTTTTTAGAAAGGCTGATTCACATGGCTCTGCCGCGCTCCCGTGATTTTCAGGGGATTGAGTCGCAAGCCGTTGACGGGCAGGGCAATTTAACCCTGGCGATTAAAGAGCACATCGCTTTTCCGGAAATATCGCCGGAAAAAACTAAGATGCTTTTCAGTTTTGAGGTTACCATTGTGACGACCGCCAAGGATAGGGGAAAAGGTTTGAAATTATTAAAATCATTAGGTTTACCGATTAAATAATATGGCCACCAAAGCGCAAATAGCTAAATCAAAAAAGAAACCGAAGTATTCAAGTCGATTGGTGCGGCGTTGTTTTCGCTGCGGCCGGAAAAGAGGTTATATGAGAAAGTTCGGCCTTTGCCGGATCTGTTTTAGAGAAATGGCTAATAAAGGTTTAATCCCCGGCGTTAAAAAATCAAGCTGGTAAACATATGGATCCAATAACAGACATGTTAAACAGAATAAGGAACGCGCAGGCTGTTTTACATCCCCAAGTTGAGATGCCTTATTCCGATTTGAAATACGGGATAGCTAAGCTTTTGGAGAAAAAAGGCTTAATTGGAAAGGTGGTTAAGGCAGGCAAAAAGGAAAAAAAATCCATTGAGATTACTTTGAAATACGAGAATAAAGTAGGGATTATTTCGGGGTTGAAGAGAGTTTCCAAGCCGGGCCAGAGAATCTATCTGCCGGCCAAAAAAATCAGGCCGGTCAAAGGCGGCTACGGTTTGGCCATCATTTCAACCTCTAAAGGTCTTATGACGGGGAAAGAAGCTAAAAAACAAAAATTAGGCGGAGAAGTTCTCTGCGAAATTTGGTAATATGTCAAGAATCGGCAAAAAACCAATTGAAATACCCCAGGGCGTCGAAGTGAAAATTATTGGCCAGCAGGTAAATATCAAAGGCCCAAAAGGCGAACTTTCCCAGACGGTTCGGCCGGAGATCAAGGTTGAAACTAAAGAAGGAAAAATCTTTGCCACAGTCCAAATAGAAACTAAAAAAACAAGGGCTTTATGGGGACTGACCAGGGCTCTGCTGCAGAACGACGTCAAGGGGGTGAGCGAAGGTTATGAGAAAAAATTAGAGATTGAAGGCGTCGGCTACAAAGCCAGTTTAGAGGGCCAGGATTTGGTTTTGAATATCGGCTTTTCCCATCCGGTTAAGATAAAAGCGCCAGAAAATATTAAATTTGCGGCCGAGAAGAATATTATTACTATCAACGGAGTTGATAAGGGATTGGTCGGTCAGATGGCCGCCAAAATAAGGCAGGTCAGACCGCCCGAACCCTATAAGGGCAAGGGCATTAGATATGCCGGAGAACAAATTAGAAGAAAGGTCGGCAAAAAAGCCGCTACCACCGCCCAATAATATGTTGAATAAACAAGTAAAAAGATTAAGACGTCATCGGAGAGTAAGAGCTAAAATAAAAGGTACGGCTAAAGTACCAAGACTGGTTGTTTTCCGTTCGCACCAGCATATCTATGTTCAATTGGTTGACGACGACAAAGGCAAAACGATTGTTTCGGCCAGTAGCCAGGAGTTTAAGAAAAGCAAAAAAATAAAAGCTGACTGGGCAAAAGAAGTCGGGAAATCGGTTGCCAAAAAAGCCTTGGAGAAAAAGATTGAAAAAGTTGTTTTTGACCGGGGCGGGTACAAATACCACGGCCGGGTCAAGGCCGTAGCCGAAGGCGCCCGGGAAGGCGGATTGAAATTTTAAATAAAAAGAGGGCAAAGCATTGCAGAAACCCTCTTAAAGAAATCTTTCAGAAAAGATGTGCCGGAATTTTTCAAAGATCTTTGAGAAGATAAAATACCAGCTCCATTTATCAGCTATCACTATTACCGCTGTCATCAGGCAAAGAGCAGATATATACATCCAGGCCGGAGCTCCTGCAGGATAATGGGAACGGATTAATGCCTCTCCTCCGGCGATTACCAGGGCCATGGCCGCGATAAGTATGATGATATCAGCCAGGATTGCCTTAAGCTCTTTTTTCATTTCAGCCCTCCTTTCCTATTGAATCATTTTATAAAATAAGGTAAAATTGTCAATTATGTACAGAGAGAGATTTAGAAAATTTCATAAAGAAAAACCGAAAGACGAATTTGAGTCCAAGCTTTTAGATTTGGCCAGAATTTCCCATACCAGGGCCGGCGGCCGGAAAATGAGATTTAGGGCCGTAATTGTGACCGGCGACAAAAAAGGCAAGGTTGGTTTGGGTATTGCCAAGGGGAGCGATGTCCAGCTGGCGATTGAAAAAGCCACCCGGCTGTCCAAAAAATATCTGATTGAGATACCGATTGTGGAAGATACCATTCCTCACGAGGTTGAAGCCAAGGTCGGAGCGGCCCGGGTTTTATTAAGGCCGCAGCGAAAGGGCCGTGGACTGGTGGCCGGCGGTACGGTCAGGGTGGTTTGCAGTTTGGCCGGCATTAGAAACATTTCCTCGAAAATTCTCAGCCGAACCGGCAATAAAATCAACAATGCCCGGGCGACCATGGAATCTTTGAAAAAATTAAAGCTTAAACAAAATGCAGCTCCACGAACTTAAACCAACTCACAGAAAAAAAACAAGGAAAAGAGTCGGCCGAGGCGGCAAAAGAGGCACTTATTCGGGCCGGGGCATGAAAGGTCAGAAATCTAGGTCGGGCCGCAGGTTAAAGCCAGCTATCCGCAGCGTGCTGAAAAGATATCCCAAATTAAGGGGCTACAGATTCAGTTCCCGGAGCAGAAAGCCGGCCATTGTCAATTTGGCCGAACTGGAAAAAAAGTTCAAAGCCGGCGGAACCGTCAACCCCCAAACCTTGCTCGAGAACAAATTAATTCGTAAAATAAAAGGGAAGATGCCCCCGGTCAAGATTTTGGGCAAAGGCAAGTTGAGCAAATCTTTAACGGTCGAAGGCTGCAAGATATCAAAGGGAGCTGCCGACCAAATCAAAAAAGCCAATGGCCTGGTTAAATAAAGTCATTCAAGTATTTAAAATTCCCGATCTGCGGAAGAAAATCCTCTTTGTTCTGGGGGTTTTTGTTGTTTTTCGGTTGATGGCCAGCATTCCCATGCCGGGCATTGATATTGAGAATCTAAAATCGTTTTTTGACCAGTTCCAGGTTTTCGGCCTTTTGAATCTTTTTACCGGCGGCACTTTAGCCAACCTTTCGATCGTTATGTTGGGTTTGGGCCCCTACATTACCGCCACCATTATCATGCAGCTTTTGACCATGATTTTCCCGCCATTGGAACGCATGTATAAAGAAGAAGGCGAGGCCGGCAAACGAAAATTCAACCAGTAC
>Ga0315548_1003572_pt1 | contig 11594 bp, 7 predicted proteins | sample SalMarSW160110MG_2_FD_202540 | JGI IMG/M metagenome (GOLD analysis project Ga0315548, IMG submission 202540) | Salt marsh sediment microbial communities from the Plum Island Ecosystem LTER, Massachusetts, United States - Salt Marsh Sediment SW1601-110 ... | reverse complement strand
CAAAAGAAGAATAAGAAAAAAACAGAAAAAAGTCACCCAGATATATTTTAATGTTAATTTAAACAGGAGGTAAAAAAAGAAAAACTTAACCCCACCCCTTGACACTTTTCAAAGAAGGTCTGACCCCATTATATACATAAACTGCCTCGCCAGTTTTTATAGAAAGTAAGGAATCAACACCCCATCACACCAAATATTCACATGTAGAACATGTAGAGAATGTAGTTTTTGTTAATTTAACCATTTAACGTAGATTCATATAACTAGGATTAACCACGAAACACACAAAATACACGAAAATTTTATTGTTATTAAACCACAGAAATTCAAAAAACAAGACCTGCCCCCTCTGTTTATGCCCCCTCTGTTTAATCTATTTTTTCGAACTAGGTAATAATAATCCGTTTTCTAGAAAATACGCGAAATTTCTTGATAATTTTTGCATTCTCTCTACTATAATTTTAATATTCTTCAAATATTTATCGGCTAATCTAATAGCTTCTGCCCCTACTACAGACATATAAATTATTTGTATTTTTTTCTTCTCTGAATTATATGCGGGAATATATATTTTTGTATTTTTTTTAGGCCTTTTCTCTCCCATTACACTGATATCTCTAATTGCCAAACCAGAGTGTTTTACCTTATTGTACAGAGTTCTTATTATCTTATTCAGATACATTTCCATTATATCTTTTATATACTTTAATAGTTCTTTACTGTTATAATATTTATTTATATAATCCTTCTTTACATAATCTTTATCGCCGAAATGTTTTAGCATATCTTCTTTTTTAGGAAAACATAATATCTCTAGTATATTATCCGAATTGAATAAAATATTTAAAAACTTCTGTACCGCTTGGTTTTTATAAGTCAATAAAATCATTTCTATTCCTCCGGGTTGATCCCATTTAGAGAAGGAAAAAAGTAAAGCTCCTGAGGACTCTAGGCTAGCTACCATCTCTGCGTGTAGTTTTACTTGAAGTTTAGCAACGCTATCAAAATCTTTCTCAGCATAAGCTTTAATTAGTTCCACATGAATACATTCGGCTACTTTCAAAGGGATAGTTAAACTGAAACTAGCGTATTCCCTTAAAAATCTTGCAGTTCTCTCGGTATCCATAGCAAATCAGCGTTTTGATTTCATCTTTTTTATTATTTTTTCCATATGTTCATCTACTGGAGTAAAAAATTCTTCCATATTACTAATAACTTCAGGTTTCTCAGTATGATTTTGTGGGTCAAACAAACAATTTATGAAATCTATAACTTTCCAAAAAAAAGGAATAACCATACCGAAAGGAATATAAATATCTTTTTTCTTTAAATGTGCTGCTACTTTATTACGAAAGTTTCTGTAAGTATGAGCTTTAAATTTAGAAATCCTTTTCGGTAATTTTTCGTTTTTCAACAACCAATCAATAATAGATTCTAAAGATTGACTTACATCTTCAAAACCTTCGATTCTCCAATGTTTTAATAAACTATCGTAAATTGTCGAATAACTCTTTTTAACTGTTTTCTTTTGAGTTTTTTCCTTTAGTATAAATTCTTCTGGAAGCCCTTTCAAAAATTTCTTTTTAATGGATTTTAAAGATTGGCTTATATCTTCAAAACCTTTGCTTTCCAAATGCTTTAATAAACTCTCATAAATTGCCGAATAATGCTTTTTAACTATTTTCTTTTGAGTTTTCTTCGTTAGAATACACTTTTCTGGGAGTTCTTCCAAGAATCTTTTTTTTATTGCGGTTTCTGTAAGTAGAAATAAATATATTAAACTCAAAGTGTAGAATTCATATTCATAGTACCCATACATACAAATTTTTTTAGCGAAGTCTAACATTTCATGGATTTTTTCAGGCACTTTTGGGCTAATATCAATCTTGCCCAGTGATTCCTCTAAACGCTTTATGGTTATATTCATTGGCTTGTTTCTTATATCAGGTTTACAAAGATCATTCATATAATATTGAGATGACCTGATTTGCTTTCTATCTTGGCAGAAAGCAAATCAAAAACAATAGTGACTATGTTCATTTTTTAATTGTTTTATTAATTCGTCAATGTTATCACTTTCATCTGTTCTATAAGAACATTTCTTGCATTCTATTACATATCTAGGAACACTCTTATAAATTGTTTCTCTTTTTTTTGTGTGCGTCAGATTCTGTAGTAGATTGAAGTATTTTCTGTTCACCTGTTTTTCAAACTTTTGACTATTCTTAATATCTAAAATGATATTCTTTTTTCTGTCATCTGGAACATTGAAGCTTCTAACTATTGTATCTGCAAAAGAAGATATTTCTTCTTCAGATAAATCAAGAAAAAAGGTATATTCCTTTGTAAGAGCGGGCAACCCTTCTTTAAAAAATTTATCGACCAAGCTTTCATATGATTCAATATTCAATTCTTTTTCAAGTGATGTTATAGTTTTAAGGATTTTTTCTTTAACGTAATATTTATTTATCTCATCATCATATCTTTGCAAATAAAGTTTGTAAAGTTCTAAAGATAAAGTTAATGCATCGTAAGCTTTTCGGTAGAGATTTTTTTCAGTTAAAATATTATATGATTGAATTGCCTTGTTGATGTTATTCCGGTATGATTTTATAGGCTTATCTACTTTTTTAGCGTTATCGTCCTCAACAGATAAAATTGTAATATAAAATTCAAAAGAAAAGAAAAAATAACTTTCTCTATATAGACATAGCGCTGTGAGCAAGTTATCTTCTGTGTCTAAAGCAAATTTATGTGTCTCGGCTATTAGGGATAGCGGAATTTCTATAAGCTCAGATATAAATTTTGCTTGTTTTATTCTTTCTTCTAAAGAAATATTTCCCAAAACGCTCTCTTTAATTCTAAAGTGTGTAATTTCTCTCATAACAAGACTAATATTAATTTCATAAAGTAAAGATACGAGATTTATATATAGAATATGTTTTATTGATTCATTTATATCAGTTTTTTTAATTTCGGAAACTAGTTGGTTTATTTTATTAGTTATTCCAATATCATGAAAACCTTTGGTTATTAACAGTTCTAGATAAATTATTCTTATCTTTACATTAAATAGATTAACTTTATTTTCGATTTTTAATGCTAAATCTTTTAATAATCTCATATACTCTTTACCATCAATTTTTCCTAATAAAAACTCAACCGAATATTTTGTAAAATATAATAGATTCTTTTCCTCTTTCTCAAATTCATCCACAAAATAACAGCTTTTTTCTACAAAATAATTCGAATCTAAAATTTTACCTATCTCACCGTAGGTGACAGCCGATAGTAACAATAACCTCGGAGATTTTACAATTTCAGCTATTGATAAATTCGAGATTAAAACATAAAGAATATGAAAATCTTGCTCATTAAAAAGTAAAAATCCATATTTTTCCAAAAGTTCTTTGGGGTCTTTGATATCAAAATCTTTAAAAGAATTAGTTATTGCGGATATGTAAGGTACGCCAAAATTTTTAGCGTGCTTCGCTAATAAATTCTCATGATTTACAAATCTTCTTTGCATTATGTCGTAAATAATTTTTGCGTTTTCATCAGTCAACTTATTTTTTAATGGTATGTGGATATTAACTGTTCCTTGCTCTTCCCAAGATTTATTGTTCTTCTCAAACATTATTCTTGTATATATTTCTTCGACAAAATCATAGTATAGTATCTTATTTTTATCGTCATAAATTATTATTAAACCTAAGCCTGGACTTCTTCTACATAAATATCCAAGCCGTGCGGTCGAAAACGTAAATGAAAGAAATTTACAATTATTGATATCAACAATATTTAGCTTCTGAACACTTTTTACTTGAACTGCAAATTTAAAGCCACTTGCTTCTCTTTCCTGTATTAGCTCAACATCTAAATCAACTCCTTTATCGGGTTGCTCTTCTCTACAAATAAAATTATTACGTTGAGAGAGTATATTTTTCACTGAGTTTATAGATTCTTCACTCGCTTCAGAATACTTATCAATTTTTGGGTTATCTTTGAAAGCCATAATAATCTTTATTCTATTTAAAGCAAAGATATTAGAGTCAGGTCTCGTTTTTTGAATTTCAACAAATCTTCTCCATAAATATTCAACCACCCAACAGTTAAATAGGAACATATAATCATAGTGTAAGGTAAAAAGATGGACTAAAGAAGTCAAGTCTTTTTACCAGGTATTAGGTCTTGGGTGTTAGGTTTTAGTCCTGTTCTGTTGATACTAAAAGTTCGGAATTCCCAACCCAGAGTGCAAAATATGGATTTTTGGCGTCTTTTCGTTTAAGTAAGATCAAAAATGGCTTATCAAATTTGAAACATCTGATGTCGAAGCTAATACCTGAATAAATCATTATAGCTTGTGATTTTAAAACAGCGCCCTTTTCGTCTAACCGAAAACGTATAGATTGCGCGGCAATATCGATTGTTGTTGCATCGATATCTTTATCTTTAGATATAATAGTATCACCTATAAGTTCATTATATTCGCGCAGAATATCAAAATTTAAAACAGGGACCTGGACAAATTCATCGTCGCGGAGTTTGGCAGGCTTTGCTTTTTCAATACGTTTTTCGACATTTTTCACTGTTTTTTCTAATGTTTCCTTTGGAGAGATTTTCGCGAGAATCAGTCTATCGTTTTTTTCTGTAGTCTTTAGCTCAATAATAAAGTCATCGTCATTCTTATAATCCAAAATAACAACTTGTTCCGCAAGCTTTCTTAGGTCTTCAGTTTCGCGATCGTCAGGGACGCCAAAATAATCTACGAGCTTTCCCTTAAAATTTAATTTGTTATAGTGTCTATGGAATACATGCTCAAAAGGTAAATGTTTAAAAAGATACGCGTATGTAATCCAGATAATCGGAGGTCCTTTTTGAGCTTTTTTTAATAGTTCAGGGTAAGCCTGTCCCTCAAATTTTCTTTCCCACTCTTCAAAAATTTTATCCAAGAAACCAGTTCCTTTTCCAGCCATAGCAACATAATCTTTTTCTTCGAGGTCTTTTTTGTTTGTTTTCCTTTTATTTAAGATGTCTACCATTTTAGAGGAAGGTTTAACTGTCGGTGAATCTCCGATTAAATTACAGAATTCGTTCCACGCTAATTGGAAAGTACCGCACCATAAAACGTTTTTCCCTTCCTCTATTTTCTGCTCAAGGTGAGGTGTGATAATCGTACTTTCTAGCTCAGAGGTTTTCGCTTTAAGATCAGGTTTATCATGTGACGCAGCATTATAGTAGCACCCATATTCAAATGTCCCTAAATCTAAAACACTGTTAGCTTTAATTTCGATGGGTATTTCTATAGGTTGGTATCCTACCATATGTGTAAACAGTAGATGTTTCCCTGCAGGAACTTCAAGTTCGAAATACCCTTTAGAATTAGCCAAAGTTTCAATATCCGTATTAGAAACTGCAATAGATATATGCCTGATAATCCAGACATCTATTTCTTCCCTAGGTAAAATTCGGCCTATTACTTTACCTGTTTCTTGTGTAGAAGAATCTGGGGTTGTAGAGAATATCATTAATAAACATATTATAAACATAATAATTTTCTCCTTTTTAAAAGTTTAATTTCTTCCTGTCGAAACAAGAAGTTCGGAGTTTCCAACCCACAGTGCGAAATATGGGTTTTTTGCATTTTTTTGTTTAAGCACGTAAAGAGGTCAGGAGTTGTTTTTCAGATTTTAATAAACATTCCTCAGTCATAGCAAAACATCCAAATCCCCGAACAGTTAAATAGGAACATATAATCATAGTGTAAGGTAAAAAGATGGACTAAAGAAGTCAAGTCTTTTTACCAGGTGCCAGGTCCCGGGTACCAGGTACTAGTGAAAAGAAAAAATCAAGGATAAGTCAAGAGATTGAAAACAATCTTTTGTTGGATTGTTAGGCCGTTAGGTCGTTGGTTCGGATAAAAAAGAAAAACAAGGCAAGTCTTTTTACCGGATACCAGGCACAAGGGAAAAGGTGTCATGAGTCATGCGTCGTGAGTCTAGCGTCAAGACTAAAAAATAGCTCACGGCTGGCAGCTGACAGCTGACGGCAACAAAAAACAACAAAAAAATCTTGTATTAATCTGTGAAATCTGTGTTTTATTTGATTCTTAGAAATTCGTTCGGTTCATTGTTAACAAATTGTTCTTCGATTTTTTTAAGCATTTTCTTCTGATGATTGAAAATCAGAAAGTGGTCCGCTTCATCCGCGGTTATCCATTTAAAATCGACATGTTCTTCCGAAAGGACAACTTTTTGCTCGATGTCAATAAAACCGACAAAAACCGGTACTAAAACCATACGGTTTTCTCTGAACTCATAAAAGATTTCAACGTCATCGGCAGAATAAAAACGGTCAGGGATTAAACCTGTTTCTTCTTTAATTTCCCGGAGTGCGGTTTGAATCGGAGTTTCGCCTTTTTCAAGTGTTCCTGAGACCATCTGCCATTCGTAAGAATGATAGGGCTCACGCCGTTTAATTATGAGAAATTTGCAAATACCGTCTTCGACTCTGCATATATATGCGGCAATAGAGAAAGACTTTATTGGTATATTTTCCATATTATTCATCAAAAAATTCTAAACCACCTCTTTTGACGTAAAAAAACTTTCCGTTTTTTCGAACTCCAAAAATAGGGTCGTTATAATAGTTAATCGACTCGTAAATTGGGGAGAGAATTTCTTTGCCGTTTTTATCGACTATGCCTTTTTTATCCCCAACATAAACAGTAAACAGCGAATCGTCCCACGGTAGTAAATAATCATCGTATTTAAAAGGTGTAAGCTGTTTTCCGTCAATATCAAAAAAAGCAAGTTTTTCATTATTGTGTACCAAAATCATTGGAGGTTCATCATATACTCCGACTTCGTCATATACAAAGGGTATAATTACTTCGCCTTTATTATCGATACACCCCCATTTATCATTTTGCATAACCGCAGCCCTGCCATTTACAAATTCCCATATAGTTTTTTGATAAATTGGAGGAATAACTTCTTTTCCCAGGGTATCGATAAACCCGAACTTACCGTTGATTTCAATTTCGGCTAACCCTTCAACAAAATATTTAATATTACCATATTTTGGGGATATAATCCGCCCCGTTTTTAGAACTACAACCCCATATTTATCGTCTTTTTTGATTTTATGTGCACATAGTTCATCCCAATATTCATCAATATCTTCATATTCTATTGGAACGATAACACTATCTCCGATATCGATAATGCCAAATTTCCCTTTCTTTTCTACTATAAAGGCATCTTTTCCGTAATTGTCCTGGTAGTCATAAAGATATTCCATATAATCATAATCGGAAAACGAAATCTTAGTTAATGTAGAGTCAAAATAATATTTTTTTCCTTCTTTCTTAAAAATTAATAAATATAAATCAGGATGGTCTTTGTACTCAGAAGAATAGGACATTTCGTCATATTCGAAAGGTATAACAATTTTATTGTTGGTATCTACTCCTCCTATTTTGCCACCCTTTCTAGCAATAAAAACACCATTAACAAAAGAACTTATGTCATCATAGATAAAAGGAATAATGGTTTTTCCATGCCTATTTATTATACCATTCTTACCACTAAATACGGTTTCACAATATTCATCATTGTTTGTCATATTAAAACTTGCCATATTAAAATATAGTGATTTTATATCGTATTTAAATTGTGTTATTTCTTCACCTGTAATATAGATGTACCCAAATTTATCATATAGTACTGCGATTAAGAAGTTTGGTCCGGGAGGATCTGCCCCGAAAGGAAAAATGATTTCGTCGTAGCCTCTACCACTTAGTACTTCCCCGCTTAAAGAAAGTAACCATGATTTATTATTCTTTTTTCCGACAAATACCTTATCTTCATACCAGAGCTGTGTTTCTATTTCATCGTACTCGATAGGAACTATGATTTTACCTAAAGTGTCGATAACGCCTTCCAGACCATCTTTTTTTGCTAAATAATAAGGAGGAGACGAACAATCTGTAGCCAAAAAGAAACTCGATATATAATCATACTCAAATTCCGTCAATGGTTTGCCATTCCTTAAATTTATCAACGCAGCCTTATCTTCCTTTACTGCTTCTGCGCATCCGTAACCAAATAAAAAAAATTGATTATAAACAGGTTCTACGACTATATTTCTATCTATATCGCAAAAACCCCATTTATCTCCTTGTAGATAGGGAATTAAGTATGGGTATTCTTTTGTTTCAGTTTTAGCGAATAAGGATAAAATAATTACAAATAACATACTCAAAACCCCCCTTTAATTAAAAACCAAAACCTTTATCCTCTTTTGTTGGCGAAACCACGTAAAGGGGTCAGGTCTTGTTTTTTGAATTTCAACAAACCTTCCCCACATACTGTCAAACAACAAAATCTCCGAACAGTTGAATAGGAATTTATAATCATAGTGTAAGGTAAAAAGATGGACTAAAGAAGTCAAGTCTTTTTACCAGGTGCCAGGTCCCGGGTACCAGGTCCCAGTTAAAACAAAAAAGAGATGCAGTGAATTAGTTAAATAGATAAATAGGGAAATAGCCAAATAGTTTTTTAGGGTTTAGGATTTGGGATATGGGGTAAAATTTTTACTTATCTTTTTCCTGTTGTAATTCTAAAAACTCTCTCAAGACTTCAGGATTGACTATAATTGTATCTGGTTTTATTATAATTTCACCTTCTATTTTTTGCTTTTGCTGATTAATAACTTTTACGTTTGGACGAAATTTAATTGCGTTGCCGAAATCTATAAGACAGACTTTGTATCCCTCCTTTCTATCTCCAAGTAAAGCAAGATGCAATACAAGTTCCTTTTCCGGATTATTATAAGAGGTTTGATAGAACAGTTCTATAGCTCTCTTTCCCTGAACTGGTAAGAAATAGTCAAATTCAATTTTTTTTACCCCTCCTTCAAATCTAAAGAGAGAGCTATCCATCGCTGCTTTAAAAAGTTCACAAGGACCGTTCTTTTGTAATTCCGGATGCGCATCTAAATAAGCTTTTTCGTATTCCTCTTTAAGTAAAAGACAAATCGTTTTGTTCGCAGAAGATATTGCTATGTACTGATTGTGATGAATTTTAGATACTACGCAACTTACATGGAAAAAAAGTGCCAAGAAAAAGATTTCAAAAACAAAAAACTTTCCCGTTTTACTCTTGATATTCTTTAAATTCATTTTTACCTCTCAAGTGTACTGTGGTTAGGGTCTGTTTCCCAAATCCCACTAAACCTTCCCCATACATACCCAACCACCCAAATCGTCGAACAGTTAAATAGGAACATATAATCATAGTATTAAATTAAAAGATTGATTGGATAAGTCAAGAGATTGAAATCAATCTTTTGTTGGATCGTTAGGTCGTTGGATGGTTAGAATAAAAAACAAAAATCAGTCAAGGCTTTTTACCGGACACCGATATTAGGTGTTAGGTCTTGGGTATTAGGTTTTAGGAAAAAGAAAATATAACGACGAGTCGAGAGTCTTGAGTCGACATTAGGATTTAGGAAAAACAAAAAATCTAAGCTACTCTGCAGTTCTTTTCTTGACATCATCGTCATCATCATCAACACCTCCGGCATACTTTGCTGGGTAGGATTGTTTACCTCTTGCAGAGAACCAGAGGATCCGGTTAAGCATATCATCATTTCCTGTATCAATATGATCAAACTGAGGATCAAGGCTTTGCCTGGCATAATAGAGTTCTTTTCCTATGAGATTGATTAGTGGTGGATTCATTTCGTCGAGCGGAATCCGGTTGGGGAGTACTTCATAAGGAGTATAGTCCGGAATAGTTGTAAAACAATCAAACATCGGGGAAGCAATGGCGTCCTGAATATTCATGGGTGGTAGTCCCAATATCTGTTCCATGGTCCGGATCATTGAAGGCTGGGTATAAAAAGAAGAAACAGTTTGACGGAGCCTGGAGTAGGGACTGATGACCAGGCCAACAGTACGGTAGGCAGAAAGATGATCCCATCCATCCTGTGAATCGTCTTCGGTGACAAAAATGACAGTATTTTTCCAGAACCGGCTGTGAGTAATGGCTTCGATAATTCTTCCCAGCGCAAGGTCATTATCGGCAACCTGGGCCCTGGGTGTGGGGAAACCTGGCCGGGTTCCTGCAGTATGATCGTTGGGCAGTGCAACGATCATCAGTTCCGGCAATGAATCCCCTTTCATGGCTTCATATTCCTTCCATTCCCTGATAAAGGCATCTGCCCTGAGAATATCAGGAATAGCATGGTGATCGTATCCCGGGTATGTGAGGCTGAGCAACTTTCTGACAGGAGCTACCGTAGTGGTGTTTGTAAAAATGAAAGGTTTTCTTCGCAGGAATCCCGAATAAATATCTTCCCAACCCAATGTATCATCGAATAGGGGACTGGCAGCCTCACCATAAATTCTTACTGTTTTTCCGTTCCGTATTGCATTATCCCAGAGAAATCCGGTGGGAGCATAAACAAGAGCGTCATTTTGCACATGGGGATAACTGCGAAACCAAGCACGAACATTTTTTTCAATATAATCCGTTACAATGGCAGCATCGGTCCATTGATGGCCTTCGGCTGAACATTTCCCGGAAGCATGATATGCATCCATTAGCAGAAAGTCATCGGCCAGCTTATGGGTATTCGGAGTAACCTGTTTGCCATAGATACACAAGGAACTATCTCCCCTTCCTTGCTCCATATCACCCAGCAGCTGGTCGTAAGTGCGGTTTTCTTTGATGATATAAACAACATGTTTGAAAACGGAAGGTTCGCCGATCCGTTCAGGAACCGGTTTTGGTTCCATGTTTTCCCGCGGAGGGACTTGTGCCCCATATAATCTTGATAGCTGGTTCAGAGCAATGACTTCTTCTGTATATTTTTTCAATGATTTTTTCCCGGGAATTTCCAGGATCGAAACCGAAGCCAGCATATGGTGAACATTATATGCCGGTGTGGTCAAGCCATCCGGTATCAGTGACAGTCTGGCTCCTTCACCTTCCAGGTTCGTGATGAACATCCGCTTATCGCCTGATAAACAAATCGATGAGGGATAAGCACCCGTCGGGATAAATCCCTCAATGTAACTTTTAAGGTATTCCCCTTTTGAAGCCGCCTGACTGCCCAGCCTTACCACAGCAATGGCATTGTCCATTCCATTGGCTACGTAAAGGATTTTGCCATTCGGTGAAATTGCCAACCCATTTGGTGAATCACCAAAGAAGGGATTGTTTTCCGGTAATATCCGTACCGATATAGTTTCAACGATGGCATCGGTTTCTGTACTGATCACACTAACATTATCGCTGTTGGCATTGGCAACATAAATAAACTTTTCATCCTGAGAAGCAATAATATCATTAGGGTGCAGACCTACCTCTATCGTTTTTAGAAGGTTACCGGTTTCAGGGTCGATTACTGAAACGCTTCCTTCACGGGTAGCCCCTGTTTCAGGATCAACACGTGCCAAACCCCACGGAACTCCGGCTACATCCACATCCCCTGATTCCGGTGGTCTTCCTCCCCAATTGGTTATATACAGTTTGTCGTTAGATTCAATCAACCCATAAGGAGCCACGCCCGTTTCCTGTATCCAT
>Ga0315548_1003568_pt1 | contig 11602 bp, 8 predicted proteins | sample SalMarSW160110MG_2_FD_202540 | JGI IMG/M metagenome (GOLD analysis project Ga0315548, IMG submission 202540) | Salt marsh sediment microbial communities from the Plum Island Ecosystem LTER, Massachusetts, United States - Salt Marsh Sediment SW1601-110 ... | reverse complement strand
CTCTCGCCGCGGTGGCAGCAATTTCTTTTGCTACCCGTTGCTCCAGCCTGATGCACATTTTGATGGCTCGGCTTAGTAAAATATCACCCAGTAACACAGCAGATTCGTTACCCAGCAGGCTATTTATCGTGGGTTGTCCCCGACGTCTTTGTCCATCATCTATCACATCATCGTGCAACAAAGTAGCATTGTGAATCATCTCAATAATCGCTGCAATGCGGATGTGTTCGTCTGTGATTTCACCGACAGCATTACCTGCAAGCAAAACCAGACCTGGACGAATCATTTTTCCGCTACGGGTATTTACATATTCGAGCAGTTGTTTAACGTCAGTAGTTTTTGCAGAGGCAGCCAGTTGCTCATTGATTAGCTTTTTTACTTTTTGTAATTGTCCGCCAATAAGCTTAAAGGCAGGAACCTCGCCCTGCCGGATACTGTCGGATATATCTGCTCTCGTGTGCGATAAAAGGTCGATATTTGCCGGTAATTCCATTGCTTTAATGTGTAGCGTTCTATGGATACGAAACTTGTCTTACCCGCTGCCCCGCCTTGCCCGCCGCCCCGACTCGCGTCGGGAGACGCGGGGGCATGCGGCAGGAGACGCAGGGGCATGCGACAGTCGAGATTCAATTGGGCCTGTCTGACAAACGCTATTTCCCCTTTCCGTGGGCGTATTTAAAGAATTTTTTTCTCAGCAGTTTTGTAATCGGCCCGGGGTTGCCATCACCGATAACTCTGCCATCGATATCTATGATGCCAATGACTTCAGCAGCGGTGCCGGTGAGAAAAAATTCATCGCAGGTATACAGGTCAAATCTTGTAAGGTTTTTCTCAACGACTTCGAATCCTTCTTCCCTGGCCAATCTGGTAACCACGCTTCGTGTTATTCCTTCCAGCACGCCAGCTTCGACCGGAGGCGTTAAAACTACATCTTTTTTCACAATAAAAACATTATCGCCCGTTGCTTCTGCAACATACCCCTGATGGTTATACATAATAGCTTCGGGTACGTTGTTGTCCAGCGCTTCAATCTTGGCCAGGATGTTATTGAGATAGTTCAAGCTCTTGACCTGAGGCGGAAGTGAAAGTGGATGGCTGCGAACAATAGTTGAACTTATTACCCTCATCCCTTTTTCGTAGAGCTCTTCCGGGTAAAGCTGAATGTTATCGGCTATAATAATCAGTCTGCTCTTCTCGCAGACAAAAGGATTTATGCCGAGTGTCCCCACTCCGCGGGTAACCACCAGCCGAATATAACCGTCAATGACATCATTGGCTTCAACGGTTTTTTCAGTCGCTTTGATAAGTTTTTGTTCGCTCATGGGGACCACGAGGCGAATCACCTTGGCAGAGTCATAAAACCGTCTGATGTGGGCTTGAAGCTCGAATATTCTGCCGCTGTAAATACGAATGCCTTCGAAGACGCCATCGCCATAAAGAAGACCATGGTCAAAAACGGATATTTTAGCATCTGCCTCATCAACAAGTTTGTCATCAAGCCAAATTTTTAATCCCATAAAATCTCCCGTCAATAAACGAACGATACATAATTGCACATGGAAAAATTTTCTGTTTTCTTATACCCTTGTGCTTTTATGCTCTATTTTCCCATCAGCTAACGTTACTATCCGTTCAGCCCTTTCTGCAATCCTTTCATCATGGGTTACCATCACAATTGTCTGGCCTGTACCATTTAATTTTTCGAAGACATCTAAAATACCATTTCCTGTTGCAGAGTCAAGATTTCCTGTCGGCTCATCGGCTAAAAGTATTCTCGGCTCATTCATCAGTGCCCTGCCGATAGCCACTCTCTGCCTCTCGCCGCCTGATAACTGATACGGCTTATGCTTGGCTCTTTCGCCAAGCCCCAACTGGTCAAGCAGCTCTTTTGCTCGGCTCTTCGCCCATCTTCGGCAACTGAGCCATCCGATTGTGCTTTTGGAGGCCATAGCCGGCAGATAGACGTTTTCTAATACATTTAATTCGTCCAATAAATGATAAAACTGAAAAACAAATCCCACCATTTTATTGCGGAATCTGTTTAGCTCACCGCTGCTGTACCGGCTTAGTTGCCTGCCTTCAAAACTAACGGCGCCTTTATCGGGCCTGTCCAGCGCTCCTAATATGTGCAGCAGCGTACTTTTGCCGCTGCCCGAAGTCCCGACTATTGCCACAAATTCGCCTTGCTTTACAGCCAAATCGACACCTTTGAGCACCTTGACCTTTGTCGCACCCATCCGATAAGATTTATAAATCCCATCAGCTTTTAATATTGGCTTGTCGTTGCTCATATAATCATCAATCATTTTTAGCCACCAAGACACAAAGGCACTAATTTTTTTAACTTTTAATTTCTTTGTGTCTTCGTGGCTATTATTCTCTTATAGCTGGCTGACCTGTAAGGTTTCCACCGGCTTCAATTTTGCTGCCTGCCAAGTCGGTATTAACGCACCAGCCATGCACGCAACAATCGCCGAAAGAATAATTACCATTAAAATCTTAAATTCAACCTGATTTGGAATGTCACCTATAGCATAAATTGCCCTGTCCCACAATTGAAATCCAAAGTGCTCGAAAAGCCAGTTTTCTATCTGGTTTATATGCACCAGGAATCGCCACCCGCCCACAGCACCTATGGCGGAACCCAAAAGCCCTACTAAAAAGGCAAAGCCCAAAAATAATTGGACTATATTAGTATTCGCAACGCCTATGCTTTTCAATATACCTATGTCCTTGCTCTTATGGCTGATAATCATATAAAAAACCACAAAGACAATAAAGACGGTCGTAATTCCTACAAGGCCAAACATTGCCGTCATCAGTGTTTGCTCCTTTTCCATTGGTGCGATAACTGCACGTCTATAGCTTTTCCAGCTTTGCACGGTTACCGCGTCCAGCAAGTTTGCCTGTTTTTCATCACTCTTTTCCTGCTTGAATCTCTGCCACAGTAAAGCAACTTTTTCGCACCCGGCGTTCAATTTGACGTTTGGCTTGAACTTGATATAAATGGCATTTGCTCGTTTGGCAGGCCCTGCCATGCCGCAAAGTAACTGTACCTGTTCAAATGGCAAATACACTATTGAATTATCCACTCTGGCCAAGCCACTCTGCGAAGTGTCGTTGTAATAGAAGGTTTGCGTATTGACCAGCCCCGTTCCTGCTTTGGCCAGAGCACCTTTGGCAGTTAGCGGAAAACAGGTTACTGCAATAGCTATATCAGCCTCGGCTGGACTGAAACCATAAGTGTATCTGCCTTGTTCATCTCGTTCCAACGCCAGGTCGATTCCTAACACGCAACTCATGTAATTTGGGTCTTTGACCTGCCCCCGTGTCTCTCGACGCGAGTCGGGGCGGCGGGCCGGCTCAAAAACATTCGACACATCGTCTTTATGGTAATGCAGCGTTTGGGCGAAGCCGGTTGTCTGGCTGTGCCTGACCGGGTCGATGCCCATAATCTCAACGCCGTAGTTTTCATCCGCGCCTTTGCGGGTTATCAAAGCGTAGCTTTTTATCACAGGCGATATACCATCAATAAAAGCTCCCGCCTTCGCGTAGCCCGCTTCGGCGGGCGAAGGAAGGTCTCTTGATAGTATTTCCATAAAATCTTCATAGTACACAAAGCCCACCAGTGATTCTGTGCCGACGACGCAATCTCCCACAAAGCTATGATTTTTCTGCCTAAAGTCGGACACAAGTCCCGTCAGAACTGTCATCACAACGACAACGATAAACACGCATAGCGCAACCGCCAACACCGCAAAATACGTTATCCGTCGTTTTATCAAATACCTGATTGCAAGAATAATCTTATACATAGAAAACTAATTGCATTTTACGTCTTATTCATACCGCAGAATCTCGACTGGCCTTGTTCTTGCTGCGACAATCGCTGGTATTAATGCACCGATAGCTGCGGCTGCAACTGCGAACAACACAATCCACAAGGCCCAGGGCCAATTAATTTCGTTCGGTATCCGGCTAAACATATATACGCTGCTTTTCCAAAGCTTCAATCCGAATATTATCCTTATCCACTGCTCCATCGCATTTATATTTTTTGTAAAGATATATCCCAAGACAGCTCCAATTCCTGAGCCGACCAAGCCGACAAAAGCACCGAATCCAACGAAAATAAAAGTCACTGAACTGCTTGTCGCCCCGCAGCTTTTTATTATCGCGATGTCCCTTCGCCGTGTTATCACAATCATATAAAATATGCAGAATATCAACACAATCACGCTAAAACTTACAACGCCAAATATCACCAGCAAAACGCCCATTTGCTGTAATAGCGCTGCGATAAATTTGCTTTGCATCTGCTGGGCTGTTTGGATATCGGTGTATCTTATAAGATGTGGGGCCCATTGGAGCTCCTCTGCTGCAAAAACTTCCCATACACCTCGAATCTGTGTCAGTGCTGCCTCTGTATCGGTACCGCTTACAAGTTTAATTTGAATTTGGTCGGCGACCGGCTCGTTTTCGTTTGGAAAGATTTTTTTTTGCAATTCTTCTATTGGCAGATATACGAATCTCTTATCAAGGTCATAGACCCCTGTGAAAACGACATCGGCAATTACAAAGCTTATCGTTCTTCTTTTAAAGTCAGCAGTTGGATGTCCTCTGTCCTCTGACACCGTTCCTGTTGTAATAACAGCTTGTTGGCCGATTATCTGGTCAATAGTGTGAAAATCGTATTCATCAGTCTTTTCATTCGGCTCAGTTATAATTGCGATTCCTGTGTACCCCCCGATACGAGAATTTCGACTTTCGATTTTCGAATTTTGAATTTCAAAAGTTGGTTCACCCGGCAGATTCTTTTGCTTGAGCAGGGATTGCTTATAGCCGGTTACCTTTGCTCGTCGTGCCGGCTCAATCCCCCAAATTTGAACTGCACGAACTTTGCCTTTGCCTAAGTGCAGCAGGCCTTCAGCTGATAGTATCGCGGTTGCTGCCTTTACAGCACTTGTTTGCTCAAGGCGTTCGATAAATAGCGGATATTTCGCAAATTTAATCGGTGCCGTGAGAACAACATCACCCATTGCATCGGCTGCGGCTTTTTCAAACGCATGGATGTAGCTGGTGAACAAACTCGCAACAGCTATCAATAAAGACACAGACAGCGCAACTGCGGTAATACTTAAAAAAGCAATCTTTTTCTTATGCAGGTATCGCAGCCATAAAAATAGTTTCAGCATTGCAGGTTCAATCTCTCTTTTTGCTACAAAGGCACTAAGTTTTTTTATTTATAATTTCTTTGTAATCTTGTGTCTTCGTGGCTAAATAGGCTTCAGAAGTGGAAACAGCACTACGTCCCGGATACTTGTAACGCCGGTCAGGACCATTATTAACCTGTCGATTCCAATCCCCAGTCCTCCTGCCGGCGGCATACCGTATTTCAAGGCTGTTATATAATCAGTGTCCATTTTTGTTAGCGACTCTTCCTGGCCGCGCAGCTGAGTAAGAAAATTTTCATATTGCTCAGCAGGGTCATTTAGCTCGGTATAAGCATTGGCCAGTTCCATCCCCGCTATAAACAATTCGAACCGCTCGGCGAATGCGGGCTCGTCTTTCCTGCGCTTGGCTAACGGGCACAGTGCCGCAGGATAATCAATCACAAACGTAGGATTCACGAGATTATCCTCGACGGTGGTCTCAAAAACTTCGTTAATAACCACCACATCGTCTATATCCGCATGTTCAATGTTTAACTGTTGTGCCTTTTTCCTTATAGCTTTTATATCATCAATATCACAACCGCTATATTCTTTTAAGAGGTCGGCATATTGTGCCCTTCGCCAGGGCCGGGTATAGTCAATCGAAGCTTGGCCAAGTTGGATTTGCTTGCCTGGGCAGTGCTTGTCCACACACTCAGAAAAAATCTCCTCGGTCAAATCCATCATTATATTATAATCTGCGTAGGCCTGATATACTTCGAGCATCGTAAACTCCGGGTTGTGTTGACGGCTGAGCCCTTCATTGCGGAAATTTCGGTTTATCTCAAAAACCTTTTCCATGCCTCCGACCAGCAGCCGCTTTAGGAAAAGTTCCGGTGAAATCCGCAGAAACAAATCCAAATCCAGACTGTTATGGTGTGTAACAAACGGTTTTGCCGCAGCCCCGCCGGCTATCGTTTGCATCATCGGCGTCTCAACCTCCAGAAAGCCTCGCGATTTGAGAAATTCACGAATCGTGGCAATAATAGCACTTCGCTGCTTAAACCGTTCCATCACCTCAGGATTGGCCCATAAATCTACGAACCTGTGCCGATAGCGCAGGTCAATATCTGCAAGGCCGTGAAATTTCTCCGGCGGCTGGCACAGACATTTGCTAAGAAGAGAAAGATTGTCAGCCCATATAGTAATCTCGCCCGTTTTCGTCTTACCTAATTGGCCGGCGGCACCGATTATATCACCAAGCTCGAGCAGTTTAACCAGCGGCCATCCTGATGCCTCCTGACCCAGAAGTTGTTTGCTCAAGCCGATTTGTATTGTTCCGCTGCGGTCTCGCAGGGTAATAAAAATGAGTTTGCCGATGTCTCTCAACAGAACGATTCTGCCGGCACATTTAGCTCTTTGCGTCTCATCACCTTCGGTAAATCTGCCCTTGATGTCCTCGGCTGCTTCTGCGTCATCAAATCTCGCTCCATAAGGGTCAATACCCAAATCCCTGATTTGCTTTAGCTTCTCCTGTCTCTGAAGTTCAAGCCGGCTTTGCTGTTCTTGAGGGAGGGAGGAATCTCTTTCTCGTCTGGGCGAAGGCCCAGCCGGAGTCCCGATTGTATCTTTTGTGTTTGCCAAGTCAGCGTACCTCTAAGGCCAAAAGTCAGCCGGCTCGTGCCAGTTCCTGAGCTTTCGCCTCAATCAATTTGCATTTAATCACTAAAAGCCCAATCGCCAATTGTGGGTCGGCAGCCAGGGCTTCTTCTATTGTGTATTTTTTGAGCTCGCCCTTTGAGTTGTCATGGCCGGCTTTGACCAATACGTCGTTGTCCCGTTGCACCTCGAGCATTTTTTTAAGCTCGGTGCTTATTAATTTAACCTCAATATTTGGTCCAACGCCCCAGTCTTTTCTTCCCTGTTTTTCCATCGCATCCTTGCTTTCGACTCTCTGTCCGGAAGGTAAATGGTAATACGCCATCGTATATTTCAGCTGGGCATTCCCAGTTGGCAAGTATTTTATTCCCTGTACGCTGCCTTTACCATGAGTTCTCCCGCCTACTAAAATCGCCCGTTTATGTTTAGCGTCGGCCAATGCTCCCGCCACTATCTCAGAAGCACTTGCCGAGCTGGAATTTGTTAGTATAACAAGCGGATAATCCGGATGTGTATCTCTCTTATGCGCTGCCTCAAAAACTAATCCTCTGCCAAACCCTCGCTCTGTTCTGACTATCAAACCTTCTTTGATAAATTTGTCGGTTACCGCAACTGCGCTATCTAAAAGCCCGCCTGAATTGAATCGTAAGTCCAGAATCAATCCCTTTAAGCCTTCCGCCTGGGTTCCCTTTTTACCATCTTTTTGCAAAATGAGGTTCCCTTCGAGCCCGCGTAATAGTTTTTCTAAATCTGTAGAAGATTTCTCTGAGAAACTGGTGAGCCGAAGATAGCCGATTTTGTTCTGTTCATCAATTATATACCGCCATTTGCCTTTTTCGGTTCTTTGCCAGCCACGTACGGTTGGAACGGTTATCCTGGCTCTGGTTATGGTAATATCCCTGGTTTTCTCTTCGCCGGGCCGTCTTATCGTCAACGTTACTTTGGTACCCTTCGGGCCGGTAATCTTGTGAACTGCACAGGTTAGAGTCATATCTTTTGTTTGGACCCCATCCACCTTCTCAATCACATCACCTGCATCAAGATTAGAGTTGTAGGCCGGTGTATCAGGCAGCAAACTTGCTACCGTCAAAAGCCCTTTTTGTTTCGTAATCTCTATGCCAATACCTGTAAACTCATTAGTCATCGTCTTCTGAAAATCCTGCATCTGCCTTGGCCAAACTATAACTGTATAAGGGTCGAGTGTGGATAGCGATGCTTCGGCAAAGTGCGCAATCAATACCGGCTGAGGTAATTCAATAGTTGTTGCATTAATTGCCAGAACCTTTTCAAAAACATCTACAAATTCGTCAACACCGAATCCTGTAGGTGATTGTTCAACTTCGGCCAAAACTGTTGTCAGGGCTGCTGACCAGGCCGATGCGGCCTCCGGCCGGAAAAATTGCCCCATATTAAAGGTGCTTCCATTGTCTTCGTTTTGCTCTTCCTGGCTCGGCAAAACCGAGGCAGTCAGTGAGGTCGAATTTTGAATTTTTCCTGTTACCTCACCCAGCAACTGGCATTGCTTGATAGCTTTAGTTGCCATTTGCTTGTAATCAATAATGTCAATATAATTAGCTTTCAACGCAGCGAGCGCCCAGAGAAATATATCTTTAGTTACTCCCCCGAAACGCTCCTCACTGGTCTCGCAGGGACTATCCTGAAAAGATGCTGCAATGCTGGCTTTCTCCAGAAGTTTTTCGGTGTAATCTGAATACTGATTATTGTCCGGTTCGATGGTTTGCAGCCAGCTATAGCAGTTTATATATGCATCGAGCCACTTGCCTTGCGACTCGTATTCGGCGGTTTTGTCTATTGCTTTTTGCAAAGCTTGTTTAACATACGGTCTGGATAAAAGTTCTTCTTTCTGTTTCTCATCTGCAAGCTCGCATGCCCTGGCGATAACTGATAGCACATCAGAGATATTATTTGCATCGTTTACATCCCCTACGTTGTTGACATCTATTCCTTCAGCTTGGCTTAGGATGGGCTTGACCTGGAACTTTTCCAGCTCAGCTAACCTCTCCTTGTACTCGGCATCCCGAACCGATTGTCGTCGTTGACTTATGGCCTTGTATTCGGCGATGATTTCTGCCAACTGACCAAGCTGGGGATGCTGCTTCTTATTGGATTTTTTTATCAGTGTATCAGCAGCGTCAAATTTACCCTGATAAATCAATCCGCAAATTTTTTCAAATGCATTTGGCTCAGCTAATTCCGCCTTGGCTGGCCCCTGCGTCTCCTGACGCACGTCGGGGCGGCGGGGAATCTCAATTAAATTAGGTTCCGCTGGCTTGACCTTCGGAGCTTCAATAATCTCTACTGGCTTGACCTTCGGAGCTTCAATAATCTCCACTGGCTTGGCCTTCGGAACTTCAATAATTTCCGCTGGCTCAGCTTTTGGAATTTCAACGGGTACCGGATGAGGTTGCACTTGGCAGCCAGCCAGGAAAAAGACAAACACTGCCAGCCAGGTTAAGCTGACCTTAAAAGGTAAAAAGTCAAAGCCAAAGGTGCAGCATTTATAGATTTTGTGCTTTAAGCGATTGTTTTGCATTTTTATTTAGAATCCTTTGTTTTTATCACATACACTCTGATGCTTTTCCTGCACAGCCTAAAACATGCAGCTTGTGTTTTACCATATCTTTAATGGCCTCTCTGCCGGGCCCGAGGTATTTACGAGGGTCAAACTCGCTGGGTTTTTCGGCAAAGACCTGCCGGATTTTAGCTGTCAGCGCCAGCCGCAAATCAGTGTCTATATTGACCTTGCAGATTGCCATCTTTGCTGCCTTGCTGATGGACTCTTCCGGCACTCCCATTGCATTCGGCATATCGCCGCCGTATTTGTTAATAAGGTCGACAAATTCCTTCAACACACTGCTTGAGCCGTGCATGACCAGCGGAAATCCGGGCAGTTTGTCAGCAATCTCTTGTATCACGTCAAAAGCCAGCTTCGGTTCGGTCTTAAACTTGTATGCACCGTGACTGGTCCCGCAGGCAACCGCCAGCGAATCGCAGCCGCTTTTCTCAACGAACTCTATCGCCTGTTCCGGGTCTGTTAGGTGCTTTCTGACATCCTCAACTCCAACGACATCTTCTTCAATGCCGCCTAACCGGCCCAATTCAGCTTCGACAACGACATTCCGAGCGTGGGCATATTCGACTACTTTCTTGGCAACTGCAATGTTCTCTTCAAACGGGAGTTTCGAGGCATCTACCATTACCGAAGTAAAGCCGTCGTCCACGAATTGTTTGCAGGTCTCAAAAGTATCTCCGTGGTCTAAATGTGTTACGACAGGAATGTCAGGATTTTCCTTGACCACCACGTTGATAATCGCCAGGAGGTAGCTGATTTTCGCGTATTCACGTGCGCCTCTGGATACCTGCAGGATAAGTGGGGCTTTTTCCTCAGCTACTGCTTCGATAATCCCTTGTGTGATTTCCATGTTGTTTACATTGAATGCACCGACTGCATAGCCATTCTTGTAAGCCATCTCGAACATTTTTTTTGTATCAACCAACGCCATAATACTCTCCTTAAATTTCTCAAATTTACCCGCCTGCGGCGGACTTGTCCGCCAGACGTACGGCGGATTTACGTTAAACAAAAAGACTGTTTGGTCACCTGCCAGAGCTACGGCAAGGCCTACGCCTTGACGAGCACCTGTGCTGCTACGGGTGTGGGCAGGCTCTTATACAATAATTATTTGTTAATAGCCACCGGGGCCGGCTATGTTCATATATTTTCTTGCCCCAAACGCCATCTCCGGCACTCCCTGTGGCCATATAGTAAATACGATTGCGTGGTTTTTCATCGACTCATCTGCACTATACGTCAGCGCCCAGTACATCCTGTGATACCGCCGCATAAGCGTTATGTCACTTCGTACGTTGGCATTATACTCGAAATCATATTGCTGCGAGAAAATCAGCGTGTATCGCGGGTCGAGTGCATAGGTGGCTGCAAAAGTAAACATATTTGAGCCCTTCTCGCCAAGGTTATTATTAAACCGCCTTAAATATCTACTACCTATATAATAACTCAAATTAGGCCAGCGTAGGCGTGAGAAACCGACATTAAATTGCTGCACGACGCCGCTTTGCATATCATAATTCATATCACTCAACAGCGCAGTAGTGTCGCTCAGATGCCAGATGTAGTCTGCACTGAAGTAGTTCCGGCTCGGCCCGAATGTATTGCTGCTGCGTCTGTCTTGTTGCGGCGGCGACGTATCGAATCGATTAATTATCGGGATAAACGGTTTATTCCAGATGAACCGGTCCGGTCCTGCGCTCGTATTGCCCGGGTCACTCACCCATGTAAAGTCTGTATCCAGCCGCATCCAGTTAACTGTCCGCTGGTTTTCAGCAGTGCCCCTCTTGGTTTGCAGCCGCTGAGAAATACCTACGTTCAGTATATCACGCTGTTCAAGAACCGGGTCGCTCTCAAAAAAACCAACAGCCGTTACGTGTGGGCTTACTATATGCCGTAACTGGTTCAAATCCCAGAGCTGTGATTTGACATCAGAAAAAACCTTCCAGTATGATTGCGGTGATATACGAACGCCACCTTCGCCGGACCATCCCTGAATTTTGCTGCTTGTGGGCGAACCGTCAATATTCGTATAGAAGCCCATGCCGTCGTCAAAAGCCGTCGTTCCAGCCACAAAAGATACCACTTTTGTCTTGCCAATCGTCACAGGTATGTCAACCTCGATTCTTTCAAACATAAACGTAAAAAACTCCTCCGACAGCGAAGTGGATGAGCCATAACGCTGGCGTAATCGGCTAAC
>Ga0315548_1003566_pt1 | contig 11605 bp, 9 predicted proteins | sample SalMarSW160110MG_2_FD_202540 | JGI IMG/M metagenome (GOLD analysis project Ga0315548, IMG submission 202540) | Salt marsh sediment microbial communities from the Plum Island Ecosystem LTER, Massachusetts, United States - Salt Marsh Sediment SW1601-110 ... | reverse complement strand
GGGTTGGTGCAGATACAAGAGGTATTAAAAAAAATACATGGAATTACATTCTGTACCTTCGATAAAAATGATGTCGTACGTCATAAATTGGTAAAGGACATCATCGAAGCGTATGATCGTTACCATGTCAACGGAACAGGAGATCGCAAAGGAGCCGCCGGAAATTAAAGCGTACTAAGTCTCCGACATTTTCTTTGCATCCCAGATTTCATCCATTTCTTTCATTGAAACCGATTGAATACGTTTTCCCCGGCGTTGAAGTTCTTTTTCGATATGATAGAATCGTTCGGAGAACTTATTAGTCGATGCATTTAAAGCAAACTCAGGATTGATCCCGATAAATCTGGAATAGTTAACAAGTGCGAATAAAACATCGCCGAATTCTTCCTTTATCCTTTTCTGTTTCTTTGACAGTTCAGCACCTGTAAGTTCGTTGATCTCCTCGACAACTTTTTTCCACACATCGGATTTCCTTTTCCAATCAAAGCCAACTTTTGAAGCTTTTTCCTGAATGCGAAATGCCCTGAGGAGTGCCGGCATTTCCGTAGGTACGCCGTCGATCACTGAAATTCTGCCTTCCTTGAGTTTTATATGCTCCCAGTTTCTTTTCACGTCTTGAGCATTTTTTACTCGAGTATTACCGAAAACATGAGGATGTCTCCGAGTCATTTTTTCCGAGATGGATTCGATAACATCATTCAATGTGAATGCCTGCTCTTCTTCTGCAATAACGGCGTGAAGAACAATATGCAGCAGTATATCTCCGAGTTCCTGCTTTAACTCAGTATGATTTTCCAGGTTGATGGCTTCGATTACTTCATATGTTTCTTCGATCAAACTGCAGCGAATGGATTTATGGGTTTGTTTCCTGTCCCAGGGGCATTCTTTTCTTAAACGTTTGACGATTTTGATGAATTTATTGAATGAGTCGCATTCTTTCTTTTTTTTCATCAGTACTCCATTTTTGTTTATCATACCGAAAAACACGGCCAGAATCAAACGGTTCAAAACAAGACGTTTGTTTTTATTGTAGTTATTGCGTATTTTGACTTTGATTACGGGGCTGTAGCTCAGCTGGGAGAGCGCTTCGTTCGCAACGAAGAGGTCGTCAGTTCGATCCTGATCAGCTCCACAAAATTGAAGACAAAATGTCTCAGTAAAAACGTGAAGTTTATAATTGGATAGTGTACATAAAGGTCGGAGTTTTATTGGTTTATTTGGGGTCAAGTCCTGCGCAACAAAACATTGCCCAACCCCGCCAGGTCCGGAAGGAAGCAACGGTCAGCAATCAGTTTCGTGTGACGCAGGGAAACTTGACCTCTTTTTTTGTCGATTTTTTAATCTTAAAAGCCGACACCGGAGGCTTGTGAATAAGAAATTCACGGAAAAACGGTCAATACCATATGGTTCATTTTAATAAAACCATTATTATTCATGCCATTAATCGTATGCTTTTAGGTAAGCATTATTCTGAATTTGGCATGGTATTATGTTTCAGCCGATTTGGAGAAAGACTCACGAAAGTGTTTACTTGCCTCGAATGGTATCAGTATTCGGGCGGGACTTTTCCACTTCGTTTTGGAACGCGGTTAGTTCATAAAAACAATTTATTGATGTTGTGGAAGAGGATCATACATGAAAAAAGATATTATTATCAATTCAACTGCGAACGAGCATCGAATTGCTATTCTTGAGGATGGCAGGACCGCTGAGCTGTTCGTAGAAACACCAGGCAGGGATCGCAATGTCGGCGACATTTACTTTGGACAAGTTGCTAAAGTAATGCCTGGAATACGTGCCGCATTTGTAAAAATAGGCATGGAACAGGATGCCTTTCTGCATTTCTCAGATATTGGTTCAATTGAAGAATATAACTCTTTATTTGAAGAAGAAGACGACGAGAAGGAAGAAGAGATTGCAGATATAATAAATGAAGCAGGGCTGGAAAATGACAGTGATGAGGCTCAAAACATCGGAGAAAACGGTGTTTCAATAGCCGTTGAAAAGCCGGTCGTAAAAGAATCGCGCCAAAATCAGCATAGAAGACGTCACTCAGCACAGAACTTCCCGCTGGCTAATCTGCAAAAGGGGCAAGAAATACTTGTACAGATAACAAAAGAACCGGTAGGGAAAAAAGGTGTTCGTGTACGTTCGGCAATCTCACTTCCCGGACGATTTCTTGTTCTGATCCCTTTCGATGGAAAAGTGGGAGTGTCAAAAAAGCTGGTAAATTTCAAAGAGAAACGACGGCTTAGAAAGTTGGTGCGAGGGATGCTGCCGAAAGGATTCGGTGCTATTATCCGCACTGTTGCTGACGGGAAGACCGATGAGATGCTCCAGCAGGATCTTAACGATCTCATAAAAACTTGGGAAGGTATTGAAAAAGCTGTAAAATCGGTAAAAGCCCCTGCACTTATTTACAAAGACATGAATACTACATCGAGTGTTATCCGCGATCTATTTCAGGAAGCGGTTGAGCATGTAGTTGTTGATCAAAAAAAGCTTTACAAAGAAATTCGGAATTATGTCCAGTGGATGTCACCCGATATGCTTAACCGGGTAGAATATTATCGGGATAAGGAACCTGTCTTTGATAAGTACGGAATAGAGAAGGACATTCAGACACTTCTGAGTAAAAAAGTATGGTTAAAAAGCGGCGGTTACTTGTTTATTGAGAAAACGGAAGCAATGACCGTTATCGATGTGAACAGCGGACGATATGCTGCAAAGAGAGAACAGGAATTGAACTCGTTGCGCACCGACCTGGAAGCGGCACGAGAAGTGTGCCGGCAGTTGCGGCTTCGTGATATCGGCGGCCTTGTTGTAGTTGATTTTATAGATCTGGAAGACGATAAAAATCAAAAGAAGATCTATGATGAAATGAAGAAAGAATTGCGCAAAGACCGTGCAAAAGTCACGGTATTGCCGATGACGGAATTTGGCCTGGTTCAAATGACGCGTCAAAGAATACGCCAGAGTGTGCAATTAAGTTTCAGCGAAGCTTGTCCAATGTGCAGAGGCACTGGTCAGGTACAGTCTAAAACATCGACAATGAATCAGATAGAACGATGGATTAAACGGTTTAAAACAGAAAAGCGCGAGTATCGGCTGGAGTTGCGTGTTCATCCGACTATTGAAGAATATCTATGCAGCGGTACGATAAGCAGGTTAACAAAATTGCAGCTAAAATTTTTCGTTAGGATAAAGCTCATTCCGGATTTATCGCTGTCTGCTGAAGATTTTAAATTTTTCTCGGTAAAACAGCAAAGAGAAATTACAAGCCAATACAAGTAGCGATCTAATCTAAAATAAATTTAGAGGAAAAAATGCCAAAACAAACACCGTTTTATAATCTTCACAAGGCGCTTGGAGCGAAAATGGCGGAATTCGCGGGCTATGAAATGCCGATTCATTACTCGGGTATTATTGAAGAACATCTTAACGTTCGTCAGAATGTCGGTGTTTTTGATGTTACTCATATGGGAGAGTTTTATGTGCGAGGCAACGATGCACTCGCGTTCCTCCAGAACGCAACAATAAATGATGTTGCCAAGTTAAAACCGGGAAAAATACAATATTCCGCGATGTGTTATCAGGATGGCGGCATTATAGATGATCTTCTTGTTTACAAATTGGAAAAAGAATATATGCTCGTTGTGAACGCGTCAAATATCCAAAAAGATTTTGACTGGCTGCAATCTCAGAAATTCGGCGATGTTGAAATTGAAAACGCGAGTGATACGACGGCAATGCTTGCAGTCCAGGGTCCAAAATCACTTGAGACGCTTCAGCAATTAACAAAGGAAGATTTGTCGAGAATTGAGTACTACAATTTTGCGCACAATACACTTGCAGGAATCCCGATGTTCATTTCTCGTACCGGATATACAGGTGAACTTGGTTTTGAATTATATTTTAATGCGGATAAGGAGCGGGCAAAAAAAATCTGGACAGCGATCTTTGATGCGGGCAGGAAATTTGGTATTATTCCAATAGGACTTGGTGCACGTGATACTTTGAGGCTTGAAATGGGGTATTGTCTTTATGGCAATGATATCGACAAAACAACGCATCCGCTTGAAGCGGGCCTGGGATGGATTACAAAACTTGATAAAAATGATTTTATAGGAAAAGATGCAATAGTGAAAGCAAAAAAAGAAGGTTTGAAACGTAAGCTGGTCGGACTAATGCTTCAGGATAAAGCGCTTGCACGTCATGGATATGAAATTATTTATAATACTCAAGTTGTCGGGAAAGTCACAAGCGGAACATTTTCTCCATCGATTCAAAAAGGTATAGGAATGGGGTACGTCGCATCCGAACTTTCTAATGCCGGAACGTTAATTTCAATTCGAATACGGGGAAAAGAAATTCCGGCCACTGTTATAAAATTGCCGTTTCTGCAGAAGCATTAGTATGAAGGGGTGTAAATGAAAATAGATCTCAGTTTTAATGCCGTGCAGTTTGATGAGCTGCAGTTACGTGAGAAGAACGTGATAGTGATTGATGTCTTGCGAGCAAGCACTACAATAACAATTGCACTTAAAAACGGAGCGCGTGAAATCATTCCGGTGGCAAGTATCGAATCCGCAGTGAAGATTTCCGGCAGCCTTTTCGGAGAGGTAACGCTCCGTGGAGGCGAACGCAACGGAAAAATAATTGAAGGATTTAACCTGGGGAATTCACCGCTTGAATACAGCGAAACTGCGGTGAAAGGAAAGTCGATTATTTATTGCACGACAAATGGTTCCGTAGCGATGGCAAAAAGCCGGTACGCGCGCACATTGGCGGTCGGTTCATTTATAAACTTGACGACAACGACTAATTTTATTAGGGATGGGAAAAAGGATTTTCTTTTTATTTGCGCAGGCAGAGCAAATACAGTCGGGAATTTTAGTCTGGAAGATGCAGTTTGTGCCGGTATGATGATTCAGAATCTATTAAAAACTGAATCGCTTGAGGTCGAGTTGAGTGATTCAGCTAAGGCAGCTTATGCAGTTTCTAAAACATACAGCCGCTCAATCCATAAAATGTTGAAGACTTCTGAACATGGAAAATTTTTAATTGATTTGGGTTTTGTAGAAGATCTAAAAATTTGCGCCCAGGTTGATTCTGTCCCGGTACTTCCTATTCTAATGGGCACTGTAATTAAACTCAAAAAAGAAGAAAACAATATCGAAAATACATAGGCAGTGCATTGCCAAGATTTCTTGAATGGCAGAGAATCAAACCATATCATCAACGAAACGACCGCCGAATCACCGCAGGCAGATTTGTGCATTTATAGGGATTCTTGCTTCGATTGTGCTGGTGCTAAGTATTATTTCGTATTCCTCCGAAGATCAGATGACGGGAGGAGTTTCATTCTCGGATATCTGGAAGGCAATAACCGATGCGGGTTCTGTAAAGCATACAAATAATCTGATGAGCGTGATTGGTGCAATGGTTTCAAATTGGTTCATAAACTCGACTATCGGTTATGCGGTGATTATTGTTCCATTTCTGGGTTTTGTGTGGTCATTCTATCTTTTAAACGGCAAAAATCTTCGGAAAAAAATTGTATTAACTAATTATACAATTATTCTTGCAGTTCTTTTCTCCTCATTTGCCGGATTGGTAATGCAATTTGGAAATAATTTACCCGACAAATGGAGCGGTGTTGTCGGTTTTTTTGTAGCGCGCGTGCTGTCAAATTTAATCGGATTGGCCGGTGCAACGATTTTAATTGTAGGGACATTTCTTTTTGTATTGGCTTTATTGACCGATCTGGATTATAAAGTAACATGGATGAAAATACGCGGAACTATTTCTGCTTGTATTGAATGGCTGAGAAATATACAGAGAACATGGAAAGCGCGGCAGAGAAATATTCAAATAAAACAAACACAGGAAACGGTCAGAATCAAGAAACTTACGGATGAATTACCTAATCAAGGTAGAACAAAACCGGTTGTTGAAACGGTACATACAGTCATTAAACCGTCTTCTGCAAAACAGGCAGCTCAGGAAATTTCGCAGGATTCTTATCAATCCGCAGAGAAAAAATTGGATTCTGAACTTACTATCGATATCCATGAAAAGGCGGTTGAAGCAGAAGTTGATTTTGATGACCGTGTCTTAGAAAATAAGGAAGATGTAGTTGAAGAAATTGATTATGTCTTTCCTTCAGTCGATTTACTCGATATACATCGTGGGAGTGAAGCAGTGAACGAGGAAGAACTGAAAGCAAATGCCGAGTTGCTCAGGTCAAAACTTTCCGATTTTTCTGTTGAAATTGAAAGTGTTTCGGTAACACCGGGCCCGGTAGTTACACTATATGAACTTGTACCTGCCGCCGGCGTAAAAATCAGCAGGATCGAAAGCTTACAGGATGATATCGCACTTGCGTTGAAAGCAAAAGGCATACGAATAATTGCTCCGATGCCGGGCAAGGGAACTGTAGGTGTCGAGATTCCAAATCATAATCCGTCGCTTGTGACAATTCGCAGTATTATTAATTCCGGTAAGTTCCGGGATTCAAAAGCAGTCCTTCCGCTTGCAATGGGGAAAACAATTTCAGGGGAAGTGTATGTTGATGATCTCGCTAAAATGCCGCATTTACTCATTGCCGGCTCGACAGGTTCCGGAAAGAGTGTCGGTATTAATACTATTATCGCCAGTATGATTTACCGCTTGCACCCCAGCGAGGTCAAGTTCGTTATCATTGATCCCAAAAAGATTGAACTGTCGCTCTTCAAAAAATTGCGCAACCATTATCTTGCTGTTTCACCTGATCTGGATGAAGAAATTATTACCGAACCGAACAATGCAGTTCTTATCTTGAAGAGCGTCGAATTGGAGATGGAGAACAGATATAACCGACTCGCATCTGCAGGTGTACGGAATTTAGCTGATTATAACGATCGTTTTGCTGCCGGAAGTTTGCACGACACAGAGACTATTAAACATCGTAAAATTCCATATCTAATTGTCGTTATAGACGAGCTTGCCGATTTGATGATTACAGCTGCGAAAGAAGTGGAAGAACCGATTGCGCGGCTGGCACAGCTGGCCCGCGCAGTAGGCATTCATCTGGTAGTCGCAACACAACGCCCGTCAGTTGATGTAATCACCGGTGTTATTAAGGCGAATTTCCCTGCACGCATTGCATATCAGGTCTCATCGAGAATTGACTCGCGGACTATTCTGGATATGAACGGCGCAGATCAGCTGCTGGGAAACGGCGATATGTTATATCTGCCTTCAGGTTCACCGAAGCCGCACAGGATTCAGAATGCTTTTATCTCGGTAGATGAAGTCGAGCGAATAACCAGTCATATTGGTAAACAAAAAGGATATAGTAATCCGTTTAAATTGCCGTCGGTTCTGGAAAAGAAAAGGCAATTGAATGCAGGCGGAAGTGTTAGTGAGGATGAATTATTTAAAGAAGCAGCACAGATTGTCGTACGTCATCAGCAGGGTTCGGTATCGCTTTTACAGCGTAGACTAAAAGTAGGGTATTCTCGTGCTGCAAGGCTTATTGATGAACTTGAAGCTGCAGGCATTGTCGGTCAGTTTGATGGGAGCAAAGCAAGAGAAGTACTTGTGGAAACAGAAGCAGAATTAGAAACTATACTCAAGAACCTCTGAATATGAAGAATATGTTTTATTATGGGCTGATATTCCTGACTGCCGTAAAGGTTATGGCACAGGAAAAAGAATTGACGGTGGACTATATAAATGAAAATCTACAGCGGCGGTACGAGATGATTGACGACGCTAATGTGCAATTTGTACAGCATGTCCGGTTTGGCTTCTCTACAGTCGAGCAAAATATACGCGGCATGCTCTTAATGAAAAAACCGAACCATTACCGTATAGAATTAGAGCATCAGACAATTGTTACAGATGGAAAAACTGTCTGGGCATATTCTAAAGCTAACAATCAAATTATTGTCGACAAGTACAAAGAGAACAGTAACTCACTCTCGCCTGAAAAATTCATGTTGAATCTTCCATCTGATTATTACACTTCATTGGTCGGTTCAGAGAAATCGCCGGATGGAATGATCGTTCAACTCAAGCTTGTGCCGAAAGATGATCGGTCTTTTATAAAGTCCGTTAAGCTAACCGTGGAAGAACATGGCTGGTTGGTTCGAAGGATTGTCATTCTTGATATCAACGAGACAGAAACAACTTATACTGTTGAAGACATAAAACTAAATACCAACATAAAAGAGAAAGCCTTCGTGTTTGACACACCGGAGGGAGTAGAAGTCGTAGACCTTCGTTAACCACAGCATATTCCTCGTATGACAAAAAAGGTAAAAAGTTACTTCCGATACATAATCAGTATAATTATTGCATTTCTTTTTCTCTATTTTGCTTTTAAAGGTGTAAAACTTTCGGAGTTGTGGGAGTCATTAAAAGGGGCGAATTACTGGTGGGTGGCATGGCTTATTCCATTGAACATTCTCATGAACTGGGTTCGGGCAGAGCGATGGGCGCACCTGCTTAATCCTATCAAATCCTCCATCTCAAAAAGAAATCTTTTTTCAGGCGTAATGATTGGATATGCCATAAACAACGTGCTGCCGCGTGTAGGTGAGCTCGTCCGCCCATATATAGTGGGGAAACGTGAAGGTATTTCCAGAACCTCGGTATTTGGTACAGTCGTCGTTGAGCGCATATTAGATTTTATGAGTTTCTATTTTATTGTATGCGTTGCACTGTCATTGTATCCTTATTTTCTCGATCCGTTTGTGGATCAGGCAGACACTATCAGGCCTTTTTTCCTGATAGGCTCAATAGCATTCCTTGCTATTTTCATTCTTCTTTTTTTTAAAGCGGAGGCTTTTTTCCGATTTCTGGCAAAAACGATTTTTTTCCTTCCGCAAAAATATAAAGAGAAGGTGGAAATCTTATTGGATAAGTTTTATTCCGGATTTGCTGTGGCAAAAGTGCGCGATAAATTAGGTATAATTTTATTCCAGAGTCTTATAATTTGGGGGCTGAATGCGTTGGTCATGTTTGTGCCGTTTTTTGCATTTACTCCGCTCAGGGAAGCCGGCATGGATTTCGGTGCAGCAGTTGTTCTGTTGGTCATTTCTTCAATTGCATGGATTCTGCCTGCACCGGGTGCAATGGGTACATATCATTGGTTTTTACAGGTCGCAATGATAAAACTGTATGGAATTGACGATACAACTGCATTAAGCTATGCAATTGTCACGCACGAAGTAGGATACCTAGTGGTTATGGTTATTGGCATATATTACTATATACACGATAATATTAATATATCTGATTTGGCAAGTGCATCTTCAAATGAAGAAAAATAAGACATTCCGTGATGAATGCATTTGTTGAAATTCAAGCCGTTGATGATTGTATGTCAGTCATTAGTCAACGAGTAAAATAAACAGGGAAATTTACGTTGAGCGTTATTGATGCGGTAATACTTGCAGTTATTCAAGGAATGACCGAATTCCTTCCAGTAAGCAGTTCAGGTCATTTAGTGCTTGCTCAGCAGCTGCTCAACCTGCACGATCCAAAGATAGTTTTATTTGACGTCTTTGTTCATTTCGGGACTCTTATCAGTTTGGTAATAGTTTTTTGGAATGATATTGCTGAAATTCTGCGTTCTTTTTATAAAGCAGTAAAGACAATTAGGTCAAAAGAGAAGCATGAGAAAACAGAATATTACCGTCTGGGAATTGCTATTATAATCGGCTCCATTCCTGCAGGATTAATAGGCCTGGCTTTCCATCATAAAGTGGAAGAGATATTCACAGATCCCAAATTTGCAGCTATGAATATTGTAATCACAGGGCTGGTTCTTTTTCTTACCAGGCTTGCAAAACCGGTAGAAGGGAAAAAGGTAGGCATTCTCGCTTCAATTTTTATAGGCATAGCTCAAATGGCGGCAGTTATGCCGGGAATCTCTCGCTCAGGTTTAACGATAAGTGCCGCGCTTTTTATGAGAATATCTCCCATTCAAGCAGCGCGTTTCTCTTTTCTTCTTTCAATACCTGTAATCTTGGCTGCAACACTGCTGGAAGGATATAAACTCGTCGTCTATGGAACAACGATCGGTTATGTTCAAATTATTATCGGAATTGTAATATCTGCAATTGCTGGATATGCAGCTATTAAGCTGTTGCTGCGTATCATGGAAAAAGGGAAATTCAGCTGGTTCTCTTTATATTGTTTAATAATAGGAATTATTGGAATCTTTTTAATATGAGAGTGAAATCATGAATACAAAAAAACCTGTAATTATTCTCACAATTCTGCTGATAAGCATTATATCGATAGGCTGTCAATCAGATAATACAAAGAGGAAAACTATGAATATTGCAATCGAAACAACAAAAGGCGACATTGAACTCGAACTATTCGAATCCGACGCGCCCAAAACAGTAGGCAACTTCGCCGGACTTGCAGAAGAAGGGTATTTCAACGGCATCACTTTTCATCGCATCTCTAAAGGATTCGTCATCCAGAGCGGCGACTCAACAGGAACAGGAATGGGCGGAAGGAGTATTTATGGGAAGGAATTCGATGATGAATTGAATCCATCGACTCCATCCTTTAAAGAAGGATACAAACGCGGCACTGTTGCAATGGCAAATCGTGGACCGAATACAAATACAAGTCAATTCTTTATTGTTCTGCAAGATGCAGAAAGGATGCCGAAGAATTACACTATTTTCGGGAAAGTAACAAAAGGAATGGATGTTGTCGATTCAATTGCGGCTATTGAGATTATTCCGGAAATGGGACCTACGGATGGAAAACCAAAAATTGATGTTGTGATGAAAAAGGTTTACGTGAAGAAATAGTGCCGGAAAGGCGGAGATAATCAGCGTGGCAATGGCGAAATTCAAGAAGGAGAAGTTACCTTCCTATGATGCCTTTCTTGAAATATTAAAAGGCAAAAAGTTTGCGCCGGTCTATCTTTTCGTCGGTGAGGAGGATTTTCTTGCAGAAGAATGTGTCGAAGGCATTATTCAAGGGCTGCTGACAGCTGATACTAAAGCTTTCAACCTTGATATTGTATATGGAAGTAAAGCCGATGCGCGCGATGTAATGGCACATGCGGCGTCTTTCCCTATGATGAGCAACCGGAGGGTTGTGGTCGTCAAAGAGTTCGATAAACTGCTCTCAAACGATACGGCGAAAGAGATTGTTGCATCGTATATCTCGCGTCCGCTGGATTCTACATGCCTTGTGCTACTGGCAGAGAAACCTGATTTTCGCACCAAACCTTTCATAGATTTAAAAAAATCCGGCTTTATTTTCGCATTCAATTTGCTTTATGACAATCAGATTCCTGCATGGATATCGGAGCGATGCAGAAAAATGGGAAAAGATGTGGATCTCGAAGCATGCCGTTTGATGCAGGCATATATCGGAAATTCACTTCGGGCAATTCAAAATGAATTGGATAAGCTTTTTATATATCTAGGTGAACGAACACGCGTAACGACTGAAGATGTAGCAGATGTCGTCGGAGCGGCACGGGGATTTACAGTATTTGATTTACAGAATGCAATAGGGAAGAAGAATCTTGAAGAAGCACTGCGTATTGTAAATCGCATGATCGAGGCAGGTGAGACTTCTC
>Ga0315548_1003561_pt1 | contig 11617 bp, 9 predicted proteins | sample SalMarSW160110MG_2_FD_202540 | JGI IMG/M metagenome (GOLD analysis project Ga0315548, IMG submission 202540) | Salt marsh sediment microbial communities from the Plum Island Ecosystem LTER, Massachusetts, United States - Salt Marsh Sediment SW1601-110 ... | reverse complement strand
AACATAAGCGCCGCTTACGGATGGCGTACTATAAACTGTTACTCTCAATAAACTATAGGGTGTTTAGGAATGTAGTGCGAGGCTTTAGCCTCGTGCTGCACGACCCTGAAGGGTCGCACTACAATAATCTGGAGGTGACATCATGACAGACTGGACCAAAAAAGCGGAAGCATTGAACAGACTCATAAGACCCCTGACCTTCCCTATCGCCGTTAAGCTGGTTAAAAGCGTTGACGATTTCCCGGAGAGGACCCGCCGTCCTTCGCGGGACATGGGGTTCAAGACAAACCCCTGCGTCGGTATGACGATGACCCGCAAGTACGGCTGGACAGTGGGAATGACGGCCGATGATAACGCCTGTCCAATCGCAGCCTATACCTATGGATGGAGCGAGTCTGAATCTGAGAGCGAGAAAGCCTTGATTGATTTCATGATAGTAATGAAATACTCAGCTAACGAGAATGCTGCAAAGACTACGATGGAGGCTGTAGAGCAAGTTAAACTGAGCAATGGCATGTATGCCGGTGTGATTTTCTCTCCTCTGGAAAGGACAAAAATCGACCCGGACCTGGTTATGGTATTCTGCAATCCTGCTCAACTGATGCGGCTGGTGCATGGAGCCACCCAGGAGACAGGTGTGGCCGTGCAGTCTGTATTTAGCGGCCGGGCTGGGACCTGTACTGAAGGAGTCCTGCAGACATTCAAGACCGGACAGCCGAAGGTGGTGCTCCCGGGAAATGGCGATAGAGTCTGGGCAATGGTGCAGGATGAGGAGATGGCCTTCACTATACCGGCAAACTGGCTTGACCCGGTTATAAGGGGGCTTGAAGCCACCCACCAGACTGGCGTTCGATACCCTATACCAGTAGACGTAAGACACGAGCCGACATTCCCGGGACAACTCAAGGACGCCGCATCCCGGGCAGCTAAGTAGAAGCCCCCCATGTGTCATTGCGAGGCTGACCTTAATCAGCCGAAGCAATCCCACCGCAAACTCTATGTCCTGAGTGCATAAGGTGAAGCTATCCTCAAACTTTACTGACCTAGCAAGTTGACTTGAAGAGAGAACATTTTGGCTGATTGTTTAACGTTGTGGGTTTGAACTGTAGTTTGCAAACATCCTATAGAGCTGCGACTGTTAGAAAGCAGTCAGCTATCCTGTTAGTGAATTACTCATGCCCACGCAGGAATTGAGTATGCCCAATCTATCTCACTTCTCAAAGGTGATAGTATTACCAACTCAAAGTCAGCCGTTGTGAATTCTGAGTCTGAGGGTACGAGACTACTACAAAGTACATAGTTTTGCTTTCAACAATATCTCCGTCTAACTCTGTACCACCTATCTCAGCACGAATTCTGGAAGCGTGACCGATAGTTTCTTTGGCGATAGCAATTATTACCTCCGTAGTATTGCCCGGTTCATTGGAAATTAGGCAAGATAGTCCGCTACTATCTCCTCGGAGGTCGCTTACTGTCCCAGTCGTTACCGTGTAAAGGTCGTAGCTTCGGAAAGGATGACTTTGCAGTGTATTGGTGTTCGTCTGCACAATTCTCTGGTGAATTGCAGCGTCGTTTCCGTTTGCAGCGATGTACGTGTTTTTATAATATTCATAATCCTCAAGTATTGGGGTTACATAGCTTGTCTCATTACTCTTATCGGGGCCGTGCGGCCAACCAAGATTGTAAGCAGATATGGTGTTTTTCAACGGTGTATCGTAAATAAGACTATCCTTATGTTTCTCATAACAAATCTTGAGGTAGTTGCACCCATATTTCACATTTGCGTCTGGGTCTAAGCCATCAGTTGGCCAGTCTTCCCTTGTAAGATTCTTGGATTCCTCTGAATAACTTTCAAATGTATCTCTCTTACTCCTATATCCAGCGTCATAGGCAGCATCCCAGTGCAACTGCATATAGCCAATGGCGAGTCCATTGTCACCGATTGCACCTGTAACAAAATCACTTTCTTGTTTTATTATCGCCATCAATAACGTAGGGCTCACATCTTCTTCTTCGGCATATTTCTGTACATATGGGAGCGCATCTTTCTCATAGTTGTTTAGTTTGCTCTCGTCAATAATATTTTCCCCTTGATAATTAAATGGCTCTTCGCTAATAGTTTCTTGTTTCAGTGCCAATTTCCAGAGCTGCATTAGATTGCCGCTTCCTTGACCTACCCAGGTCAGTATGTAACATAAATTGTCTGGCCCTATAGATATTCCTCTTGCGTCTTGGTTAATCGCTGCGCATATTACTTGCTCCTCACCCTCTTCAGTTAATTGCAGAACCATACCGGCAGGGGTGCCACCGTAACCTCCCTCACCTTGCCAAAAGAATACCTCTGAGGTGAAATATATGGTTCCTTCTCTGTCTATCGCTATTGACCACATCATGTCCACAAGGTTCAATTCTCGGTATCTTGTCCTAAAGTCATAGAGCAGTGACTCAACTCCATTTTCTACCTTATAAATACGACTATCATCCGCAAAATAAATAGTCCCATCGGGCCCAAATCCCAATCCGCGGAGATTGTTTGATGGTGGCTTTATACTTTGACATTGATAGAATATTGTATGACCACCTGTTTCAATGTTAATCGATTTGAAGATTCTGCCATCGGTTTCCGCAAAGTAACATGTCCCATCCAGGTCAAAGCTGAGGGGAGCAATAAAACTATAATCATCATCCGCTATGTAGACAGCTTCACCATTTTCAATTATATAGAGCGAACACTTCGGTGCAGCAGATTGGGACATGGACCTCCGCCGGACATAGATATCTCCACTGGGTGATACTGCGCTGCTCCCAATATCTGCTGGACCAGACCAAAGTAGTTCAGGCTTAACCAAGCTATACCCCTGACGGTCCAAACAGATGAATATTTCTGTATCAGCATAAGCGTCATTTATTTGCAGCTGAGAGTTAGGCTGAAGGTAAGTAACAGCTGCATAAACAGTCACACCAACTGCTATAAGAATTACTGGTATCAAAATAGGCAATAATTTCTTCATGTCACGCCTGATAGTTCGGTTTGAGTTTCATCCAGTGTTCATCCTTGTGAGAACTAAAGGGAGGCCTACTAGGTTGTTGAACTGTTTTCTCTTTCTCTTTCCTGCGAAAGCTTAACAGGGTGTGCGTTCCATCGTCAAGATAAGTTTGCGAATGAACATTCTGACGTTTTGTTATGCTTGTGACGAAAGCCAAATCCCTTCTCAAAAGTTGCTCAATCCCCCGATAAAGCCTCAAACTTCACCGACCCTATATACTGGTAGCTATTCCATTGGTGGTAACGGCAGGGTTAGTAATTTAAGAGCAGCTAGCAATTAAACCGTGTGTCCTGCTCGATGGCGTTTTCGATGAGTTCGATGCGCTTGGGCTTGCCTTTGTCATCGAGTTCTATGGCTACGACATCTATACGCCATAGAGGGGGGATGTTTTGGTGAGTACTGGTATAGGTCAGGGCTAAGGCGATGAGTTTTTTCTTTTTAGCCTGTGTTATCGATTCCTCAGGAGTGCCGAAGTCCAGATTGCTCTTGGTACGGACCTCGACAAAGACAAGATAGTCCTTCCGCTGAGCAATGATATCAATCTCCCCATGAGGGCAACGAAAACCTGTCTCGCGAATACGGTAGCCCCGCTTTTTGAGAAATTTCTGGGCTGTTTTCTCCCCCAGCTTACCAACTTCTTGACGGTTCATCACCCTCACCTTAGTCCTCTCCCATCAAGGGAGAGGAGAATTGACTTGTCATGATATGTTCCCCCCATCATGGGAGAGGAAATTCGGTTTGGATAACATCCCTTTCCTTCAAAGGAGTGAAATTCTGGCTTGCGATGGCGTTCCTGACGGGGGCAAAGTATAGTCGGTGAATTGGCGAAGGTCCGAGCTTTTGCAGACAGGATAGGTGTCTTCCTGTTCCATAGCCTTTATGCCGAGCAAATCCATAGCCGGGATAAGTTTTGTCAAATTCCTCCATCATGCGGTCTCTGGTAACCTTGGCTATGATAGAAGCGCAGGCAATGGAGAGGCACACTTTATCACCTCTGGTTATCCCTCTTTGAGGGATGGGACATTGAGACAAGCTCAGCCTGTCAATGAGGAGGAAGTGCGGTTGTTTGGGCAGTTTTTCCACCGCCTGCATCATAGCCAGTCTGGTTGCCTTGAGGATATTAATGGAGTCAATCACTTGAGAAGGAATGATGCCAATGCCCACAGCCACGGCCTCTTTGTTAATCATGTCGAAGAGGGATTCACGTTTCTTAGAGTTTAATTCCTTGCTATCCCGGACCAGCTCAAACCAGGGCAAACTGGCTGGATGGGGCAGGATAACTGCACCGGCGACTACCGGGCCGGCCAGAGCTCCCCGCCCGACTTCATCTATGCCAGCGATAAGCTCATAACCCTGTGATTTAAGCTTATCTTCCTCATCGAGGTTTGGAAACCGAGACAAAGCTCTCCTTTCCATCATCCTGAGTTGCGGGCTGAGAACTTTCAATAATCCCGCCGCCCAGCACCTCATCGATATTATAGAACACAATGGCCTGCCCCGGGGTTACCGCCTTTTGTGGCTGAGCGAAATGGACATCCACGGAGCGATTACTGAAAAAGAGGACAGCCTCTGCCTCTTTTGACTTATAGCGTATCTTGGCTTTAGCTGTAATGGGCTCCTGCGGTGCCTTGCCCGATATCCAGTTCAGCTTTTGAGCGGCGAGCTTCTGGCTGTAGAGCTCTTTCTCATGACCAAGCACAATTCTATTGCCCTCAGGCTCTATCCTTATGACGTAGAGCGGCCCGCCTGAGGCTAATCCCAGGCCATGCCTCTGCCCGATGGTATAAAAGGCTATTCCCCGATGCTGGCCTAGTTTCCTTCCCCGGGTATCTACAATATCGCCGGGCTGGGTGGGAAATCTCTGGCTGAGAAAAGTGCCATAATTCCTCTGGGCAATAAAGCAAACATCCTGGCTGGACTTGGTTACTGTGGGCAATCTCGCCTGCTTTGCCATCTGTTTAACCTCGCCCTTGCTATGCTCGCCTAAAGGAAATAGGACATGCCCGAGCTTTTCCTGGGTTAGAGTATAAAGAAAATAAGATTGGTCTCCACCGGTGTCTGCTGCTTTAAGCAAGCGATGGCCATCACTGGAATGCTCTACCCCGGCGTAATGGCCTGTAGCCAGATAGTCAGCGCCCAGGGAGAGTGCCTTATCGAAGAGGAGGCCGAACTTTACATAATGGTTGCAGGCAACGCAGGGATTGGGAGTCCGCCCCTGTTGGTATTCCCGGCAAAAATAGTCAACTACACAGGACTCAAATTCCTTTTGCAAGTCAACCTGATGATAGGGAATGGCTAAAATGCGGCAGATATTCTCCGCCCGATGTGCCTGGTAGTCGGAGCGGGGAGAATCCCAGAGGCGCATATGTATACCTAGCACTTCATAGGCGGCTTCTTTGAGCAATAAAGCAGCGACGGAAGAATCCACCCCTCCGCTCAATGCCACAGCGACCTTTCCTTTGGGCATGACTTTAGATTCTTTGCTCCGCTCAGAATGACAAAAATCGTCAGGCTGAGAAGTCGGGCAATAACCGGCTCACCCTGTCCCAGATAATCTCGGCAATCTTCCCTTTCGATAGAGAGGCATCTATCACTAACCAGCGGTCAGGCTCAGCCGCGGCCATCTTGACATAACCCTCCCTCACCCGCCGGTGGAACGATAAATCCTCCAGCTCAAATCGGTCTTTCAAGCTTTGCTTTCGCGCTAATCCCTGCTCAGGTGAAATATCCAAGAGGATTATGAGGTCGGGATTGAGATTCCTTGTTGCCATATTGTTGACCATCTTTATGGCAGTAAAATCAAGTCCCCGCCCATAGCCTTGATAGACCATGGTGGAGTGAGTGAATCGGTCGCAGATGACTACTTTACCTTCTTGTAAAGCAGGACGAATTAGCTCAGCCACCAATTGGGCACGGGAAGCAGCCACGAGAAACAGCTCGGCTTGGGGCGAAATAGAGGAATCCCGTTTCCTCTTAAGTGTTTTTCTTAACTCGTTACCCAGAACTGTGCCTCCCGGCTCATGGGTTAATACCACGGGGATATTTTGCTGCTCAAGCTTTTTCAGCAAGAGCCTGGATTGGGTGCTTTTGCCGCAGCCTTCGCCCCCTTCAAAGGTGATGAACAGTCCCAAGGATTACCTCGACTTCCTTTTGCCGCCAGGTTCCAAACTCCGGTCGCCAGAGTTGAAACCGCGGCGTCCGGCTAAGATCCGCTGTAGATTATGGACATAGGTAGGTTGAGTGTCCCGGGGATAGAGGGCGTCCATGCATTGCTTCATTTGAATGGCATTGTTGCTTTTGAGGACATAAATTGGTATACCCAGTGCTTCGGCATCCCGTATCTTCTGTGGCTTGCGGCGGTAATAACTTCGTGTAGTGAGGAAAATATCAGCTTGCTTAAGGTCAGCTGTGATTTTCACCTCTTTTCGCCCTTCCTTGGCAACTTGTTCCAATCGCGACCGGTTAGCGCCGAAGAGGTAGAATCGCAGCATTTTTTCCGGCTGCTTCTCTTCCTTGCTTTCCCATATAAGAGGGGAGGTTATCGCCTCCCTTTTTACCTCACCATCTTCATCCATCCAGCGTACTTCGGCCTTTGGGGGTCGCCCATGCAAGAGAGCATCAACAGCCTCGGTCACGTCAGGATGTACGGTTACCTTGTAATAATCTACAATTTCCACCACCACACCAAAGGTGGGCGGAGCCTTGCGCTCCAGGATAGATTTTTGCGTGTGCCGCCGCCTGGCTTCTTCGTCTCCCAGGGTAACCGTCTGGATGCCGCCGATAAGGTCAGACAAGGTAGGATTCATTATCAAGTTTTCCAGAGTGTTTCCATGTGCCGTGCCCACCAACTGCACTCCGCGTTCAGCAATGGTTCGAGCTGCCTGGGCTTCGAGTTCAGTGCCTATCTCGTCGATAATAATGACCTCAGGCATGTGATTTTCCACTGCTTCAATCATTACAGCATGTTGCTCGGTGGGAGCAGCTACCTGCATTCGCCGGGCATGCCCGATAGCGGGATGAGGAATGTCTCCATCCCCGGCAATCTCATTGGAGGTGTCAATTACGATAACGCGTTTCTTGAAGTCATCAGCCAGCACTCGAGCCACCTCCCGCAACATGGTGGTTTTGCCTATGCCGGGACGCCCTAGAAGCAGAACGTTATTTCCTGATTCGATAAGGTCTTGAATCATCTTTACGGTGCCGAACACAGCTCTGCCCACACGGCAGGTCAAGCCAATTATGTAGCCATTTCTATTGCGTATGGCTGAGATGCGGTGAAGGGTGTGATTGATGCCGGCGCGGTTATCCCCGGTGAACTCGCCAATGCGGGATACCACATAATCAATATCAGGCTGGCTCAGCTCCATGGAGTTAAGGACCAGCTCCCTGTGGGGAAAGCGAGCTTCGGGGAGACGTCCTAAATCTAAGATTACCTCCAACAGCTCGCTATGGTCAGGCTGCTGGTAGAGCGGCTCACGGATATGGAGTGGTAAGATATCAAGCAGTGCGTCTAAATCGTCAGTAACTACCCTTCGCATTCTGTGAAATACCTGTCTTCACCTCACCAACCCCTGGGGGACAACAATTCCTGCTGGGGTATAGCTTTTATGTCCAGACCAGGCATAGCAGCTCCCAAACCCTTGGATACCTCAGCGACGATAGCAGGGTCATGGTAGTGGGTGGTAGCTTTAACAATGGCCTGCGCTCTGGTTGCGGGGTCGCTGGACCTAAAAATCCCCGAGCCCACAAACACCCCCTCGGCTCCCAGCTGCATCATCAAAGCAGCATCGGCTGGTGTCGCTACACCGCCGGCGGCAAAGTTCACAACAGGCAACTTCCCTGTTTTATGCACCTCAATTACTAACTCCAGAGGAGCGCCAATGGCTTTCGCCTCGGCTACTAATTCCTCCTCAGGTAAAGCCTGAAGCCTGCGAATCCCGTCCTGGACTGCCCGCATGTGCCTTACAGCTTCAACAATGTTGCCTGTCCCAGCCTCACCCTTAGTGCGAATCATGGCCGCCCCTTCGGAAATACGGCGTAATGCTTCGCCCAAGTCCCGGCAGCCACAGACAAAAGGAACCTTAAAATTATGCTTCCAAACATGATGGCTTTCATCGGCGGGAGTAAGCACTTCGGACTCGTCGATAAAATCAACGCCCAATGCTTCCAGTACCTGAGCCTCAGCAAAATGACCGATGCGGCATTTGGCCATTACCGGGATGCTCACTGTTTCCCTTATAGCCATAATTACAGTTGGGTCAGCCATGCGGGCCACTCCGCCGTCGGCGCGGATATCTGCCGGCACCCGTTCCAATGCCATGACAGCACAGGCACCAGCTTCCTCGGCAATTTTAGCCTGCTCAGGCGTGACCACGTCCATAATCACCCCACCCTTCAGCGTCTGGGCAAGTCCCGTCTTAACTTTCCAAGTACCCTTTTCCATCAATTTCCATTATAACGCTATGCCAGTCAAATCACAAATGACAAATGAGAGCGTCTGGTAATGCCATTCTGAGGAAGCCAAACGAATTTGGGCGACGAAGAATCTCACTCCTCGCAATGACAGAATGAGAGTGTCAATGCTCCAGACAAATCCAAATGTCAAGATCCAAATGACAATTGAAACCCAAATGCTTAAATTCTAAAATTACATCACCCTCAAATTGAATAGGGTCGAGGAGTTAACCTCGACCCTATATTTTTGGCACTCTGTTATCACATCTACTGGTCAAACTGCAGCCAGTCCCAGCTTATCTTCTGCGACGGTGCGGCGAGGAAAATTGGGTTGCCCAATTCGAAGGTCTGTTCACCGAACTGATTGACAACCAATAGCTGCGGATAGGAATACTGGCCGCCTATAATCTCGTAGAATACCAGATGCGCCTCCGTGTTCACAATCTCCGTTACCATGCCGGTGTCATCCGTTTTCTGGACGGGATTAGCGAAGTAACGGGGCGCGACCACCATGCCCTCTGCTATATCGGAGAACTGGTCGTTCAGACCGACAACCACATCCTCAAAGTACGGGCCTTCGATGACCTCGTAGAGTAAGAAGTGGTCGAGATCTACCGGCGGTTCATGACCTCCCGGTTCCACTTTCTGCGTTGGTACAGCCAGTGCGACCGGACCGTACACGGTCAGCGGCTGGGTCCCAAACTGGTTATTGACATTCACAACCCAGTGCTGAGCCTCCATTTCGGGGTGTATGCCGTAGACTGTGAGGTGATGGTCTTCGTCCAGCATCAGCGTCATCACCCCCTCGTGCTGCTTCTCGACAGGGTTGCAGAACCACCAGGGCCAATCCACCGTTGCGCCGACAGCACCTTCAATGCAGAACTGGTCTTCAAGGTACACATGGGCCTGTAGGGGCACGGCTTCAGTTATTATGTAGCTCAAGAAGTGGTCGAGCGTGGGCTCGGGCTCGACTTCCTCAAAGCTTATCTTCTCGGACGGCACAGCGAGTAGAGTTGGGTCGGACACGGAGATGGTCTCCATCTCTGGCTCCCGGAACAACTGATTCAGAATTCCTACATTTCCTTGGTAAGACTCGCCGACTATCTCGTAGAATACCAGATGCTCGTCCGGGTTCTCGATAATCAGTGACCAACTCGGATCCCAATCGACATTAGGGGGTATTTTGCCGGCGGGGTTAGCGAAGTAGACCGGGCGGTGCACCTCGACGTCGGATTCCTTGTGCCACTGGTCCTCGAGGTCCACAGTCACCTGCACGTCCTCGCCCTCAGTGACCTTGTAGAGCAAGAAGTGGTCGAGCCACACGGGCCAGCCGTGTTCCTCCTTCTGCGTTGGCACAGCCAGCATGACCGGACCGGACACTGTGAGCTCCTGCGTCCCAAACTGGTTATCGACCTCCACTACCCAGTTCTGAACCGTGGGGGTTGTGATGGCGTATAACGATAAGTGGTGGTCGGGGTCGCCGATTGACGTTAGCGTGCCGTCGTACGTCTTGGCGACAGGGTTGCCGAAGTATAAGAGAGAATTGACCTCCACCTCCTCGACACCAGTATAGAACTGGTCCCCCACCTTGGGCAGGGTCAAATCTGCATCCGGGCCGCCGACTACTTCGTAGAACTTGAAGTGGTCGAGTGACGGGGGCGGCCCAAAGCTTATCTTCTGGGATGGCACGGCGAGCATATTGATGTATCTCGTCGACTGTGGCATGGAGACCGTCACCGTATGGAACTGATTGGCAATGTTTACATCCGTCTGGAAAGTCTCGTCCTCGACTATCTCGTAGAATACCAGATGCGCCTGTGAGTTCTCGATCTCCGTTACCACGCCGGCGGCATCTGTTTTCTGGACGGGATTAGCGAAGTAGACGGGCCGATACACCACTACATCTGGTTCGAGGTTAAACTGGTCCTCCAACTGCACAACTACGTTCAGATCTTGGCCCCCAATGGTCGCGTAGAGTAAGAAGTGGTCGAGACCCTCCGGCCATTCGTGCCCCTCCTTCTGAGTTGGCACAGCCAGCTTGACCGGACCGTACACATGCAGCGTCTGCTCCCCAAACTGGTTGTTGACATTCACTACCCAATTCTGAGTTGTGACTCCTGATATGCCGTACAATGTGAGGTGGTGGTCCGGGTTGGAGATCTCCGTTACCTCACCATCGTATGTTTTCTTGGCAGGGTTGCAAAAGTATTCGGCATACTCGACCTTTGCTTGGATACTGTCGAACTGGTCCTCCAGTTCCACTGTCTCCCCTACGTAGTAGGTCGATTGTGGGGTATAGGCGGGGTTATTAAACCAGTAACACTTGAAGTGGTCGAGCGCCCCAGGCGGCGTAGTCACGAAGTTTAAAGTAAAGGTAATTGTACTGCCCGCAGACAGGCTCTGAGTTGATGAGGGTGTGATATTAACGAAGGATGCTCCAGCCGGCCCGCCGGAGACGTAGGCACAAGTCCAGCTGCCGGGGTCCACGTTTCTATGGGTGGTAGGAACAGAAGCACCGTTAATGATAGTGGGTGCCGCTGCTCCGGGTCCGGTTAACGTATATTGGGCTGCTCCTGTCCAGGCAGAGCCGTCAAGTGTAGCTTTAACATCAATAGTGCCTTGTGTTGATGGTTGTGCACAGCTCAGGACCAAAACAGCAATCAAAACACCTAAGGCCAGACAACTCAAACTAATGGCTAAAATCCTCTTTCTCATATATTCACCCCCTTATCTGATAATGTAATTTATGTAGCGTATTACTACACTATTATAAATTCTATCACTCCCCACTCGCGCACTGTCAAGCCTTTTCCAGATTTTTGCAGAAATCTCTACGGATTGACAGGAATTCACTATATTAGGTGATAGAGTCTGAGTACTGGCTCTCATACAAACCCATGATAGCAAGCTGATAAACCAGAAAGCCCTTTATGTTTTGGAGAAAATATTGCCTGTCACGCAAGCATATAGAGTGTCACTTATTTGAACTAAGTCAATGTCAAGGCATTGCAGCTTTCCTTTCAATTCGGTCAGAGATATCCAGCCACGGGGGACTGGAGATGGATTCTATTTTTTGATCAACAGAAGAGACAGGATATTATACTTACCTTCTATCT
>Ga0315548_1003558_pt1 | contig 11624 bp, 7 predicted proteins | sample SalMarSW160110MG_2_FD_202540 | JGI IMG/M metagenome (GOLD analysis project Ga0315548, IMG submission 202540) | Salt marsh sediment microbial communities from the Plum Island Ecosystem LTER, Massachusetts, United States - Salt Marsh Sediment SW1601-110 ... | reverse complement strand
TCGGCGGCCTCGCCCTGACGACATGGCATGGGCGTCCCCACCGGGCCGGCGCCGGTGATGGCCTGCAGCAGGCGCACGAGTCACTCACCTACCGAAGGTTGTTCGAATCCGGCAAATGGCTGCTCTCGACGGGAATCATGTCCACCGGCAATAACTTCGTCGTTGCCGGGATCGTCACGGTACTGGCCGGCCCGGTGCCGCTGGGCCTGGCCGAGGCGGCCCGGATCGTGGCCCAACCGATCCTGGTCCTCGCCACCGGCCTCAGCGCCGTGCTCGCCCCCCCGTCGATGGCAGCCGGGCGTCGACGCGACCGCGCCGACGCCCGCCACGTTGCCCGGGTGTTGCACGGTGTCACGGCCGGTCTCGGGCTCCTCTACCTGGCCATCACCGCGATCGACTGGACCCTCAATCCGCTCGCCCGCCTGGTACCGGCCGCCTACGACGTGTCGTGGTTGGTGGCGGTCAGCGTCGTCGCCAACGGCCTCAACGGGGCCTCGTTCCCGGGGCGTTTCGAGTTGATCGGCGCCAACCGGGAGCGCGACCTGTTCGGCGCTGAGGTCGCCGCCAACATCGCCCAGCTCGCCGTTGCCGTCACCATGGCGGCCGCCGGGTCCGGGGGCGGTTCGATCGCCGCCTTGGCCCGTCCTTCGAGTTTCCTGGTGCTCGGCGCCACCCGGCTCTTCTTCTACCGCCGGCCACTCGATCGCCACTACGCCACAGGTTCGGCCGGTGCCGGTATGCTCGATGGTCCCAGCGAAACCACGGAGGGATGAGGCGCGTGCTGTTCAAGGAGTTCCCGCCGGGCTGGGGGCACTTGTTCGTGCCGACCGGGTCCCGGGCCCAGGCCACCGCGGGCCTCGCCCTCTACACCCCTGGCTCGTGGCGGGGCATCGTGGCACAGTGGGCGGCGTGGTGGGCCGTGCGCGCCTGTGGACCGCACGTGCTGCCGGGACCGGCCCGTACCTGGGTCCCCCCGATGGAACCCGCCACCTGGGATCAGCTCCGGCAGGAGCTACGCTCGCACGTCGGTGACGTTGACGCCTGGGCAGGCTATGTGCGGCGCGGGGGCCGCGGCGGCTTACTGCTACTCCTGCTTCACGATGGGAAACCGATCGGGTTCGTCAAGGCGCGCCTCGGAGGCGGCGCCGTCATCGATAACGAGTACCGGGCCCTGGCGGCGGTGCACGCCGCCCACCCGACCTCGTTCCGGCCCCTCGAGCCGCTCGGGAAGGGCGCGTGCGGCGATTGGAGCTACCTCGTCACCGCTCCCCTACCGCCCCACATCCATCGACGCGCCAACGACGCAATGCTTCCAGGAGTGATCGACGACGTGCAGCGGGCACTGGCGGCCCACCCCAAGCATCCGGGGACCCCCACCCACTGGGTGCCCGCCCACGGCGACTTCGCCCCCTGGAACCTGCGGCATTTTCGCCGCAATGGGACCTTCCTCATCGACTGGGAGGAGGCCAGCTGGGCGCCGCCGGGAAGCGACCTGGTGTACTACGCCGCCTGTGCCGCCGCCCTGGGACGACCGGTGCGCGGCTTCGCCATCGCGCCGGACGAGGCCGCCCGCTTCTGCTGGCACCATGTCCGGTGCCGCATCGACCGCCGCCTGGAACGGGGGGGAACGGTGACCGACCTCGATCGGAGGCTGCTCGACGCCCTCGCCCCCGGCGCTGTCTAGCGCTCCTGCCGCGGCCTCGCCGCCGTCACTCTGCCTCGGATTCTCCGTCGGCCCGGAACGAGGTCCGCCGCCTCCGCCACCGGAACGACTCGCCGCGGCGGCGCTGTTCCCGGTTGCGGCGGTGGCGCTCCCAGGCGAGGCGGGTCCGGAACGAGACCAGCCGCCACAGATACGGTCCGCGGGTGTCGGGGTGCAGGTAGGCGACCAGCCTCATGGGCGGGAAGATGAGGCGCCACCACCAGCGGAAGGCCTCCCACCGTCGGCCCTTCATCGTGAAGGGGATCCAGTAGCGGGTCCGTACCATTCGTGACATGCCGACGTGGCCCTGGAGCCGGCTGCTGGCTGGCCACGCCGCGTTCCACAAGCGCCGCGCCAGGTATCCGCTCGGCGGGATGGGAACATCGAGGTCGAGCCAGGAGGCCACGACACGCAGCGACTCGTAGGTGTGCAGCGCCAGGCCCTCACCACGCACAAAACGGTCGACGAGCTCCCAGTCGATATCGGAGCCGCCGATGATCCGGGCCACGTCGACGAAGCCGAGGAGGTAGGAGAAGCGATCCTTCTGGAGGTGGAGCAGGGCTTGCACGAGTGCGACCTCGGGCCCGAGCACGCGAATCTCGACACCGTTGGGAGTGGAAACAGTCGATGTCGTCCGCCAGATCAGATCGAGCTGGCGGACCGGGATGCCGAGCTTGATCGGCTCCTGGTGCACGTCGATGGCGACACCGGTCGGGAGGTGGAGGTCGACTCCCTGAACCGCGCCGCCGTCGATCATGGCCTGGATCGTGCCCGCCACCGGATGGTCCGGCTGCAGCAGGCCCACCAGCTCGCCGATCCGGCCGAGGTGGGAGGGCGCCACGAAGACGTCGATGTCGGCGCAGGGACGCAGCCCCTCCCCGCCATACCAGCGGGTCTCGCTGGTGACGCCCTTGAAGGCCGCCAGGTCGATACCGTGTTGGGCCGCCACCTCATCGATGTGGATCAGTTCCCGCCACAGCATCTGATTCGACACCCGGATGGCGAGCCGGTGCTGGGCCAGCCCGGCGCTGAGCGCCTCCGGGAAGGCGACGCCCTGGGTGGTGACGGCATCATGGAGCAATCCGAGCATGCGATGCTCCGCCGCCGAGGCGACGAGGGTCTTCGGGTCGGCGACGCCGCTCACCGGCCGGCCGGCGGCGACGTCGAGCAGCGCCGGATGGGGCCTACTCACGAGGAATCCCGGCCCCGGATCATCGCCATGCCCGGCTCATGGCCATCGTTTGCCCCATGTTCGGTCATTCCCCGCTCGATCGCAGCGCATCCGCCAGTGGAGTGAGGATGATATCGTGCCACGGTCGCAAACCGGCACCGGGAACCAAGAGGGGTTCCCACATATCGTGGCCAGGGAGATTCCGATGCAGCAGCCGGGAGAGTTCGGTACCATCGAGCCGACCCTGCTGCGCGCCGTGTGGCGCTATCGCTGGCTGATGCTCGCCATCACGGTAGCGACAATCCTGGGCGCGTGGCTGTACTCGAACGCCACCGCGGTCGAGGAGTTCGAGGCCGAGGCGTCGATGCAGGTGGAGGATCCCCAGTCCTCCATCTTGTTCACCAACTCCCCGGGCACCCGCCGGGTGGAATACGTGGCCGATCAGGCTGAGATCCTGCAATCGGGCGACGTCGCCCAGCGGGCCGCCGACATCGCCGGCAAGACCGACCCCACGTTCCCCTACGCCACCGAGGACATCCTGCTCCAGACCGACATCGAGGTGACGAGCGACGCCGGATCGGTCATCCTCATCCGCTTCGTCGCCACCCAGGCCGATTGGGCGACCCTCGGCGCCAATTCGCTGATCGCGGCCTACAAGGAGCTGCTCGCCGACGAGACCGAGGCCAGCTACGCCTCCCGGGTCAAGGTGCTCGACGAGCGCATCGCCGAGATCGAGAAGGAGGTCGCCGACCTCAACAGCCGGATCGATGCCCTGTCGCAGCCGTCGGAGGACGCCGTCCGGCTAGAGGACCGGCTCGCCGAGCTGCGAGTCCAGCTGCTCACCCTCAGCGCCGAGCGGGACCGCACCAGCGACTCGGCCCGGCTCCAGGCGATCCGGACCGAGGTCAACGACCTCAGCAACGAGGTGACGCTCTTCGAGAAGCTGCTCATCATCGAGAGCACCGATCCCGACATCGCCGAGTTGCAGCAGCGGCGCAGCCAGCTCCTTCAACAGATCGACGACCTCACCATCCAGAGCAACGGGATCGTGGTCGACAGCCAGCTCCTCGGGAGCGGGGTGGTGCTCACCAACCCGGCGGTGACCGCGGCGCCCCTCGAAAGCGGGCCCCGCAAGTACCTCATCGTTGGCGTATTCCTGGGATTACTCGCCAGCAGCTCCCTCGCCTACCTGCTGGCGCTGCGCCACCGCACCATCGAGAACCGCTCCCAGCCGGAGCTGATCCTGCATGCCCCGTTGGTGGCCAGCGTCCCCAACTTCCGCCTCGAGGGCATCAAGGCGCTGCTCCCGGTTCGCCTCGCCCCTCGCTCGGCGTCGGCCGAGGCTTTCCGTTTTGCCGCGGCCGCTCTTGGTCTGCGGCGCGGGCGCTCCGCCCAGGGAACACTGACAGGCGCCAGCAACACGGTGATGGTGTGCTCGGGGAGCGCCGGCGACGGCAAGACGATCACCGCTGTCAACACCGCCCTCGCCGGGGCGCGGGAGGGGAAGCGGGTGCTACTCATCGATGCCGACTTCGGCAACCAGGCCGCCACCGAGCTCCTCGCCCCCGGGATCCATCCCGAGATGGGAATGACCGAGGTGGTCGAGACCGGCGCCGCTCTCGCCGATGCCATCATCCTGATCGAGGGTACCGAGTCGGCCGGCCTCCACCTCCTCCCCCGCGGTTGGCGCCAGACCACTGGCCCCGAGTTCTTCCGGCTCCCGGCGACCCGGGAGTTCCTCACCAGGATCCAGGAGTACTACGACCTCGTGCTGGTCGATGCGCCTCCCCTGCTCCAGGTCGCCTACGCCAGCACCGTGGCAAGCATGGTCGACCGGCTGCTGATCGTGGTGCGGCATCATGGCCTGGCGGCCGAGCTGGAGGAACTACAGGACCGACTCGAGTTCATCGGGACGCCCACCATCGGGTACGTCTACAACCTGGCGCCGCTGCGGTACGAGATGACCCGCACCGAAGGCTCCATGAAGGACGTGCTGGGGACCTCGGACCGTCTCGAAGCCGAAGAGTGAGTCACAGGCGCCGACCGCGATGAGCGCGGAGGCGTGGCTCACGCTCCTGGTCCTGACCGTGGCCATCTTCGCCATGGTGCGCGACCTGGTGCCACCGGCGGTGGCGATCCTGGGCGGGACGGTGGTGCTGCTGCTCGCCGACGTGATAACACCCGAGGAGGCGTTCTCCGGGTTCTCCAACCCGGCCCCGCTCACGATCGCGGTGCTCTACATCCTGGCGGCGGCCGCCGCTCGCACCGGGCTGTTGCAACCACTGGTGGCGTCCACCCTCGGCGGCAAACGGTCGGTGCGGGCCGGCCTGGGGCGGTTGCTGCCACCGGTGGCGCTCGCGTCGTCGGTGCTCAACAACACCCCCATCGTCGCCATGCTGGTGCCGGAGGTCGGCAACTGGGCGACCCGCCACGGCCGGCAGCCGTCCCGGTTCCTCATGCCCCTCTCCTTCGCCGCCATCCTCGGGGGAACGGTGACGTTGATCGGGACCTCCACCAACCTCGTCGTGTCGGGCCTGCTCGAGGCCGCCGGGCACGAGCCACTCGGGTTCTTCGAGATCACCAAGGTCGGCCTCCCGATCGCGGTGCTCGGGGTCGGCCTCGTGGTGCTGCTGGCACCGCGCCTGCTCCCGGACCGGCCCTCGGTTCAGGACGAGCTCACCGAGCGGATGCGCGAGTTCACGGTGGACATGACCGTCGACCGGGGTGGGCCACTCGACGGCGTCACCGTGGAGGAGGCCGGGCTGCGCGATCTCGCCGGGGTGTTCCTCGTCGAGGTGAGCCGGGGCGACGAGGCGATCGTGCCGGTGTCGCCCACCACCCGGCTCCACGGCGACGACTCGCTGCGTTTCGTCGGCCGGGCCGGCGACGTCGTCGACCTCCACAGCATGCGGGGTCTGCGCTCCGGCGCCGCCGACCACATGCGCCGCTTCGACCTGGAGCGCTCCAACTTCTTCGAGGCGGTGGTGGGAGCAACCTCGCCCCTCATCGGCAAGACGCTCAAGGAGGCCGGCTTCCGCGGCACCTACGGTGGGGCGGTGGTGGCGGTGCACCGGGCCGGGCAGCGGGTCGACGCCAAGCTCGGGGAGGTGCCGTTGCGGGTCGGGGACACGCTGGTGGTGCTGAGCGACGAGAACTTCCGGGAACGGTGGATGGATCGGGGTGACTTCCTGCTCGTCTCCCGTCTCGGCAGCTCCCCGATGGTCGCCTCGGGGAAGCGCCCGCTGGCGGCGGCGATCCTGCTCGGGGTGGTGTTGCTCGCCGCCACCGGGACGGTGTCGGTGCTCAAGGCCGCCCTGCTCGGCGCTCTCGCCGTGCTCGCCTTCCGGGTGCTGCGTCCCGGGGAGGCCCGCAGCGCCATCGATCTCGACGTCGTGCTGCTCATCGCCGGCGGCTTCGGCCTCGCCGCCGCCATGGAGAAGTCGGGGCTGGCGGAGACGATCGCCAATGGGTTGGTCGACACCTTCGGAACCCTGGGAAGCATCGGGGGTCTACTCGGCATCGTGCTCGCCACCATCCTGCTCACCGAGACCGTGTCGAACACCGCCGCCGCCCTCATCGTCTTCCCCATCGCCGCCTCGGCGGCCGAGGCCCTCGGCTACGACCTGCGAGGTGTCGCCATCGCGGTGGCGGTGGCCGCCTCTGCCTCGTTCCTCACCCCGGTCGGCTACCAGACCAACGTGATGGTGTACGGGCCCGGCGGCTACCGCTACACGGACTACTCGCGACTGGGGGCGCCGCTCACCGCCCTCGCCGTCACCGCCATCCTCGTCATCGTCCCGCTCGGGTGGCCGCTGACCGGATGACGCTGCCGCAACACCTCGCCGGCAACGGCGCGGTTGCCGTTTCCCTAAGTCGGCTCCGGCGAGCGGCCGATACCCGGCGAGAGTCAGGATGAGGACGACGTCGATGACGAGGGCCGTCGCCAGGACGCCGAGTGCGATCCGGTGGGGGTTGCGGAGTCCGACTCGTCGCCGGCCGGTTTCCTCGTTTAACCTGACCCTGGACCCCCAGTGACAGGCCGTGCCGTGACCAGGAACCGATCAGCGCACCGCCCGAAGGCGGCTTCCCGCCTCCCGTTCGCCCTGGCGTTCGTCGCCGCCCTCACCTTGGTGGCCGCCACCGTGCTGGGGACGACGCCGGCCGAGGCGAACATGACGTCTTGCCCCGCATCGATTCAGGTCGAGCAGGGCGGCTCGAGCAACGCCACCGTCTCGATGAACTCCCCAGATGGAGGCGCCTTCCTCACCGTTAGCGCCTCCGGGGTCTCGGCCCAGGTTCTCGCCCCCGGCGCCCGCACCTCCGCCGGATCATGGAGCAATGGAGTCCGCGTTTCTGCTGGAGCGACTGCGAGTGGAAGTGGTTCGGTCACAGTGACCGAGAACGGCGCCACCGGGCCGATCGACTCATGCACCATCAGCGTCTCGATCATTCCCACCACGACCACGACCACCACTTCGACGACCACCACTACGACCACGACCCGGCCGCCGACGACGACCACGACCCAACCCCCCACCACGACCACCTCCACGACGACGACCACCGTCCCCCCCACCACGACCACGAGCTCGACCACCACCACCTCGACCACGACCACCACCACCACCGTCCCCCCCACCACGACCAGCTCGACCACCACCTCCACGACGGCGCCGCCGTTCGCGGTGACGACCCTCCCCGACGACCCGGCCGCCATCGGGAGCACCGACGGTGGGGGGAGCGACTTCCTCTCGGAGAACTGGTGGTGGCTCACCATCATCGGTCTGGTGCTGATCGCCCTCATCGCCTCGGTGGCGGTGCTCCGGCCCGACATTCCCGGCTTCGGGGGCAGGGTCCGGGCCGCGGGGCCGGCAGCGGCGACTCGCCGCCGTCCCGACGGCCGTCCGGGTCGCCGTGGTCCCGGGCAGTGGCTGCGGGACACCGTCTCGCCGGACCGCTACGCCCGACGCCCGGGCCGGGTACGGGGCCCGTCGGTCGGCCAGCGGGTCCGCCAGACCAAGGTGGCCCAGGGCATCGAGGACAAGGTGGCCCGCCCCAAGGTGAAGGGGCCGTCGCTGTGGCAGCGGATCCGCAATGCCAGCCCCTTTGGCTGGTTCCGCGATTCCGAGATCGCCGACTCCTTCCGGGCCCGCTCCTCCGCCCGCAAGGTCCGCCGCGACATCAAGCGCCGCGGCCACTGAGCTCCGGCGCCTCCGGACCCTCCCGGATCAGATCCTGGGGCGTACCGCCCGCACCGCCCCGGAATGCAGCGTGACCGGACCGGTCGCCGTCTCCACCACGAGCCCCCCGTCGGAGGCGACGTCCACCGCCCGCCCCTCCCCGGCCGGCTCCCAGGTCACGTCCCGGCCCACGTTTACGCAGGCCTCCCGATACTCGTCCCGTCCCCACCCGGGATCGTCGAGCCGGCCGAGCAACCGGCCCGCCCACGACGCCGCCAGCGCCGCGGCCGCCTCCGGGCCGGGATCGACGGGGAGGATCCCGGCGGCGCCGCCCGGCGGGTCGGGCCACCACAGGTTCACGCCGCACCCACAGATCGCCACCGCACCGTGGACCTCGACCAGGATGCCTCCCACCTTCCCGTCCCCGGTTACCAGATCGTTGGGCCAGGCGAGCCCGGCGTCGACTCGCACCAGGTCCGCCAGGGCCTCCCGCACCGCCAGGCCCACCGTCAGCGGGAGCGTGGCCGGCGGCCCCGGAGGGACGAACCCGACCGCCAGTGAAGAGTACATCGCCCGGGGTGACTGCCACCACGGGTTGCCGGAGCGGCCCCGTCCCGACGTCTGCCGGTCGACCACCACCAACACCGGCTGTGCCCCGTTCCCGAACGACTCGTACGCCAGATCCTGGGTGGAGGCGGCTTCGGGCCGGGTGATCGTCGCGTAGGGTGTAGCCATCTCGCCGGTTCGTGAGTCAGAGATACACAGGCGCAGCGAGCATACCGGAGACCCCACCGTGAGCACCGACGAACAGATCGAGCAGCTGCGCCGCCTCCGCCAGGAGGCGATGGCGCCCGCCAGCCAGCGCGCCGTCGACCGCCAGCACGACGCCGGCAAGCTCACCGCCCGGGAACGCCTCGACCTCCTCCTCGACAAGGGCTCCTTCCAGGAGCTCGACATGTTCGCCCGCCACCAGGCCGCCGGGTTCGGCATCGAGGAGCGCCGGCCCCTCGGCGACGCCGTCATCACCGGGTGGGGCACGATCGACGGCCGCACCGTGTTCGTCTTCGCCGAGGACTTCACCGCCTTCGGGGGCAGCCTCGGGGAGGTCGTCGCCGACAAGATCTGCAAGATCATCGACCTCGCCCTCGACACCGGCGCCCCCCTCGTCGCCCTCAAGGACTCCGGAGGCGCCCGCATCCAGGAAGGGGTGGTGGCCCTCGACGGCTACGGCCGCATCTTCGAGCGCAACGTGCGGGCCTCGGGGGTCATCCCCCAGATCTCGGTGATCATGGGCCCCTGCGCCGGCGGCGCCGTCTACTCCCCCGCCATCACCGACTTCGTCTACCAGGTGGAGGAGACCTCCCACCTCTTCATCACCGGTCCCGACGTGATCAAGGCCGTCACCGGCGAGGAGGTCACCTTCGAGCAACTCGGCGGCGCCCACACCCACGCCAGCAACTCGGGGGTGACCCATTTCGTCACGGCCACCGGTCGTGCCGCCCTCGAGGAGATCCGCTACCTGCTGTCGTTCCTCCCCAGCAACAACATGGAGGTGCCCCCCTACTTCATCCCGCTCGACCGGCCCGACCGGATGGAGGAAGCCCTCACCGAGATCATCCCGACGTCGGCCACCCAGCCCTACGACGTCGTCGATCTGATCGAGATGGTCGTCGACGACGGCGAGTTCTACCAGGTGCACGAGCACTTCGCCGAGAACATCGTGGTCGGCTTCGCCCGCCTCGACGGCTACGCGGTCGGGATCGTCGGCAACCAACCGGCGGTGCTCGCCGGGACCCTCGACATCTCCGCCTCGGTGAAAGCCGCCCGCTTCATCCGCTTCTGCGACGCCTTCAACGTCCCCGTCATCAGTTTCGTCGACGTCCCCGGCTTCCTCCCCGGCGTCGACCAGGAGCACAACGGCATCATCCGCCACGGCGCCAAGCTGCTCTACGCCTACGCCGAGGCCACCGTCCCCAAGGTGACCGTCATCACCCGCAAGGCCTACGGCGGGGCCTACGTGGTCATGAACTCGCGGGCGCTGCGAGCCGACGTCGTGTTCGCCTGGCCGACCGCCCAGATCGCGGTGATGGGGGCGCAGGGTGCCGTCAATGTGATCCATCGCCGCGACCTCGCTGCCGCCGAGGATCCGGACGCCAAGCGGGACGAGCTGATCTCCGAGTACGAGGAGCGCTTCAACAACCCGTACCTGGCGGCGGAACGGGGCCTGGTGGACGACGTGATCGAGCCGCGGGAGACCCGGCCCCGCCTCATCCGGGTGCTGGAGATGCTCCGCACCAAGCGGGAGTCGATGCCGCCGAGGAAGCACGGGAACATCCCGCTCTGATGGCTGCCCGTCCCGCCACGCCGGTCGGGCCCGCCACCCCGGATCCGCCTCCTAGGATGCCGTCGTGGATTCCGTCCTGATCGCCAATCGCGGCGAGATCGCCGTTCGCGTCATCCGCGCCGCCCGCGAGCTCGGCATGCGGACGATCGCGGTCTACTCGGAGCTGGATCGGGACTCGGTCCACGTCGCCCTCGCCGACGAGGCCTGGAACATCGGACCGGCGCCCGCCGCCGAGTCCTACCTCAACGGCGCCCGCATCATCGAGGTGGCTCGCGCCGCCAAGGCCGCTGCGGTGCACCCCGGCTACGGGTTCCTCGCCGAGAACGCCGGATTCGCCGCAGCCGTCGCCGCGGCCGGGCTCGTCTGGGTCGGCCCGCCCCCGGAGGCGATCGCCGCCATGGGGGACAAGATCGCGTCGCGCCGGGCCGCCAACGAAGCCGGCGTCCCCAGCGTGCCCGGCACCCTCGACCCGGTGGGCGACGCCGCCGCGGCCCGCGCCTTCGCCGACCGCGAGGGCTACCCGATCGCGGTCAAGGCGGCCCACGGTGGCGGCGGCAAGGGGCTACGGGTCATCCGAGATCCCTCCCAACTGGAGGAGGGATTCCAGGCCGCCCGCCGCGAGGCCGACGCCTACTTCGCCAACCCCGAGGTCTACGTGGAGCGTTACCTCGACCATCCCCGCCACGTCGAGGCCCAGATCATGTTCGACGCCCATGGCAACGGGGTGTTCCTCGGCGAGAGGGACTGCTCGATGCAGCGCCGCCACCAGAAGCTCATCGAGGAGACTCCGGCCCCGGGCCTGTCCGCCGAACAGCGCTCGGCGCTGGCCGCCGACGCCCTGGCGGTGGCGCGGGCGACCGGGTACGTCAACGCCGGCACGGTCGAGTTCCTCATCGGAGCCGACGGCGGCCACTACTTCCTCGAGATGAACACCCGCATCCAGGTCGAGCACACCGTCACCGAGTTGGTCACCGGCATCGACCTCGTCAAGGAGCAGCTCCGGGTCGCCGCCGGCGAGGAGCTGGCGTTGGGAGTGGTGGAGCCGCGCGGCCACGCCATCGAGTTCCGGATCAACGCCGAGAACCCGGCCTCCGGGTTCTTTCCCAACCCGGGCACGATCGTCACCTACGGGGAGCCGGGAGGGCTCGGGGTGCGGGTCGACAGCGGGGTGCAGAGCGGCTCCGTGATCAGTCCCTACTACGACACCCTGGTCGCCAAGCTGGCGGT
>Ga0315548_1003556_pt1 | contig 11633 bp, 6 predicted proteins | sample SalMarSW160110MG_2_FD_202540 | JGI IMG/M metagenome (GOLD analysis project Ga0315548, IMG submission 202540) | Salt marsh sediment microbial communities from the Plum Island Ecosystem LTER, Massachusetts, United States - Salt Marsh Sediment SW1601-110 ... | reverse complement strand
CGCCGGCTGACCCATTTATTGTGTATATGAAAATAGCAACGATTGCAGGTCTGATACTATCATCGCCCTGGATATTCTATCAGCTATGGATGTTCATAGCTGCCGGCCTTTATCCCCAAGAGAGACGATACATACACCTCGCAGTACCTTCTTCAGCGATTTTATTTGTTACCGGAGCACTGTTTTTTCTATATCTAGTAGCCCCGATATCCCTGCGATTTTTCCTTCACTTCGGCGAATTCATCGATGTTACGCCAAGCTGGACCCTGCAGAAATATATATCTTTTATAACTATGCTTATGCTGGTCTTCGGTATTGGCTTTCAGACGCCAATAGCCATTTTCTTTTTGAACAGGACAGGATTGGTCTCTATCGAGGCACTACGCAGGTCAAGAAAATATGTACTTTTGCTTATCGTTATAGTAGCAGCTATAGCCACGCCGCCCGATGTAGTATCTCAAATAACCCTGGCGATACCTTTGTACTTGCTTTTTGAGCTGGGAATACTACTCAGCTGCATTGCAAATCTCAAGACAGCCAAGGATAATAGATAATAGTCCCATTCTTTTTTCTATGTGGTTAAGGTTGGGGGGACAATCACCAAGTCAGTTGCAATCATCACACCAGCGTCCTGCAAGGACGGCAAAGTCGAAAAAGTCCACCTTTCTATCAGACCCATTACAATCGCAATAAATGTCGCCGTAGTCACCGGGGCTGTCACCAGTGATATCTTGTTCTAGCCAATTCTCAGCCATGATAAACAAGTCGTTGTTGTCCACATGACGGTCACTATTGATGTCGGCATTTCTGCTTGTAGTTACAGTTACCTCGTTACTGCGGCCTGATTCGTCGGTGTCACTACAAGCACTGACCGTATAATTGTACGTGGTGCACGGGATTAAGCCGGTATCCATACAGAATACATCATCGCTCCAACCTACATAATATCCATCACGATAGACTTTGTATCCATTCACATCTCCCGACGAGGCGGTCCAAGCCAGGCCGACGGTTTTGTGAGTTTTATGCGTTGACTGCAATAAGGTTGGAACGTCTGGTGCAGCCGGAATGGGCCAAACCTCAACGGTAACACCTATATAGACGTTATCGAATATGAACACTTCACCTACAAGGGTTGCTGCCTCGACTTTTATTTTATACGTGCAGCCATCGAGGGGCAGTGTTGCCTCATCTATGTCGTTTGTGTCCCACATGAAGGTCAGCACCATCTTCGCCCCTGCGTCCAAATCACTAACTGCTTGTGGCCCTAGAATGTTAGCGTCGTTAATGTCGTCAACATAGATGTAGACATTGACATCGGTAGTTGCGTTGGAGTTCCCGAAGTTCTCAAGTTCAACATTGATAGTGACCTTTCCGCCGAGATATACTTCGTCAACAGACGGCCAGACGTCTGTTATCGCCACATCATTTGCAACTGCAGCGTCGAAGCCATTTTGAAATTCAAGGTTGTTTGCTTCTTTGGCGGCCTCAAGAGCACAATTTTGCAAGTAATGGGACTCGATTATAGCGTGTCCAAATTTGAACAGATTGTTGGGGTCCTTGTATAGTTCTCTTAAGGCCGCAACCCCAACAACCATGTTTGGGTCGGATGGGGCCGGGTCTGTTGCGACTAATATCACATTTTTGACATCGTCATTGCTGGGTCTGTTGGGGTCATTAGGGTTATTGGGATTATTGAAGTCAAAGACCTCAAGGATGTCTTTTTCAACCGTTATAAACATATTAGGGTCGTTCGGGTCGGTCACGCCAACCCCGATATCGTTCCAGTTAACGTCACAAATGGCCCGAAACTCATTCACGTTAGCATCTGTTATTTTCTTTATTGCCGTATTTACATATGGGTCTTCGGTTAGAGCTGCGGTGAGGAGTTGGACCTCTTGCAGTTTTCTTATAGCCATACCGTTGTACTTGACCGCAGCGGCTAATTGTAATCCCATGTAGTAGTAATCGGGGTCGTTGAAGTAATTGGGGTCATTGGGGTCAATTAGAGCATTGGGGTCCGCTGCTTTTGCGTAGTCATAGCGTATATAGGATTCACCGTACGCTTGGTCTAAGCAAGCCATCTCCAGCGCAGCTAAAACGAGCCGCTCTTCAACGGTACCAGCCCTAATGCCCGCAGAATACAAATTTACGTCGGTGCCAATATTAACAGAATGAGACTGGAAAATCTCCATGTAGTTTGGATCGGGGTCCTCCGCGACATAGTAAAAGGCAATGGACTCAATCGTGTATAAAGCCGACGCTATCCAGAAAGGAGGTGCAGCCGAGACAGTTAATGGATTGGAGCTCAAGATGTAGGCACATATTGCACACCCTATTGAGAGAACCTGCGTTCCTAAACTAGCTCCGAGGCATAAAAGTTTTTCCTCCGGCACCTCCACGCTCACGTCCTTTGAAAAGATGATTATATCGCTTGAGTTGCAGTCCTCTGTTCTCAGGGGCTTAAAAGTGTATGTCATGCTTGGCACGGCCCTGCATGCATCATAACATGCCCATATCAAGCGAAAGATGGAAACTCCAGCGGTTATTTTGGTAGGTATCTTGTGGATTGCACAAATAAGACTCGTAGTAACGCCTGCCCAATCATTAGGTTTGATCCAATCCCAGCGGTTCCTGAACCTCAGCCTAAACCGCTTTGCCTCGTTGGGTTCTATAGCCTGGTCAGATTTCCCTGGGATGCAGCGTGCCTGTATGTTGGGGTTTAACTCCCAGTTCCCTATGCCGAACCATCCTGCCCATCCAGGCGTGCTCTCAGGCAGATACGGGACCCAGTCCAGCCACGGACCTGGGCGTGCATCTACCTGGTTTGCGCCGGCAAAGTAGATATTGCAGTCAGGGGGCTCGTTGTCAGCACCCTCCGCAAGGTCGCCTGCGCAATTGACCATATTAATATCCAGTATGTATGACTTTTTCATTTCCGGCTTAAGCGGGTCCGCGACGATTTTGCAGGCGGCCAGGATAAGCGGATATCTGTCGTTTACGTCGTTTACGTCACTGGAATTTATCGGGTAGGGCTGGTCCGCAATTCCATACTTGGTGCAGTCCGGCCAGTCAGAACCCTCTTGATTCTGATACTCTCCATGATATTCATCACACGGGTCATGTTTGACCTTGTCTTCGGCGTTATAATCGCTCCAAAAGTTGCCGCCGACATTGGGGTCGTTGGGATCGCAACGATAGTAACCACCATGCCACTTGTTTCCAATACCTTCATCATCATCTTGAGCATTGTTAACATTATCCAAAAAGACATTGTGATATATCGTGTTTTCGTTGCAGTCATTGGAAATATAAATCCCACAATCGGTGTTCTCTTTCATTCTATTCTTGCTTATCGTTGTGTGATGGCACTTATTCTGTAAGTTGATGCCTATTTGATTGGAGCTAAGACGATTTCGGAATATCTGACAATACGGGGAATCGTTCAGTATGATGCCATTATAAGTGTTTCCCCATATCTTATTTTTTGTAATCGAAACATTGCACGAGTCGGCTAAATAAATGCCGTTGGCGTCGGCGTCAGGAGAATTGTTGTCATATATTATGTTTTCTGTAATCGAGACATCATCTGAGCTGCCCAATAAAACAATGCCGCCGTAAGAATTCGACTTCACCACATTTTTTTCAATAACATTGTTAGGGGCATTGTTTAAGCACAAGCCATACTTGTTGCTTTCCAACGTGTTCTTAAAAATCCTGTTGCCGGATGTTCCAGACAATACTATACCATTGTAACTTGAACTAACCGTGTTGGAAGCGACCATTGTATTGGCATCTCCAACCACCTGCACGACAATACCATTGGAATCACCAACATTTGAAGAGATGTCGTTTCTCCGGATTTCATTGTTACGAGAATTACCTTCAACACTAATACCACCTTTGTTTGAAGCTAAAGTATTACCAATGAGCCGTGTCTTGTCTGAATTATTTATTACTATACCGAAATCATCGGATGAGGATTCTATCTCGTTCTTACTAACAAAAATATTATTGCAATCGTTTATACCGATACCACCACTATTGTTATCTATTATTTCGTTACCTACAAGAGTGTTGTAATTAGAACTGTTGTACAGCTCAATGCCGGTGTTATTGGGGCCACCGGTTATCATATTATTGATTATGTGGTTGAATTTCACTGCGTTCATATCGATACCGCAATTAGCATCAGCGGCGTTTTGAATTGCGAAGCCTTCAATGTGCGTATGGTCCGCCGATATTTTCACAACATCACCGCCATTTCTAATGGCATCAATAACCGGCTTGCTGTTGCCAGCTCCAACAAGCCACACCGACTTATTCACATCAACACTTTTCACGTTAGGGTCATCATATTCATAATATCGCTGCTCAAAAAACCCGCCCTGGTAATACACCCCTGACAAAACCCGTATAGTGTCCCCAGGATTCGCATCATTAATGGCCTCCTGAATTGTATAATAGCCTGACTCCTTCTCTATGTTGCGAACTGACAGCATATACGGGCGCGTCAGAGGAAAACGGTCGATGTTATTGTCATCGATCACATATTCATCGTCCCCTATTCCATCCTCTTTAGAGTCCCCTGCATTGGGGCCACCATCGACGCTATCATCTTCTGCTGCATAGTTGCTCCAGTAGTTTCCACCAGCAGGATAATTAGCATCCCATTTATTGTATGGATGAGAGGTCGATGGATACCCCTCAAACGAATCCCAGCTGACGTGCTCACAGTTAAACATAAAGTTGTTTTGGTAAAATTCATTGTTTGCAGAATACTGCAGCGGGGGTTCAATACCACCGACTTTTACGCCTGTCCGGCAGTCTGCTATTGTATTTCTACGGATTTTGTTATTATTCGTGTAGCAACCGAGACGTATGCCACATTCAAAATTCTCAATGGTCGTACCCTGAATTGTCACGTCATTCACGTCATACGACGATATAATATGAAACCCACATGTGCCGCTATTATTTCCCGGCCCATGAAGAGTGTATCCGCTCCCATCAATTGTTATGTGGCCTTTCTGTACCTCAATCCCATCGCAATAGATATTGTCGGTAAACGTATAGACATCATCATCCTGCTGAATTTTTTCTCGTGCTGTCGATGGCTGGACCTGTCCGTTATAGTCGATGAGAATTATAGATGCATTAACAAGTCGAATATTAAATGCCAACGTTAGTAACACTATTAGCAGCGAAAGGCCGATTTTTTTCATATCTCTCATGATACACCTCCCGAGAATTTCAACTCATTCATACTACCTCACATTTCCCTGTTTGTCAAGCATTTTTGCTCAATCTACGGGATCTTTTGGGATTATTATAACTGTTTTCGTGAAGATTACCGCTACCCTCTCCGCCGAAAGCAGACGGCTATGTTTCAACCATCGAGGATAATCTCATCCTGATAGGCAGGGACAGCTACCTGCCAGCCGGTTTTCTCCGTGATAAAATTAGCAAACTTATGCGCACTATCAGATTCGCCGTGAACAACAAAGATTTTTTTAGGTGGTTTATTCAGGCATTTTATCCACTGCAAAAGCTCATCTTTATCAGCATGAGCTGAAAAACCACTTATCTGCACGACCCTGGCCCTGACCGGATATTCCTGGCCGAGGATTCTGACTTGTTCTTCGCCGTTAACGATTCGTCTGCCAAGCGTGCCGATTGCCTGGTATCCCACAAACATTATTGTATTCTCCGGGCCGGTAATATTGTTGACGAGGTGATGTTTCACTCTTCCGCCGGTACACATGCCTGAACCAGCTATAATAATAACCGGTTCCTTTATGCGGTTAATGGCCTTTGACTCGTCGGTCGTTCCAGTCATTTTCAGGCCCGGAAAATTAAATGGCGACTCATTCTTCCTGATGTACTCGGCCATCTCTTCGTCATATAACTCTCTGTGCTTTTGAAAGACCTTTGTGATGCGCGAAGCCATTGGGCTATCCAAAAAGACCATCAAAGGTGGTATTTTATTTTCAAGCAGCAATTCATTTATGTAATACAAAACTTCCTGCGAGCGCTCGAGAGCAAAACTGGGGATGATAATATTGCCGCCAGCTTTTTTCGTGGAATTGATAACTTCGGCAATCATTTTCTTTGTATCTTCCACGTGCTGATGTAGTCTGTCACCATAGGTGGATTCGATGAGTACATAGTCGGCCTGGTCGATACAGGATGGGTCTCGAACAATGGGTCTATCCGGCCTGCCTACATCGCCGGAAAACAAAACAGTTCTGCTTTGACCATTAAAAGGTATCTTGACCTTTATCATCGAAGAGCCGAGGACATGACCTGCCTCATAAAAAGTCGCTTCAACACCGTTTGCAATATCTATCGTCTTTTTGTACTCCACGGGTTTGAAGTGCTGAAAACTGGCTTCGGCCTCATCTACATTATAAAGTGGAATCTCGGGGTAAGGGCCTTTTCTTCCCTCACGCTCGTGTCTTTTGCGTTTGAACGCAGCGTCCTCTTCCTGTAAGTGGGCAGAATCGAGTAATATAATCTGTGCAATCTCCGAGGTGGCAGCGGTACAATATATTTTGCCCTTGAAACCCTCTCGAACGAGCTTGGGCAATAAGCCGCAATGGTCCAGATGTGCGTGGGTTAGAAGAACTGCATCAATATCCTTAGGCGGTATCGGAAATGGGTCCCAGTTTCTCGCCTTTAACTGGCGTTCCTGATAAAGGCCGCAATCCACAAGAATATTGGTTCCATCGGCCTGCAATAAGTGTCGAGAACCCGTAACATTCTGAGCGGCACCTAAAAACTGTACTTTTATCTGCATAGCTGAACCCTGCATAATATACAGAACTTCTAAAAACAGATTCTATGTTTTTTTAGATATGGTGTCAAACAAAGAATAAGAAATGTTTTCCGCAATCGCCTGAGTTTTTATTAAAGAATCCGGTGTCGGTTCAAAGCAGTAATTAATCTTGAGCCTGCTCGCTTTGTATGGATTTGAAGGATTTCAAAATAAACGCAGCCAGCACCAGCACAACCACGGCCATAATTGACCACAACAGAATCTTGTGCCTCTCCGTCCAAGCAATTTGTTTTTCCGGAGCCTGCCCAAACAGGGGATTGGCAATCATGTCACCAAGCTCAGCGACTCTCGCTTCAATTTGCAAGGGATTACTTATTATGCGCTCAAGGTCATAATGCGGCGAACCTGCTGATTCGGAGCCAATATAAAATGTAGGCGCGATACCATCCTGTACAGCAAAGACTAATTTGTGCGCTATCATCCTGGCCTCGTCAGTTCTGAGCTAGCTCTCAACCACCCGATTCGGTCCAGAATTTCGCGAAAAAGTGTCCTTGGTACAGCTACCTCTGCCATCTGGAACATCACATACCGTGAATGCCTAATGACCTTGGCACCAATTTTAATCAACTTTTCACGCAGCGTTCTCAGCGACCATGTCTTCACCGACTGGGGCAATGCCAGACGTCTCAGGAAATTACCGAGGTTGTAAGCCAAGACAAATAACTGAAGCCGAACCTGATTGTCTACGAAATCATGACACGACAGCCTTGTCCAGTTCAATGCGTATTTGCCTTCCTTGATCCACTGTTCGGCGGTGCCTCGCTAGTTATAGAACTTAACAACATTATTGGATTTCCAGTCCTCAATTCGACTTATAACTTACTATTACACAAGGGGTAATATGAGGTTTTTTATGTCAAAATGAGGGCTGCAAGTGATTTACAAGTCTACTAACCAGTCATAACCAAAAACCAGCCAGTAGCAACTGGTACAAATTAGACACAAAATTTTCAGGTTTTTAATGTTCCTTCGTATTTTTACAGATTTTAGGGCCTAGTGCTCAAAGATAGTTTTGAAATAAATTTTATAAAATGGTAGCTTAAAACGGAATATCTGAAAAGTTATACGCGATTATTTGCATACGCAAACTCTAACGTAATATTATTGCCTCACGGTTAGGACCAACTGAAATATACCTGATCGGGCATTCAATTAGCTTTTCAATAGTTTCTACATAAGCTTTAGCATTTGAAGGAAGTTTATTAAAATCACGTATTGTCGAAATGTCATCTTCCCAACCAGGCATTTCAATATAAATGGGTTTAGCCTTAATAAGTTCAGCCGTGATTGGAAATACGGTGGTTTTAAAAGAATCTATCAAATACTGAGTACATATTTTTAATATTTTTTGTCCAGATAAACTGTCAAGCTTTGTCAATGCCACTTCGGTGGCATTTTGTGTTATTACACCATATCTAGAGGCAACTGCATCGAAATGACCAATTCGTCTTGGCCTACCTGTTGCAGCTCCATACTCGTGAGCAATTTCTCTTAACTTATCAGCTATCTCGCTTTTCATCTCCGTTGTAAACGGGCCTTCACCTATACATGTTGAGAAAGCTTTCATGACACCCGTTACAGTAGGAATTATTCTCGAAAAGCAACCAGATCCAATTGGGGCAAACGCTGAGAGCGAACACGATGAACTTGTATATGGATATACGCCATAGTGTATATCTCTCAATGAACCAAGTTGTGCCTCCATTAAGATATTTTTCCTTAATTTTGTTGCTTCTCGAAATAGTGATATTGTATCTACTATATACGGCTTTAGTTTCTCACCATAATTAATAGCCCATTCGAACATTTTGCCAGCATCAATCCGCGGCTTGTTATATACGGCTTCAAAAAAGGGGGTTTTTAGGCTTAAACAACGTTCTATTTGATCCTTTAAGTAAGCTTGGTGAAAAATTGCTCCAATTTGTATGCCATATTTCAAATACTTGTCACTGTAAACAGGGGCAATTCCCAGTTTTGTTGAACCGAACATTTTACTACCCAATCTATATTCCTCGTACTCATCCTGCAACTGGTGAAAGGGGAAACATATAATGGCCCTATTAGAGATTCTGTAATTTTTTTCACTAATACTGATACCACGACTTCGTAACTCATTAATCTCACCAAGAAGTGCCTCAAGATTTATTACTGTGCCTGGACCAAGAATATTAATTACATTATCATAGAATATACCGGAGGGAATCAAATGAAGTCTGAATTTACCATATTCGTTAACAACAGTGTGCCCAGCGTTATTGCCCCCCTGATATCGTACTACATAATCCACATCTCTGGCGAAATAGTCAACCATCCTGCCTTTTCCTTCGTCCCCCCAATTTACTCCAACTACCATTCTAATACTCATTGCTCTATTCTTTCCTTAAAATATAATACGAGGATGATACTACATCTAACCCTAAGTTTTTGAAATCGATTACCTTAATACTGCTTACCATTACGTAATTGTAATTATAGTATAGTACTGCCCATTAAGCCAGCGAAAGGTTAGTTCCCGACAGGTTTACTCACTTTTGGCGGACCCAATCCGTTGCTCAAGTGTGCCGGTTTTCCAAGGAGGAATCTCTTTTTGCCTTTTCTTGATTTTTTCGGCAGCAACCTTAAAAAGCCTTTGCTCGACCTTTTTCACCTCTTCAACCTTTGCCGCTTCTACCGCATCCGCTGGTTGTTCTTCTTGCCTTATCTCAACTCGCTTCTCGCTCACTACCACCGGAGTTGCAGCCTCTTCAACTTTTGCCAGCTTCTCTACACGGGTCGATGGTTCACGGTACGGGGCTTTTGACTTATTCAATGCAATAATGCTGATGATTAACGCAATCGGACCACAAATAATACAACCAATCGCCAGTAGAATTAGAAGTATAAAAATACCTTCCATTTGCTCCGCTCCATAAAATATTGTGAAAGAATCTCAGCTAAACCTAATCTTGCTTTTAACAACAATATAGAATAGCGATATAAAGTCAGCATGTCAAACTACAAGACTCTTCTGTATAAAAATTCTATATCAAAACAAATGACAAATTGAGATAACTTATGATACAAAGAAGTGTTTAGCACAATCAGAATGGGCGATACAGGACTCGAACCTGTGACCCCCTGCGTGTAAAGCAGGTGCTCTAGCCAACTGAGCTAATCGCCCCAAATCTGATTATAAGATACAACTTTTTGACCCTTGCGTCAATACCTCCGATATTTTATATTCTTGGCAGGTAAGAGATTGCCACGGCCTGCGGCCTCGCAATGACATTTTAATACGATTTTTTCAGAGCATTTTGAAATTTGAGGTGTTGCTATGACAGTAATTGAAGCCATTCGCAAAAGATATTCGTGCAGAGCATATCAGGACAGGCCCATCGAGCAGGAAAAGCTCGACCAGCTCTTCGAGGCAGCTCGGCTGGCGCCATCGGCAAAAAACCTGCAGGATTGGCGGTTCGTAGCAGTAACAAAAAAAGAAATAAGACAGAAGATAGCGGCCTGTACGAATCGGCCGGAAATTTTTAGTAAGGCGGGAGTGATTATTGCAGCGTGCAGCGTCAGCAATGAAGTGATGCGATGCGGGCAGGCAGTCGCACCTATTGATGTATCTATCGCACTGGAACATATCGCCCTACAGGCAACAACGTTAGGACTGGGAACCTGCTGGATTGGGTCATTCGAGACTGAAAAAGTCAGGGCAATATTAGGTATTCCAGCCGATATAAATATAATTGAGCTGATGACGGTAGGCTATCCTGCTGATGAGTTGAAACAGCCGAATCGTGAGCCGATGGAAAAAATAGTCTGCCATGAGAAATGGCTGTTCTAAGTTTGGTAATTGGTTAAATGGTAATTGGTTAAATATTTCTGGGCATTTTTCAGTTACCAGTTACTAATCATCAGTTAACAGATTTAGGGGACGTAGTGTAACGGGAGCACACCGCGGTCGCATCGCGGAAATGAGGGTTCGATTCCCTTCGTCTCCAGTCTTCGTTCGCCGCTTGCCGGAGAACGAAGACTGCTACGGCGAAGCGACAAAAGTCGCGAAGCCGAGCATGTTTGATTATGGAATAGCGGCGAACTTCGCCTTGGCGAGCCAGTTATATGAGATTCCATTATGTTTATATACTCCGCAGTCTCACAAATGACGACCGACACTACGTGGGCTTGTCCGAGAACCTTGAGGAACGCCTTAAGAAGCACAATGCCGGATAGTGCCCACACACATTGAAATATAGACCGTGGAGGATTGAAACTGCCATAGCGTTCCGGTCGAAAAAAAAGGCCGTTGACTTTGAGAAGTATCTAAAGACTCATTCAGGCCGTGCTTTTGCAAGGAAACATTTCTAATGTACCTGCTTATTGAAAGGATTTATCCGGTTACGACCACGCATTTGTAAAAAGACATTTTTGGTAAAATATAGAAATAACTGCGTTCGCCAAAAGTTCGCAGAGAAAATATAACCACGAATTGGGTTGAGATTTTAGCTCGGTATGTAAGCGAGCGTAAAAATGAGTAAAAATACATAGGCGTGCAAAAAATCAAAGGGCTATATATCCGGCATGGTATATTTGCTTATCAGGTATGTGCCAAAAGAGTTTTTGCACGCTCTTAAAATAAGATAGTACAGATAATCATTTAATTGTTTGGCAAATGGCTTTTGAATTAATGAAAAAGATGCCTTTCAAAAAAATATTCGGCAGACTGTTTCTTATCCTGTTTGGTCTGATATTAAGTCTGATAGTAACTGAAGTATTTTCAAGACTATTACTATTACTTTACCCATCTACTAATTAT
>Ga0315548_1003549_pt1 | contig 11657 bp, 11 predicted proteins | sample SalMarSW160110MG_2_FD_202540 | JGI IMG/M metagenome (GOLD analysis project Ga0315548, IMG submission 202540) | Salt marsh sediment microbial communities from the Plum Island Ecosystem LTER, Massachusetts, United States - Salt Marsh Sediment SW1601-110 ... | reverse complement strand
TGGTGCTTGCCGGATCAAAGAATATTATAGACTGGACGCAAAGCCAACAGAAGGATATTGCATATATGGTCAGCCTGGTTAAGGCCCTGCGCTTAGAAGATAATGTCTTGATGGAAGCTTTTGCGTTGACAGATATGCCCAGGCTATATGCTGCTTCATCAGTTTGCGTTTATCCTTCAACCGCATCTGAGCCTTTTGGATTAACGATGCTGGAGGCCATTTCATCAGCAAGGCCGATGGTGGTTACCGAGACTGGTGGAATGCCGGAGATTATTAAAGATGGCGTCAACGGATTCATTGTTCCGGTTAAGGACTTTGAGTCTCTGGCTTCCAGGATTATCCAGCTTTTAGCCAACAAAGATTTAAGAGACCGCCTGGGTTACACGGGCCGCCAGATGGTTGAGCAGCAATTCACTAAGGAAATTGTTACCGAGAATACGTTAAGGTTGTACAGGAAGTTTTTGTAACAGATAATAAGAAAGGAGGATGGTAATGCCGTTTAACAGCAATTTGGATGAGTCTTTGTTTTCCAAGGCCTGGGAAAGCGATGAGGCGAGATTAACAGTAAAAGTTTGCTCTTACAATAAAGGCCCTAAGAAATTGCAGATCTCCAGGGAAAACAGGGACCCTGAGGGCAATTTCCGCTTTGCTAAGCTGGGAAGGATGAGCAAGGAAGAGGCTGCCGCTATTTTGCCTTTAATCCAGGAAGCCCTGAAATCCATGGATTAAGCCTTAATTACAGAGGCGATGAAAAAAAAGATGAGCAATTTCTTTGTCTATGCGCTGTTGCGCGCGGTGATGGCAGCGATTAACTTTTTTCCCATTGCCGTCTCCACCTGGATTTCCAGGAGGATCGGGGATATCGGCTTTTTAATTTTTGCCAGCAGACGAGAAGTCGCCCTAAAAAACTTAGATATTGCCTTTGGCAGGTCTAAGTCCAAGGCGCAAAAGCGAAGGATTGCCTTAGAGTCTTTTCGGCATTTCGTAACCTCGTTTATGGAATTTGCGCGGATACCGAAATTCATAAAGGCCTCAAAAGCCCATTTTCGTTTTACAGGCACCGAACATCTTGAGCGCGCTTTTGCACGCGGCAAGGGGCTGATTCTGGTAATGTCGCATCTGGGCCCCTGGGAATATCTTGCCTTTCTTACGCATCTAAAGAATATTCCCTCCATCATCTTGGGCAAACGGATTAGGAACCCCTACATCTATGAATGGGTTAGACGCTTAAGGTTAGCGGCTGATTTGAAACATACCGATAAGACAGAAGGGGCAAGAAAGGTCTTATCAGAGCTCAAACAAAACCATCTGGTAGGTATCGCCATCGACCAATGGGCGGGGAACGAGGAATTGTGGGTTGATTTTTTTGGGCGGCCGGCTTCCACAACCTCTCTTCCGGCGCGCCTGGCCAAGAAAACCGGCTGCGCCTTAGTCCCTTCTTATTGCATCCGTAAATCCTGCGGAGAGTATGAAATTTGTATTTTCCCGGAGTTGAACATAGATAAACAAGACGATAATTACGAAAAGAAAGTTACAGAAAAATTAAATAATCTTTTAGAAGAAAAAATACGTCAATTTCCCGAGCAGTGGATCTGGACGCACAAACGTTTCAAAGGTAAAAAACAATATAAGTAGGTTCAAATAATAGATCCCTCGCTTAAACAAGCCAAAATTCCCTTCGATAATTTTGGCTTAAGCTTCGGGATCAATTCGCCCAAATAACTTACGTCACTACGTTCCGTAAGTTATGGGCTCATTGAGGAGGTAAGAGATGATTCAGGATATTTTAAGACAGACGGTATTAGGTAATCGCGTGGGGGATTATTTGCTGTTTATCTTCCTGCTTTTAGCAGGCATCAGCGCCATTAAGGTATTTCAGCACTTTTTCCTTAAAGGGCTGAAAAAGTGGGCAGAGAAGACTACGACTACCCTGGATGATTTCCTGGTCGGGCTTGTGCAGAGCGTCGTGCTTCCTTTGGCCTATTTCGGGGCCTTTTATTTAAGCGCGAATATCCTGCACTTAAATCCGCTGTTAAAAAGGATTATTGATATTGCCGGAATGGCCCTTGTTACCCTGTTCACAGCGCGCTTAGCCACGACTTTAGTAGCCTACGGCTTTGATGTTTACCGAAAGACCAGAAGCCAGGATTTAGGTTTAAAGCGTAGCCTCGACGGTGCCTTAAAAATAATCAAGTTTATCATCTGGGCGCTGGCGATTATCTTTTTCTTAGACAATATGGGTTTTAAGATATCGGCTGTGATTGCCGGCTTAGGTATCGGCGGCGTGGCCGTGGCCCTGGCAGCCCAGGCAGTTTTAAAGGATTTATTCAGCTATTTTGCCATATTGTTCGACCGGCCGTTTGAGATAGGGGATTTTATTATCATCGGAGAATACCTGGGGACTATTGAGCATATCGGAATCAAGACTACGCGGGTGCGCTCACTTGGCGGAGAACAATTGGTTTTTTCCAACAGCGACCTTACGGATTCACGCGTGCGCAACTACAAAAAGATGCAAAAAAGAAGGGTTCTGTTTAAACTCGGCGTTATCTATCAGACCCCTTTTGAAAAATTAAAGGCTATCCCCGAAATAATCGAAAAAGCGGTTAGGGGAATTAATGATACTGCTTTTGACCGGGCACATTTTGCCTCTTACGGCGATTTTAGCCTTATCTTTGAAATCGTCTATTATGTACTCGCCGCGGACTACAATAAATATATGGATATCCAGCAGGAGATTAATTTGGCCATCAATAAAGAGTTTACCGCGCACGGCATCGAGTTTGCCTATCCCACTCAGACATTATACATAAATAAATAATAAGATGAATGTCTATTTAGCGGTTATTTTAGTTATTTTGCTTGGCGAGTATATCTTAAGCTTGATTGTGGAGAATTTGAATGTCAAGGCGGCTTCACCTGTTTTGCCCGAAGAGTTTTCTGCCGCCTATGATACAGAAAAATATAAAAAGTCGCAAAATTACTTAAAGGAAAATACGCACTTTAAGCTGGCCAAGGAGACATTTTTTACCGCGATTATTTTAGTTTTCATTCTGGTTGGCGGATTTGATTCTGTGGATAGGATTGCCCGGGTTTTTGGCCTGGGGCCTATCCTTACCGGGCTAATCTTTGCCGGGATTATTCTTTTAGCTGCGCAGGTTTTAGATATTCCGTTTTCCATCTATCATACATTTGTGCTTGAGGAGAAATACGGCTTTAACAGAACCCGCGCCAGGACCTTTGTCCTGGATATAATAAAAGGTTTGAGCCTGACCGCTATTATCGGCGCACCGATTTTTGCGGCTATTTTGTGGTTTTTTGCCAGGGCCAGTTTTGCCTGGCTTTGGTGCTGGATTGCGGTGAGTATCTTTCAGTTATTTTTGCTGTTTATCGCGCCGACGGTAATCCTGCCGCTTTTTAATAAGTTTACTCCCTTAGAAGACGGCGAGCTTAAGCAGGCTATCCAGCAGTATGCGGCTTCCCAGAGCTTTAAGATTAAAGGAATCTTTAAGATGGACGCATCGCGGCGCTCCAGCAAGAGCAATGCCTTTTTTATGGGCTTTGGCAAATACAGGCGCATTGCCTTATTTGATACACTGATTGAAAAACACAGCGTTGAGGAGGTTGTTTCTATCCTCGCCCATGAGATAGGGCATTACAAAAACCATCATTTTCTCAAAAATGTAACGAGGTCGATTTTGACAACAGGGGTAATGTTCTTTATCCTTTCTCTGTTTATCAACAACCCCGGCTTGTTTGCTGCCTTCAAGATGGAACAGGTTTCGATTTACGCCAGCCTTTTCTTTTTCGGCTTTCTTTACGCGCCGATTAGTATGCTGTTTTCTATTTTGGGGAGTTTTCTTTCGCGAAGGTATGAATACCAGGCCGATGCCTATGCGGTCTCTACGTATAGAAGGCCTGAGGCCTTTGTAGCGGCCTTGAAGAAATTGACCGTGGCTAATCTGTCTAACCTGACGCCTCATCCCTTGAAGGTATTCTTAGATTACAGCCATCCGCCGGTGCTGAAGAGGATTGGGGCCATAAGAGAAAAAACGGTGCGCTCGTAGCTCAATGGATAGAGTAGGTGGCTTCGAACCACTTGGTTGCAGGTTCGAATCCTGCCGAGCGCGCCATACTTCGCTTATATTGGGCCAAACTAAAGAAGTAAGCTACGTATGACAGGCCAACTACGTAAATTATTGACGGCTTTTGGCCTTTATGCTATAATAATGAGCCTTATTGCTATATGTGAGCCCGCATAGCTCAGTTGGTAGAGCAGGTCCCTCTTAAGGACAAGGTCCAAGGTTCGAGCCCTTGTGCGGGTACCATAGTTAGCAGGCTGCCGGGCGGACGTGGTGGAATTGGCAGACACGCAAGATTTAGGATCTTGTGGGGCAACCCGTGGGGGTTCAACTCCCTCCGTCCGCATCAGAATTAGAAGAAAATACGCGGGCGTAGCTTAGTTGGTAGAGCGTAACCTTGCCAAGGTTAAGGTCGTGGGTTCGAGACCCATCGCCCGCTCCAATGATTTCTAAAATAGGAGAGGAGAAACAAAGAGATGAAGATTATGGACTTCTTGAGTGCGGAGGCAATTAGCGTTAACCTGCAAGGCGCCAACAAAAAGGAGTTAATCAAAGAGCTAGTTGGCCTTTTGATTAAATCCGGCGGGATTAAGGACAAGGATAAAGAAAAGGTGGCTAAGGTGCTTCTTGAGCGCGAGGCCTTGGGTTCTACCGGCATCGGCCAGGGGATTGGTATCCCCCACGGTAAATTCGGGGGAGTGAAGAAGCTGGTTGGTGCCTGCGGAGTATCGCGTCAGGGCATAGATTTCGAGTCCTTAGACGGCGAGCCGGTTTATATCTTTTTCCTGCTGCTTGCGCCGGAGGACTCTGCGGGGCCGCATCTTAAGGCCCTGGCTCGGGTTTCCCGCCTCTTAAAAGATAAGTATTTTAGAGAGATTTTAAAAACAGCAAAGGATGATAAAGCGTTGCTTAAGGTGCTCAAGCAGGAAGACCAGAAAAAGGGCTGATGGATAGATTTAAGTGGTTGTATCCGGGGATTAAGGTGAAGAGATGGGTGCTGATGTGCATCCTGGGCATCAGCATGGTCTGCGCAGGTTCTATAGATTTGGTCTCCCCGGATTATCTGAGCGTACGCATTTTAGGAGGGTTTACTTTATTTTTAGGGATAGCCCTAATCTTTGTGGGCCTGGAAAGGACGGTAAAGTCTTTTCTTTCCGTCTTTTTACCCAAGGAGGAGAAGAAGGTTCTTGAGCTTATGTATCGCAAAAGCCAACTGGCTCAGGGGCCGAAGATTGTAGCCATCGGAGGGGGCACCGGGCTTTCCAATCTGCTCTACGGCCTGAAGGAATATTCCAGCAACATTACGGCGGTTGTTACGGTAACCGATGACGGAGGAAGCTCGGGAAGATTGCGCCGGCAATTCGGGCTTCTTGCCCCGGGAGATATCCGCAACTGCCTGGTTGCGCTGGCCGATACCGAGCCTTTAATGAGAAACCTTTTCCAATTTCGCTTCGGCGGGGAAGCCGAACTCAACGGCCATAGTTTCGGCAACCTTTTTATTACGGCGATGACCAAGGTTACCGGAGATTTCGAAAAGGCGGTTAAGGAGTCCAGCAAGGTTTTGGCTATCCGGGGACGCGTAATTCCCTCCACATTGGAGGAGGTGGGGCTGATTGCCGAATACGCGGATGGGACTAAGATATCCGGAGAGAGTAAAATTTCTGGGGAAAAAAAGGCGATCAGGAAGATTTATTTAAGCCATAAAACGTGTGACCCTACTCCCGAGGCACTTGAGGCTATTAAAGATGCGGATGTTATTGTTGTTGGCCCGGGTTCACTTTATACGAGTGTTATTCCCAATGTATTGATTGAGGGGATTACCAAGGCCATTTTAGAATCGAAAGGGCTTAAGGTTTATATCTGCAATATAATGACCCAGAGCGGCGAAACCGATGATTATAAAGCCTCGGACCATATTGAGGCGCTTGTAGCCCACGCAAAATCCAAGCTTATCGATTATTGTATTCTTAATCTTGCGCGCATTCCGCTTGATTTTATAGAAAAGTACAAACAGGAAGATGCCGAGCCTGTTGTTGCCGATACAGAAAAGGTCAAAGAGATGGGTTTCTCTGTAATTGAAGAAGACCTGCTGAACGCAACCGATTATCTCAGGCACGATGCCCAGAAACTAGCTGGGATTGTTATGGATTTATTAGAGTCGAAATCAAAAATAGATGAATCAATCTAGTGTAATAAAGAAAGACCTGGTGGTCAAGAATAAATTGGGCCTGCATGCGCGTCCAGCGGCGCTGTTTGTCCAGATTGCCAATAAATACGACGCGGAAATCTCCGTAAAAAAGGGAAGGCAGCTGGTGAACGGAAAATCGATTATGGGCATTATGATGCTGGCGGCGAGCAAGGGCAGCAAGATTTGCATTATCGCCAAAGGCGATGATGCCCAAGAGGCACTTGAGGAACTGCAAAGATTAGTAATGAGCAGGGAATAAAATGCTGAGAAAAACTATTCTGATGAAGGGTATTCCTGCGGCGCCGGGGTTGGTTCTCGGCAAGGCCTTTTGTCTGGGCAGCGAAGATTTGAAGGTCGAGAAGCGCCGTATCCCGGAATCCAGGATTCCTAAAGAGATTGCCCGTTTTGAAGAAGCCTTGATCAAGACCCGCACGGAAATCCTGGATATCCAGAAGAAGATTACCAAAGAGATGGGCATCCGCCATGCCCAGATCTTCAATGCCCACCTGTTGGTTTTAGAGGACAGGACCTTAATCGAAAGTGTAATTACCGGCCTGAAGAAAGAAAAACTCTGTGTAGAATATATATTTTTGGAAGTCCTGAAGAAATACATCAAGACATTTTCCCACATCGGCGATCCTTACTTAAGGGAACGCCTAAGCGATATAGAGGATGTAGGCAAGCGTATCTTAAGGAACTTGCGCGGTATTCGCCGCGAGGTTTTAAGCAACCTGAAAGAGAAATTGGTTATTGTTGCCTACGACCTTTCTCCTTCGGATACCGCTTCAATGCGTAAAGAGAAGGTGCTTGGGTTTATTACCGATATCGGCGGCAAGACCTCGCATACCGCGATTATGGCCAAGGCCTTAGAGATTCCCGCTGTGGTTGGCCTGGAAGAGGCGACGGCAAAGGTAAAGACCGGCGATACCATAATAATAGACGGAACCCGCGGCGAGGTCATCATCAATCCCGACCGCCTTACTCTCGGAAAATACAAGCAGCGGATTGAGGAATTGTTACGCCGGGAGTCGCTGCTTTTGAAATTAAAAGATTTGCCGGCCGTGACCCGGGACGGCCACAAGGTAGAATTGGCGGCGAATATAGAACTGCCTGATGAACTTCCTTCGGTGATTGCCCATGGGGCCCAGGGAATAGGGCTTTATCGCAGCGAATATTTTTATATGAACAGGGTAGGCCTGCCCAGCGAGGACGAACATTTTGAGGCCTATAAGAAAGTGAGCGAGCAGATAAAGCCGAATTCGGTAGTTATCCGCACGCTGGATTTAGGCGGAGATAAGTTTTTATCACAATTGGACATACCGCAGGAGATGAATCCCTATCTTGGCTGGCGGGCAATCAGGTTTTGCCTGGCCCGGCCGCAAATCTTCAAGGCGCAGTTGCGGGCAATCCTGCGCGCTTCGGCATATGGCAAATTAAAACTGATGTACCCGATGATTTCCGGCATAGAAGAGTTCAGGCAGGCCAACAAAATGCTGGAAGAGGTCAAGGAGGAATTACGCAGGAAGCAAATCGCTTTTGATAAAAATATTGAAGTGGGCGCGATGATTGAGATACCTTCGGCAGCCCTGACCTGCGATATCCTGGCCAAAGAAGCGGATTTCTTTAGCATCGGCACCAACGACCTAATCCAATATTCTATTGCCGTAGATAGGGTAAACGAAAAGATTGCCTATCTCTATGAGCCGACTCACCCGGCGGTCTTGCGTTTAATCAAAAACGTTATCGACGCCGGACATAAAGAGGGTATCTGGGTAGGCATGTGCGGAGAGATGGCTTCGGAGCCGGCGTTTGCCCTTTTGCTTTTAGGCTTAGGCCTGGATGAATTTAGCGTCTCTCCGGCCGCAGTCCCGCTCATTAAGCGGGTTATCCGCGCGATTACCTTAAAGCAGGCCCGGGCAGTGGCCCGGGCGGCCCTGGCCTTAACTACGGGCAAAGACATAGAAAACTTCAGTAAACAAAAATTAAAGGAACTGGTTAAATAAAATGCAAAAACTTGACGATATTAGGGGTATAGAGAGAATAGATGCCTTAAAGATGCGTGATGTAATGGCAAAACTGCCCGAATATTGCAACCAGGCCTACGAGCTAGGTAAGCGATTTTTGCTTCCGGCGAATTTTGGCAAATTTAAGAATATAATTTTTTGCGGGCTGGGCGGCTCTGCTATGGGCGCAGAAGTTGTCGGTTCTTATTTAAGAAGTGAAATAAAGCTGCCCGTAATAGTTAACAGAGACTATACACTTCCCGAGTTTGTTAACAATGAGTCTCTGGCAATCCTAATCAGCTATTCCGGAGATACAGAGGAGACCCTCAGCGCCTATAAGGAGGCTCGAAGAAAAAGCGCTAAGATTATTGTTTTGACCTCGGGCGGACAACTGGCAGAGCTGGCCAAGAAAGAGGGCCGCCCCTGCCTTTTAATTCCCGCAGGCCTTCCGCCAAGAGGGGCCCTGGCTTTTGTTTCTATTCCGGCGCTGGCTATTTTTTCCCAGGCAGGTTTAATCGAAGATAAAGAAAAAGATGTCCGGGAAGCAGTTTCCCTTTTGAAAAGAATACATAAAGGCTCCCTGGGCGTGAGCGTGTGCGTTGAATCCAATCCGGCGAAAAAATTAGCCTGCAAACTTTTTGACAAATTGGGCTTCGTCTATGGGGGTTCAGAGCTCTTATCCGCCGTAGTTACCCGCTGGAGGGGCCAGTTTGCCGAGAACAGCAAGGCCTTGGCCTCAAGCCATGTTTTGCCGGAGATGAACCACAATGAGATAGTCGGCTGGCAGCACCCTGAGGAGTTGTTAAAAAGATTTATAGCGATAATTTTGAGAGATAGGCAAGACCACCCCCAGGTTAAAAAAAGGATAGAAATCACCAAGGAAATCCTCCAAGGCCAGGGCGTAGAGGTGGAGGAGGTTTACTCACAGGGAGAAGGCCTCCTGGCCAGGACATTTTCTTTGATTTATGCGGGTGACTTCGCCAGTTTTTATCTTGCCATTCTTAACGGCGAAGACCCCACCCCGGTCAAAAGAATCGATTATTTAAAAAAACGCTTGAAAGAACTCTAAAGATGAAATCTCTGATATTAGCGGCAGGTTATGCCACACGGATGTATCCCTTGACCTTGAATAAGGCTAAGCCTTTATTACCCGTGGCCGGCAGGCCCACGATAGAGCATATAGTCGAGCGGATCGAGGAAATTGAAGAGATTGATAAAATCCTTGTTGTAACCAATGAGAAATTTTTTGAGCAGTTCGAAAATTGGCGCAACGGTTTTAGCGCAAAGAAGCCGATTAAGATTTTAAACGACCAAAGCACCTCGGAAGGCGACCGCCTCGGCGCCGTCGGCGATATGGATTTTGTGATTAAGGAAGAGAAGATTACAGGGGATTTGCTGGTGGTCGGAGGCGATAATTTATTTGAGCTGGGCTTCCGGGAATTTATGGACTTTGCCAAAGGGAAAAGCCCCGCATCTTCTATCGGGGTTTACGACATTAAAGATAAAAAGGCAGTAAAAAGGTATAGCCAGGTCTGCCTTGATAGAGACCAGAAGATTATAGAGTTTGTAGAAAAGCCGCAAAACCCCACTTCTACCCTGGTGGCCAAATGCATTTATTTTTTTCCCGGCGCTAAATTAGATTTAATATCCGAATATATCAAATCAGGCGGCTCGATTGATGCGCCGGGGTATTATATCAGCTGGCTTTGCCGCAAGGCTTCAGTGTACGGCTTTACTTTTCGCGGCAGGTGGTATGACATCGGCAATCAGGAAACTTATAAGAAGGCAAGCAAGGGCTTTTTGTCGCTAAAGCGCAAAACATAATCGCTAAAGAAAGCGCAAAATTATTCTTTGCGGTCTTTGCGAACACTTTTGCGGTCTTTGCGACTAGAAAGGAGAAAACTAGATGGCAAGGGCTGTGCGCATTTTGACATCGGAGTCGGTAACGGAAGGGCATCCGGATAAGCTCTGTGACCAGATCTCGGACGGAATCCTGGATGAGGTCTTGCGGCAGGATACGCAGGGGCGGGTGGCCTGTGAGACATTTGTAACTATGGGATTGGTTGTTGTCGGCGGAGAAATTACCACCCATGGCTATGTGGACGTGCATAAAGTGGTAAGGAAGATTGTGAAGGATATTGGCTATACCAACCCCCGCTTTGGATTCAATTATGAGTCCTGCGCTATCCTTAACGGTATTCATTCGCAGTCGCCTGATATCGCCCAGGGCGTAAATCGCGGCGGCGCCGGAGACCAGGGATTAATGATAGGCTATGCCTGCGATGAGACGCCTGAGCTGATGCCTTTGCCGATTATCCTGGCTCATAAATTGGCGATGCGCCTGGCTGAGGTGCGCAAGAAAGAGATACTTAAGTTCCTCGGCCCCGACGGAAAATCGCAGGTGAGCGTGGAGTATCGTTCAGGAATTCCTAAACGGGTAGATAGCGTGGTCCTTGCTTCTCAGCATACCCCCGAGATACTGGATAAGTCCGGGCAGAGGATAACCAAAACCGCGCGCCGGCAGATTATTAACGCGGTGGCCAGGCCGGTTTTGGGTAAGTGGATAGATAAAGATACCAAATTTTATGTCAATGAGACGGGTAAATTTGTTGTCGGCGGCCCGCAGTCGGATACGGGGATGACCGGAAGGAAGCTGATTGTGGACACATACGGCGGCATAGTTTCCCACGGCGGGGGTGCTTTCAGCGGAAAGGACCCGACCAAGGTTGACCGCTCGGCAACGTACATGGCCAGATATGTCGCCAAGAATATTGTTGCCGCAGGCCTGGCCCGCAAGTGCCTTATACAGCTTGCCTATGTAATCGGCCGCGCAGATCCCCTGGCAGTATATGTGGATACCTTCGGTACGGCAAAGGTATCCGAGGCTAAACTGGCAAGACTGGTCAGAAAACATTTTGCCTTAACGCCGCGGGGAATAATTGATATGCTGGATTTATTGAGGCCGATTTATCAAAAGACTGCTGCCTATGGGCATTTCGGCAGGACCCACGAACACTTCAGCTGGGAAAAGACTGATAAGGTTGCCGCCTTAAGGAGAGTAAGATGAAGTATCATATTAAGGATATGCATCTGGCAAAGAAGGGAAAATTGCGCATTGAATGGGCCGGGCGCGATATGCCGGTTTTGAAACTGGTTAGAGAAAGGTTTGCCCGCCAGAAGCCGTTAGCCAATATGAGGATTGGCTGCTGCCTGCATGTAACCGCAGAAACCGCCAATCTTATGTTGGCCCTCAAGGCTGGCGGGGCAAAAGCGGCGCTTTGCGCCTCCAATCCTTTAAGCACGCAGGATGATATTGCCGCATCCTTAGTGAAAGATTACCATATCCCTGTATTTTCCATAAAGGGTGAAGACAATAAGACCTAT
>Ga0315548_1003546_pt1 | contig 11664 bp, 13 predicted proteins | sample SalMarSW160110MG_2_FD_202540 | JGI IMG/M metagenome (GOLD analysis project Ga0315548, IMG submission 202540) | Salt marsh sediment microbial communities from the Plum Island Ecosystem LTER, Massachusetts, United States - Salt Marsh Sediment SW1601-110 ... | reverse complement strand
CACTCAACACTAGAGTATCTTTGCCCGGCTGAATATGAAAAACAGAAGGTGAAACTTTGCGCTTGACCGTGTCTACTTTTTTGGGGCAATATCACCCTTATCCAGCGGCGTATAGTATCCACTGAAAGTCAAGACCATTTTACGAAGTATCGTAAATTGGTCATGACTATTTTACGAAGTATCGTAAACCGCTAATTCCCATTTGCTCATAGTGCCTAAGGCATTTCGTATAAAACGTGAAGTTTGGGACGTTCTGGAAAGGGTAAATCGAAAAATTGAGCGTCGTCGGATCGCTTAAATGTTATCTTTCTTTCTGTAGACGGTTCCCAGAAAGATGGCGATGATATCATTGTTTTCGTCAGTCACACGGATTTCATATGTGGCAAGTTTTGGATTTAATGAAACTTCTTTTGCTTCAGCAATTAATGTTCCGTTGGCAGTAGCTTTTAAATAAGAGATGCTTACATTGATGCTCACGGCAACGGTTCTATGAGAATTTGAAGCAACAGCAAAACCTAAATCTGCCAGGGAGAATATGGCGCCGCCATGAGCAATATTTATGCCGTTTAAATGATGGTCTTTAATTTCCATTTTCGCTTTTGCCCGTCCTTTAGAAACTTCTAATAGTTCTATACCGACATGATCGGCGAACCGATCATTTTTAAAAAATTTCTTGATAGCTTCCATTATGCTTTTCCTTTTAAATGAATTTACTTGGCAATAATTTAAGTTCTGATGAGTTGACGGCCTGAGTTGTTGTTTGAAGCCCCTGGGCCACCATCATTTTGGATGTGCCGTGAGTAACCATTTCATTATCTTGATCGAAAGCAGTAGCTTCAGCGATTTTTCAATATCTACTTCCAGCAGAGAATAACCAATATTCAGTTCTTTTACGACAATGGATAAAAAATTAAAATATGGGTGTTTCAAAAAAGTCAAGAAAAACATAACCGCTGTGACCGGTCACAAATAAAAAAATTTATGGACTATTGAATTTGTTTCATTTAAACTGGTTATCCATTATCTGACACTGGTGGGCCTCTGTATGGTTTCTGATAACTCATGAAAGCATTTAGAAAAATGCATCCCGGGACAATTTTATTGTCCAGTTATCTTGTGACGATCGGTGTCGGCACATTTTTGCTTCTGTTGCCGGCATCCACTGTTTCCGGAACGATTTCTTTCATCGATGCAATCTTTACCGCCACGTCCGCAGTCTGTGTAACCGGCCTGATCGTTGTCGATACAGGGTCCTATTTTACTCTTTTCGGTCAACATATTATTCTTGCTTTGATTCAACTGGGCGGACTGGGTGTAATGACGGTTTCAGCGACCATCTTTCTGATGATCGGAAAGATGGTATCTTTTAAACAGCGGATGGCCATGCAGGATCTTTTTGCCCATACACCCCGTGAAGATATCAATCAGCTTGTGAAGTCAATTCTCTGGTTCACCGTCATTGCGGAACTAACCGGGATACTGCTGCTAGCCGTTCACTGGACCAAAGAATATCCATTAACAAAGGCACTCTACATGGCTGTGTTTCACTCTGTCTCCGCATTTTGCAACGCGGGGTTTTCCCTGTTCACGAACAGTTTTATGAATTACACCGGTGATGTCTTTCTCAATACTGTGATCTGCACGTTAATTATCTTCGGCGGAATCGGGTTCCCTGTGGTGTATGACATATATAAAACCGTATTCCGGTCACAAGGGAAACGGGTAAAGCTGTCTGTTCAAACAAAAACCGTTTTAATTACAACCGTCATTCTAATCATAGCCGGCACGGCGGTTTTCTGGAGCGTTGAACAGAATGCTTCAATACACGGATACTCATTTGTCGGCCGTTTTCTGACTTCTCTTTTCCAGTCCATAACCTGCCGCACCGCTGGATTCAACACGATCAATATTGCCGCACTCGGCAACGCAACCCTCGCATTTATGATATTTTTAATGTATGTCGGCGCCTCTCCGGGTTCTTGCGGTGGAGGGATTAAAACGACCACCCTCGCTGTTCTGGGAAAATTTGCCTGGAGCCGTATGAGGAATAAAATCCGGGTTAACATGTTCAAAAAAAGCATCCCCAAAGATACGGTAGCAAAAAGCACATCACTTGTGGTTATATCTATGACTATAATTGTAGCAGCGCTTTTTTTACTCCTTTTAAGCACGCCGGAAAATATGTATTCCGGTCAAAATCATTCACAGTTTCTTTCATATCTGTTTGAAGTGGTTTCAGCGTTTGGAACCGTGGGCCTTTCCATGGGCGCTACGGCCCAAATTAGCTGTCTGGGGAAATTTTTAATTATTATCATAATGTTAATCGGCCGGGTAGGCGTATTAACCTTTTCCTATTTAATCGCCGGTGTAGAATTAACAAACGGCATTGAATATGCTGAAGAAAATATTATGATTGGCTAATACCTGAGCCGGATAAGCCCGCCCTCCTGCCGAGCGGAGTCAGGCGGACGGGCCGTAAAAGTTACAAGTGAACTAAATCCGCCAAAGTACGGTGGCGGATAAAGTTTGAAGTGATCTAAAGCCCGCCCTGGTGCTAATCGTTCATATATTGATTTGACTTATGCACCATTACAAACATGACTTTTTGAGTACAGAGTATTGGTGATCGGTCTGGGCCAGGGTTAAGGAGTCGCCCTCCCATGCCATTGCAAACTCGTCCGCCAGCCAAGCAAGGCGAGGGTCATAAGCGGGCAGATCGCTCCAGCTTTCCATATTAACTTGTCAGAATTCCACAACTTTAGTCACTTTAGATCACTTTAGTCACTTCATACTTAATAAGTTTGGAAACGTTTTGTCACAAAAATCACAAAATATACATTCAGGTGAAAAATGAAAAAAATGAAAAGATTTGCAGTCATCGGTTTGGGGAAATTCGGCTTTTTTGTCGCCAAATCACTCTACGAGGACGGGAATGAAGTTATAGCGATTGATGCTGATCGCAACCGTGTTCAGGCGATTAAAACATTCTGCAGTGAAGCCATCGTAATGGACGCCACTGAAAACGAGCCCCTCAAATCCCTTGGCCTGGAAGTAATGGACGGGGTTATTGTCAGCACCGGAACCAATATCAGCATCAGCATATTAATCAGCCTCCATTTACATGAAATCGGAGTCAAAAAGATTCTGGCAAAGGCACTGGACGAAGATCACGCAAAAATATTGAGCAAGGTCGGCGCCACGGAAATCATCCACCCGGAAAAAGATATGGCAGGCAGGGTGGCCAGAGGGTTGTCCAGGCCCAATATTTTGGATTTTATTCCGTTAGAGGAAGACTACAATCTCGTCCAGGTAGGCCCTCCAAGCGCTTTTATCGGTAAATCCCTGAAAGATCTGAATCTTCGAGCCAACTACAAAGTGTATGTCATTGCGGTTAAAGAACTCGTTCCTGAAAACTTTATTCTTGTTCCTTCGGCAAGTTTTGTTATTAAGGAAAGCGACATTCTTATGATGCTGGGAAAATCAAAGGATATCGAACGAATCGAGAAATTAAAGTAGTCGGGCTTTTTGAAAGACCACGGCCTGAAAGAATATTTTAAAATGAAAACCGACAGTTCATTTTTACAACTTTCCATTTTGACTCTTTTGGGGGGTGCAACAATTATCGGGTTCTATGTGGGTCGCCTGGCGAATCGTATCAATTTGCCCACAATTATCGGTTATATGGCGTTGGGCATCATTCTCGGACCATCCATTCTGAATATTTTTGAACAAGGTGTTATTCAACAGCTATCATTCGTGTCGGAGATTGGATTAGGATTTGTTGCATTTACTATTGGTTCCGAGCTGAGTCTGGCTTCTTTAAAGCGTATGGGTCCCGGCATTGTTTCCATTATTTTTGCGTCATCTTTGATGGCCTTTCTGGTAGTTGCATTTGCAATATATGTGCTCACTCGAGATCTGCCTTTATCAATCATTTTTGGTGCAATGGCGCCGGCCACTGCGCCTGCAGGGACGGTTGCCGTTATTCAGGAATACAAAGCCAAGGGAAGTCTTACAAAGGCGCTTTATGCGGTGGTGGGATTTGACGATGGACTGGCCGTTGTTATTTATGGATTTGCCGTTGCCATTGCAAAGACGCTTCTCATCAGAGAATCTTACCCTGTCACGACAAATATTCTACCTGCGCTTGGGGCTCCTATGGTAGAAATCAGCTTAAGCGTGATCCTTGGCGGAGCCATTGGAATTGTGTTCTCAAGGCTGGTAGCAAAACTTCATAATTCCCGAGATGTTTTGATAATCATTTTCGGAGTTGTTTTGCTCGCCACCGGCCTGTCAATCCGGTGGCATTTGTCTTTTATTCTGACCAATATGATGGTAGGCTTCGTGCTCTCCAACAACCAACCTGAAGCAGTGATACGAAGGGTAAGGACACCCCTTGACCAAATCATGCCGCTGGTGTTTTTGCTGTTCTTTTGTCTTGCCGGCACACACCTGAAGATATCCGCCATTACGACCCTGGGAGGCCTTAGCGTGGCATACATCATCGGCCGATCCGCTGGAAAAATTGGAGGCGCTTATCTCGGGGCTTGTTTGGGCCGGGTTGAGAAAAAAATAAAAAAATATCTGGGGTACGGCCTTCTTTCCCAGGCAGGGGTGGCAATAGGTTTTTCCCTCATCGTCATGAATGAGTTTACTCAACTCTCTGCAAAATATCACCTTACGCACGCAGAAATAATAGGTGCTCATGTGCTGACAACAATCACGGCCACCTGTATTTTTTTTGAGATTATTGGTCCGGTCCTTGTAAAATATGCATTAACAAAGGCAGGGGAAATCTCTATCCAAACAACAGAATAAAGGATCGTGACCCAGAGGGTCTGGCTTTGGTTTCACCCCAGAGGAGCGGAGTCTACCTTAAATGTCGAGTGGAATAATGGAATGATGGAAAAATGGAACATTGGTTATCAAAAAAGGAGTGTTATGAAAAAGTTAAAAAGAACAAACCATATCGGTAAGGTGGCTGATTTTTTGAAAGAATCCAAACCGCGCAATGTTCCCAAGGTAAAAGAACGGGCCGGTGTTAGTGAACTTATCGAGGCATTTGTCCAATCCGATCATTCACGTATCCTTTACGTTGTGGATGACCAGGAAAGGCTTAAAGGAATCATCTCCTTAGGGAATCTGGTCAGGCACTTTTTTTTTCACTACCACGATACGCATATCGATAGTCGACACCTTATCAGCATGGCGGTTTCGGAAACGGCAAAAGACTTTATGCATGAAAATGCTCTCGTTGCGCGGGTTACCGATGAAGTAGAGAATGTTCTCAAGCGTATGATCAAAAACAACGTTAAAGAGATTGCGATCCTGGATAATCAAAAAAGGGTCATAGCAGACCTCACCATAATTGATCTCCTCAAGTATTATAAGCGTTGCACAGGTAAGGATCTGCTTTAACTTAAAAAAAACTCCTTCTAATAAAGCTCAACGTGCCGAATTTATTAATTTAAAATTTTTAAGCTTGATGAATTCGTAAAAAGTTTTTAAAGAAATTTTTAGCAAAACCGATTTTTTACGAAACTACCAAAAAGAAAGGAAAAACCATGATCCATATTGAAAATTTGAGTAAATATTACAAAGACTTGTGCGCTGTGGATCAGATCAATCTCGACATAAAAAAAGGTGAAATTTTAGGATTGCTGGGCCCAAACGGCGCAGGTAAAACAACCACCTTGCGAATGTTGACCGGCTATTTTATGCCCACATCCGGAACCATTCGCGTAAAGGACTATCAGCTTGATGAGAATTTGCTGGAAATCAAAAAGCTGATGGGATACCTTCCGGAATCCGCACCCCTGTACCACAGCATGCTGGTTTACGACTATCTTGATTATGTTGCAGGACTGAGGGGACTGGATAAAAATAAGAAAATTTCCAGAATCCGGCAGCTTGTGGATTTGTGCGGACTGGATGAAATTATGCACCGGAGTATCAGTGAACTCTCCAAAGGATTAAATCAGCGGGTCGGTCTGGCCCACGCCATGATGGATGACCCGGAAATTTTGATTCTTGATGAACCCACTTCAGGCCTGGATCCCAATCAGATCGCCGAAATACGGGAAATCATCCGGCACATCGGGGAAGAAAAAACCGTAATTCTTTCAACCCATATCCTGAGCGAAGTTGAGGCAACCTGTGACCGGGTGGTGATTATCGACAAAGGAAAGATCGTCGCAAACGACCGAATGGAAAATCTCAAGCAATCTGCGGGCCAAACACATTTTATCCATTTAGATATCCTGAGAGCAAATTTTCAAGACGTACACGATAGATTAAGTGGAATTGACGGCGTCGCTGAAATTGAAAAAATCAATGAAAAACCAAACGGCCCGCTTAGCGTGAAAGTTGCCTGCAAATCCGCTTCCGACCTGAGAGAAACCGTTTATCACGCCATAAAACAAACCGATTGGGTTCTCATTGAGTTTCATCAGGAGACCAAAACCCTTGAAACCATATTCCGCGAGTTGACCGAGGAGGACTGACATGCAGCAAGTTATCCGTATTTGCAATAAGGAACTAAAAGACTATTTCATATCCCCCATCGCCTATATTGTCATATCTATTTTTCTACTGGTGACCGGGTGGTTCTTTTTTACAACCTTTTTCTATTATAATCAGGCTGATCTGAGAAACTTTTTTAATCTGCTTCCCATTACTTTTTCCTTCCTGATCCCGGCAGTCACCATGAGATTGTTTTCCGAGGAGTTGAACGTGGGATCTTACGAGATGCTGCTCACCCTGCCGGTGACATTTAAGGATATCCTTTTGGGAAAATTCTTAGCCGGCGTTTTATTCGTGGCCGCGGCCCTGGTGCCGACCTTTTCCTACCCCATATTCATCGCCTTTATGGGCCAGCTCGAATGGGGACCTGTGGCAGGAGGCTATTTGGGAGCTCTTTTACTGGGCGCGTCTTTTGTCGCTGTGGGGCTTTTTGCATCGTCATTGACCCGCAATCAAATCATCGCTTTTATTGTGGGCATGGCGATCTGCTTTACGCTGACCTTGATTGACAAAATGCTCTTTTTCTTTCCCGGGTCCCTGTTGGGGGTTATCGGGTATCTGGGTGCTGATTTTCATTTCCAAAACATCGCCAAAGGGATCATCGATTCTCGGGATATTGTCTATTTTTTAAGTGTTGTCTTCATCGGTCTTTACGGCACCCATCTGGTCATGCAAGAAAAGAATTAAGGAGAATAAAATGGGTAAGCAAAAACCATATGCAAAATATATAAAGCTTTTTATTTATCTGGTGATCATCGTCCTCATCAATGTGGCCGGCATAACACTCTTTTTCAGGATGGATCTTACGTCAAACAGGCTCTATTCCATATCCGAAGCAAGCAAAAAGGTGGTATCCACGCTTTCCGAGCCGTTAACCATAGATGTGTTTTTTACCAAAAACCTGCCGGCGCCATACAACAATACGGAACGATATCTTCATGATTTGCTTGAAGAATATGCTATCCATGCCAACAAATATTTTAACTACCGGTTTTATGACGTCAGCCCCGAGGCTGAAGGGATCAACCCTTCGGCACAGGAAAATCAGAAACTGGCCAGAAATTATGGGATTCATCCGGTTCAAATTCAGGCGTTTGAAGAAGATGAAGTAAAATTTAAAAAGGCTTACATGGGCCTGGTGTTAATTCACGGCGATATGATAGAAAGAATTCCCACAATTACCTCCATCAACGGGTTAGAGTACAAACTGACCACGGCCATACAGAAGTTGAACAATAAAATCAGTGCATTGTTAAGCCTTGCGGATAAAATTCGGGTCAAACTCTTTCTGTCTTCTTCCTTAAAATCTGTTGCACCGTTTATGGGTCTTAGCGAACTACCTGAATATCCACGGAAGTTGGAAGAAATAATTAACAACGTTAATTCCAAAAACTACGGGAAACTCGAATATACTTATATCGACCCCTCACCCGGGCAAACAGATCAACAATCCTTGAAAAAATATAACCTTATGCATCTCAAATGGCCTGATCTTTCAGGCGGTAAAATTCAGGCCGGCAGCGGCACCATCGGTCTTGTAATGGAATATAAGGAAAAAGTCCGGGAGATTCCGCTGTTAAGTGTACTACGGATACCGATCATCGGAACCCAGTATAATTTAACCGACATTGATCAACTGGAAGAAATAATCAACGACAATCTGGAAACCCTGATCGATATCAACCAGAATCTTGGATATCTTGCGGATCACGGTACCCATGATATTTCGGGTTTCTCGCCAATGGGACAAAAAAATCCGGGTTCGCTATCAACATTTGCAAACCTGATCTCCCAAACTTACAGCATTAAACCGGTCAATTTAAAAGACCAGCCCATCCCCGGCAGCCTGAATTGTCTGGTTATCGCACGACCCACAGAAAGTTTTTCCGATTACGAGCTTTACCAGATCGATCAGGCCCTGATGAGAGGAACCAACCTGGCACTGTTCTTGGATGCTTTCAATGAAGTCAGGGATAACAGCCGGCAAAATTTTGGATTAAACAGGGGGGTTAAATATGTGCCCCTGGATACCGGTCTTAACAAATTGCTGGCTCATTACGGAATCAACATGAAAAAATCATATGTTATGGATGAAAATTGTCATAAGCAACGGCTTCCCAGAAGCATGGACGGGGGGGAAAGACCCATTTATTTTGCCCCGATCATCAAAAACAGATTTATCAACCACGACCTTAAATTTATGAACGGCATCAATGGGCTGGTTGCGGTTAAAATATCCCCTCTGGAACTGGATGAAGAACGGATTTCAAAAAACAAGTTAACGCCCGTGAAGCTGTTTTCATCTTCGGAAAAATCATGGGAAATGCGCGAAAATATCACACTGAATCCGATGTTTTTCAGCACCTCGCCGCCTGCTAATGAACTACAGAGTTTTCCATTGGCATATATTATTGAAGGGGAATTTCCCAGTTATTTTTCGGGAAAACCGATCCCTGAAAAAACATCGAATGAGACGGATACGGAAACCAAGGATAACAAAGAAAGCAGCAATGAATCCGGAGCTAAAAAACAGAACGTTGACATGTCCAAGATAAAAGGCCGGGGAGACTTTATACCAAAAGGCAAACCTGCTAAAATCTTTTTGATGGCTTCGTCGGAAATGTTAAAGGACACGGTTCTGGATCCTGAAGGTGACAGCCCTAACGACATGTTTGTTATGAATACCATAGATGCCCTGAACCACCGGCAGAATATCGCTACAATGCGAAGCAAAATTCTCCGTTTTAATCCGTTACATGATACCGGAGCGCTTACAAAAACATTTGTCAAGTCTTTTAATATCGCCGGACTTCCGGTGCTTGTCGTCTTTTTGGGATTAATTATTTGGCTCGGCCGTTATTCTAGAAAAAAACGGATACAGATGATGTTTCAAAAATAAAAAATGCCTAAAGTGACTAAAGTTTGAAGTGAGCTAAAGTTAATGAAAGCATCACCGGTGCACACATTTAATATTTAACTTGTTTGAATACCTCAACCCTGGCCCAGACCGATCACCAATACTCTACATTCAGAAAGTTAGGTTTGGAATAATGCATAGCTTATGTCAATATATATGAACGAGTCGCACCAGGGCGGGCTTTAGGCACTTTAGATCACTTTAGTGCACTTTAGGCACTTACATCTATTATTAAATCTATTATGCAATCTTCCATCAACTTTGAACTTGGAACTTTTGACCTTTGAACGCATAAAGAGAGGTTAAGATGAAACTTAAAAAAGAATATTTCATATTGGCAGGTGTCATGCTTGCATTGATCTTTTATCTTATCTTACATCGCTCAAACCGGACACATTACAAGCTTCCGGATATCACCAAGGTTTCCGGGAAACAGATTTCAAAACTTGAAGTCGGCAAGGCAGGCAAGACCCTTGTTTTGAATAAAAAAGACAACACCTGGCACATCGGGGTGAAAGAATATCCTGCTGATTCTGCAAAGGTCAAAAACATGCTTGATGTAATTGAAAAATTGACACTGACCGCACTTGTATCAGAATCAAAAAATTATGTCCGTTATGATTTGACCAGCGATAAAAAAATCAATGTGAAAGCCTGGCAAGGAAAAACGCTGAGCCGGGAATTTGATATCGGCAAAGCAGCGACTACCTATCAGCATACATTTGTTAGATTGGCCACGGATTCCAATGTCTATCACGCCAGAGGGAATTTCAGACGGGAATTTGACCAGACCGTTGATGAGTTGCGAGATAAGACCGTGTTGTCGGTTACGCAAAAAGATATCCGCGAAATTACGCTTACCCATGACAAAAAGACCATGACTATGAGTCAAAAACAGGTTTCCGAACAAGATAGCAAAAAAAAGGGTAAACAAGGCAAAACCTCTAAAGAACCCGAAACCAAAATAGTCTGGCAGAATGCTGACGGTAAAAAAGTGGATAAAGAAAGGGTTAAGAGTCTTTTAAGTTTTCTTAATCGACTGGAGTGTGAAACCTATATAAATGACGTGAAAAAAGACGATTTAAAAAACCCGACCTATGCCGTTGCCCTGAAAGGAGACAAGGAATACTCGCTTTCCATATTTGCCAAAAAAGATAAGGATGCCAAAACGTATCCGGCAATTTCCTCGGAAAACGATTACCCTTTTTTACTGTCCGGATCGCAGGTGGAGAGCATTAAATCTATGATTGAAGATATACTGGAAGCAGGGTAAACGCATTTGATTTCCAATACAGAGAGAAAGCTCCACGACGGAGTGTATCTCTTTCCAACCGACTGAAACTTGTGCTTAAACACCCGTAAGCCCGAGCCGCGTCAGAGTTATTAAGAACAATTCGTCGCTAAATTATCCCATTGATTTTTTTTAAGTCATAATTTCATTCGACTCGGGCTAACGCGTGCTAAAGCCCTTCAAACAGTCAGTCGCTTTCCAAGAGAAACACTCCGTCGCTACGCTACACCGAAATCAAATGCGTTTGCCCTGATACTGAAAGTAAAAAACAAATAATAGTGTATCTCCACGAATCAAGTTAAAAAAATTGTTTGACACATGTCAACTCATGCTATATATTCTTTTTTAGGAATATATGGTGTGGTCATGAAAGCCCTTTTCGATCCCAACAGAGTAAACATTCTAAAATTGATGCAAAAAAAGTGATGTGTGTTTGCGAATTGCAGAGCGCTATTGGAATTTCACAGCCCAGTGGCAATTTCTCTATAAGTTCTGGTGTATTAATTGTTGATATTATACCGGAAAGAAATATGTAAGCTATATTTTTTTACCGGTATATATAGCTATATATACATATTTATATTTAAAAATTATTCGAGCTGCTTATCTTTTTCTCAGACGAATGAATGGTTTTAAATGCAAATTATTGTAAGGACAAAGGTCAAATGGGTCGTACTGCTATAAAAAACAGCACGAATGTCGCTCTACAAGAATCTGCAGAAATTGTGAAAGAAGAAGTACAACCGAGTTTGATAGATTGGGGAACCATCTGGAAACCGCTGGTTCTAATTGTAGGAATTTTCCTGGTCTTTTTCTGTCTTCCTGTTGGCAATACCCGTTTTACCGGCGCCGTGATTGAGTCCCTGGCCCTTGCAAAATGGTATGCCCGGGAGCACGTGATTCTCTGCCTGGTGCCGGCCTTTTTCATTGCCGG
>Ga0315548_1003544_pt1 | contig 11664 bp, 7 predicted proteins | sample SalMarSW160110MG_2_FD_202540 | JGI IMG/M metagenome (GOLD analysis project Ga0315548, IMG submission 202540) | Salt marsh sediment microbial communities from the Plum Island Ecosystem LTER, Massachusetts, United States - Salt Marsh Sediment SW1601-110 ... | reverse complement strand
GGACCTTTGCATCGTTGCTAGTGAATGCACCGTCCTTGAAAACTGGGTCGCTGAACAAATTAGTGGTCGCCATTGGAACGACCAGCCCTGTATCGGCCAGAGCTTTGCGGAAGTCCTTTTTGATGACGCCGGCTTCAGCAGGTGTAGCATCGATCGGGATCAAGTCGTTGTCGTGGAAGTTGACACCATACGCACCGACTTCTCCCAGCAGGTAAACTAGTTCTGCCGGAGATTTGTGTTCACGAGTGGCGCTGCCAAACGGGTCTACACCACGATTACCAACGGTCCATAGACCAAATGTAAATTTGTGTTCGGGTTTCGGTGAGTAATCAGACATGGGAGCTCCTTGATATAGTAATTAATGAATTTTAAATTCCTCACTGACAGGCTGCGGTGCTCCAAGCGCCACCCCGCGAGCGCCGGGGGAGCAGCCGCCTGCCGTTAATTGGTATTTGCCCGGCTCCAACTTTTGCCGGCCATCTTCGTCGACGAGCATCAGCATTTCAGGCTTGACGTTAAAATGGATTGTTTTGACCTGCCCAGGTTTGCGACTTACTCTCTGGAAGGCGATTAGCTGGCTCAGAGGCGCGGGCAGGCGGGTTTCAAGCACACTTAAATAAAGCTGGACAACTTCGTCCGCAGTGACAGAGCCCGCATTCTTGAGCGTAACAGCCACCCGAAACCCGGAGGTGGGTTTACCAGGCGAGACGATTTTTAGATCGTGGTATTCAAAACTGGCATAAGACAGGCCAAAACCGAACGGGAAAAGCGGTTCGCGCGTGGCATATCGATAGGTGCGCCCGGTCATGCTGTAGTCTTCGAAAGGCGGCAAATCAGTGGTGGCTTTGGGGAAGGTGACAGTCAACTTGCCGCTCGGGGACGTATCCCCAAAAAGCAGGCTGGCGACGGCACGTCCGCCTTCCTGGCCAGGGTACCAGACGAACAAAATGGCTTCCACCATATCGGTGATTTCACCCAGCGCTATCGGGCTGCCGCCCGTCAGGACCAAAACAATGCGCGCTCCATGTTCAGCCAGCCTGCGAATAAATTTCTGTTGAACCGCAGGCAGTTCAATCTGCGCACGGTCTCCATTTTCTGCAGTGAGGATCGATTCGCCCTCCTCGCCCTCCATGAGCGGGGACGTTCCCGCACACACGATAGTTAGGTCCGCGCTGACAGCTTCATCTTCGGCCCGATTGAACGGAATGGCACTTTCCTGGGTCCACATGCAACCAGGTCGGTATTCCAACTTAATTCCTTCAGGCATGCGCCCTACAATCCCTTCGATCAGAGTGGTCATTTTATCGTTAATGCCATAATAGTTGCCCAATAATACATCCAGACTGGCAGCCGCTGGGCCGGTGACAAAAATGCTTTTCACTTGCGGCCCAATGGGCAGGGCCTGATTCCTGTTTTTAAGCAACACCGCTGACTGGAGTGCGGCACGATAGGCCAGGTCACGATGTTTTTTAGAGCCCACCACCGACATGGGTGTAGCGGCATAAGTCACCTGGTCCGGTGGGTCAAACATACCCAGCTTGAAGCGGGTGACCAGGATGCGGGAAAGGGACAGGGCGATATCGGCTTGTGAAATCAGCCCCTGCTCAAGCGCCTCGCCCAGGTGGTCAAAGGTACAGCCGCAATCGAGGTCACAGCCGTTTTTGAGTGCCAGCGCGGCGGTTTCGACAGGGCCAGCTGTGTATTGGTGACCTCCATGAATATCGGAAAGCGCCCAACAATCAGAGACCACATGCCCGGCAAAGCCCCACTCGCCGCGCAGAATATCCTGTAGGAGCAGTTTGCTGGCGCAGGCAGGCTCGTCCAGCACGCGGTTATACGCGGCCATTACGGCTTCGACTTTGGCTTCGATGACCAATTTCTTAAAAGCCGGCAAATAGGTGGCGTACAGATCGCGGCGGCTAACCTGCGCATTGAAGCTGTGACGCAGTTTCTCAGGCCCGCTGTGCACCGCGAAATGTTTGGCGCAGGCGGCGGCTCTCAGATATTTTGGGTCGTCGCCCTGCAGCCCGCGCACATAGGCCGTGCCCATTTCTCCGGTCAAAAACGGGTCCTCACCCCAGGTTTCCTGCCCACGTCCCCAGCGCGGGTCCCGGAATATGTTGATGTTGGGTGACCAAAAGGTCAACCCCTGGTACAGGTTGGTCTTACCTTTGGTACGAAGGGCTTCGTGGAATTTGGCGCGGCCTTCGTCGCCAATCGCCGCTGCGATGGCTTTCACCAGCGACAGGTTCCACGTGGCCGACATACCGATGGCTTGTGGGAAAACGGTGGCGCGTCCATTGCGACCCACACCATGCAGGCCCTCGCTCCAGAAATTATAGGGAGCTATCCCCAGGCGTGGGATGCCATCAACGGAGTGAATAAATTGCCCAAGTTTCTCGTTAAGCGTCAGGCGCGAAAGCAAATCCTGAACACGATCAGAAATAGGTAAATTAGGGTCGAGGTAAGCAGGATATGACATAATTATTTCCTCATTCTGAGAGATTTGGAAGGCAGTGAAACGAGAGACGTAATATCATATGCTCGAAGTTAGATATGCAATCTGACATTATATGCTCCACATTGCGAATATTGAATAATAAGATGATCGCTTATATTTTGCAATAAACCCATCAAATGATAAGGCGGCCTAGAGACTGATAGAAATCGAGGCTTCACCTTTCTCCTGCACTGAAAAAGTGTATTTCTGGTGTCCCACTGAAAGTTCATATTCTCCCAGGAAACCATTAAAAACAAACTTGCCATTGGTGTCTGTTGTCATCCTGGTTGGCGAGAGCCACCATTCACCTTTTATCAGCTTTAACAGTTCGTCGTAAGCGGGTTTGCGGGAATGATCCTGGCGCAATAAACCGGCTGGCGCATTCAGCCAACCTCCATCAGATAGGTCCCACCAGGTGATCGCTTGTACAGCAGGATGAGCTAACAAGGTTTTGTAATGCAAGATCACTTCCTGTGCCTGGCGCTGCTCTCCATCCGGGTTGCTTGGCCATTCACTCACCTGATAGTCATTCAAATCGATAATTTCAGGTGGCATAAGATGTCCAGAAACAATTGTGTTCTCGGTAAAATGGATGGGTAGATTGAAGCGCTCAAACCGTTCAAGTACGCTCCGTGTGCGCTCAACGCCCCAATAACCCTGATGCATATGTGTTTGAATACCAATCACATCGATCTGAACACCTGCGGCCAGGCAACCTTCAATAAGGATGTCATAAGCGGGCGAAACATCAAAATCATTCAATAACAATGTGGCCTGCGGATTCATAGCGCGTGTCGCGTCAAACATAGTGCGGACCAATTCGATACGTCCCAACTCTCTACATAGTCGGGTGATGCCATTATCGTAACGATTGAAAATCGGCATGATGACCGCTTCGTTTACAACATCCCATTGATCAATCAGTCCAGCAAAATCAGAGACATCCCGCTGAATGCGATCCAATAGAGCCCGAAGGATTTCCCGATTGCTCATGGGCAGCAGCCAATCCGGTGTCAGCGTATGCCAGCATAAAGGATGGCCTTTAACGACGCAGTTATGATCCACATACCAGTGGGCAGCGTTTAGAATGCGCCGGGTTTGTGGCTGTCCACGCTGAGGTTCGAACCGCGCCCAATAAAAAGGTAATGTAGCTTGGTTAAACAACTGTAAAGAATGTTCATTACGCAGCTCGGCCAGTTCTTTTTCTCTGCTCGACAACTCACCATTTACCAGTGCTAATGTACATTCGCCCCAATTGCTGCCAAACAAGAATTTATGGTTCTTCTGTTTCACCAGGATTTCTTGATGGGCAACAGGTAATCCTTGGTGAGAAAGAGTGACAATTACATTTGCGGTTCGATTTCTACGAATTGCAAGATTAAGATCGTCCATCATAGCTCCGATATCCAGGCATGCTGGTGATACCTTCGAAAAGAATTACTTTGGCAAACCACCTAATATATAAACCTGGAAGTTCCCGCTCACATGCAGCAAAGCCAGCATGTACAACATTCCATCATAATAACGCCCCTTGCCAGATGGAATTTTCGTATCCCAGAGGGCTTGAACAAAGGGTTTACCCTTATCGGGATTTGCAGCCAGGGCGGCCACAGCTGACATGGCAACTAGACCGGTCGAATGATCACTAGAAAGAACTTTACCTTCAAGCGAATACTGGTTTGGATAGGAGCCTAGACCCTGGGAAGCCAGGAAAGTCAGCACCCGGTTGGATTGCTCCACCTGCCAAGGATCGGCGCCGAACCAGACATAGTCCACGGCAACGTTGGAAAGAGTCCGCCAGGCGTCAAAACGGAAATCCTTGTGTTCGTCGGTGGTGGCAGGGGTTCCGTCAAAATTGGCATAATCGGGCATTAAACCAGTCTCTGGGTTTGCAGCTTTTCTAAAGAAATCGCGGCTGACCCCGGCGGCATCCGCCCAAAACGCATTGTCCTTATCTGCCCAATGCGCCCAGAGTTCATAATATTCCGGTAAATGGTAGGATGGATCGGTAAACATGGAATTCCTGACGCTGGGAACGAAAACAACCTGTTTTATGTTCGGATCGAACATGTCAGTCGCAATCCCGTTATCTTCAGCGGTCTTATTGCGCATCGTGTCAAGGATAGCCTGCGCCTGCAGTTTGTAATTAAAGATCCCTTGACCATTTCCCCAGCGGGTAGAAGCAAAGAACAAGGCGGTTACAAACCATTCTTCTCCATCCGAAGCGGGATTAGCAGCCAATTGCTTTCCATCAGTGGAACAATGCCAGGCAAAATAACCTTTATAGGGGCCGTCCGTCTGGTACATATATATTTTCGTCCACTTCCATATGCGGTCGAACTCAGCTTTTTTATCGAGCTGGACCGCGATCATCATGCCATAAGACATGCCTTCGGTGCGAACGTCATGGTTGCCGATATCTTCGATGTAAGCCATGTCCGAACTGACCGGATAGTAGATACGCTGGTAATCATATGCACCATAAAAGAGCTGCTGCCAGGCCGCATCCAGTTTCTCCTGCACTTCAGCATCCGATTTGCCGAGATATTCCTGAAACAGGTTTCGATAGGTAATACCCTCGAGTGGTTTTGTGAGAGCGGGAATGGGGGTGGGAAAAACTCTGATGAGGGGTTGCGTTGGTGACAGTGAGGTAACCGTTGGAACGATTGATATGGACGGAATCGAACAATCAGACAGAAGAAGACTGATAACCACCAGTCCGAAGAGAGAGCCTCGAGTAACAGGCATTGTCTTGAATCCCGCAGGATCAGCCTTTGAGTGCACCGGCTGTGAGGCCGGATACGATCTGCCGTTCGGCGAACAGGTAAAAAATGATCGCAGGTAAGGCGGATAAGGTTACGAAAGCCGCCGTTAGCGCCAAATCTGAACTGTATTGCCCCTGGAACTGCATGGTGCCGAGCGGTAAAGTCCAAAGGGTATCCCTGTTTAGAATAACCAGGGGGGTGAGTAAATCATTCCAACTGACGATCATGGTTAATGCTCCAATCGCCGCCAAAGCCGGGCGTGCCAGTGGGAGCAAGATACGCCAGAAAAAGCCAAATGCGTTACAGCCGTCTATGTAAGACGCATCCTGCAATTCCATCGGGATCGATGTGAAGAACCCACGAAGAATCAACATATTACCGGATATTCCGAAGGCAGTCTGCACCAGGATCACTGCCAGGAGGGTATCAATCAGATGCATCTGGCGAACCACAAGGTAGACCGGCATGATGGCAACGGTAATCGGGAACATGAGACCCAGGGTGAGAAAGTTGAAAGCAAGGTCTTTGCCTCGGAATTGCATGCGGGCAAATATAAAGGACGCCAGACTGCAAACGATCAACACACCCGCCGTTGACCCCAGCATGACAATCAGGCTGTTACGCAGCATGGACCAGAACGAAGGCGTATTCAAAATCACAGCAAAGTTCTCCCAATGGGCGGGAATAGGGAGGGTGTATGGATGTGTAAACATCTCGCCGCGCGTCTTCAGGGCGCCAAAGACTATGATCACGATGGGCACGAGGATAATCAATGTAATAATTGAAAGTACGAGGTACTGGAAAAACCTAGGTAGCTTCTTCTTAATAGCGTTTCTTTTATGAATATTAACGATTACCATGCAGATTCCTTTCTAGATGCCGCCCAGATAATCTGGCTGGCGGGCAAGCCGCAAGTACATTACGGAAAAGACGAGGCAGATTGCCAACATGACGAGCGCCACCGCCGAGCCATACCCCAACTGGAAGCGGATAAAAGCGTAGCGATACATGTAGGTAGACATAACTTCACTGGCGTTGACGGGCCCACCCCTGGTCATGATCCAGATCAGGTTGAACTGGGTCAGCGAACCCAAAACGGAAAGTAGGATGGTGGTACGGATGGTACTGCCAAGCAAGGGGATCGTAACATTTCGAACCGTCTGCCAGCGGTTTGCGCCATCGATCATGGCCGCCTCTTCAATTTCCTTAGGGATGTTTTGCAGGCCGGCCATATATAACAGCATGTGCAATCCAAAATATTTCCAGGATAGAACGATAAAAACGCAGGCCAGAACCTGGTTCATATCACCCAAGAAGTTTTGGGCATGGACACCCGGAATGAGGACTAATAGCGCATTGATGAAGCCGCGCTCTGGGTCCGGGCTGAAGAGGCCCATCCAGATGATGGCTGTGATGACTTCGGAAAGCACATAAGGCATAAAAAAAATGGCCCGAAAGAACGGCCGGCCGGGCAGGTCACGTCCCACCATAATGGCTAGCATCAGGGCTAAAGGCAGCTGGATGGCGAGGGAGAGTATCACGATCAAGAGACAATTCCCAATCGCTTTCATGAAGACTTGATCGGTCAGGATTTGCTTGAAATTATTCAACCCGACAAAAACAGTGGCAGGCCCCATGCCGTTCCAATTGAACAAACTGAAATAGACAGCTCGAAAGATGGGATAAATAATAAAAAGAAGAAAAATAACAAAAGCCGGCAGTAAGAATAGAAAAATGGCTAGGTGGTCTTGAACACGGCGAGGAGAGTTAATCCGCTGTTGCCACTTCAAGGGATCTCTTCTGCCCTGGGATATATTCATGAATCCTCTCCTTTCCTATTCCCAATAATAAGGACACCACCGGAGCACAGGAATTCTTGTAATAATTTTAGATGTGACAGTCATTTAATCTACTTAGGTCATTGGGGGGTGTGCGCTGTGAAACAGGGACCTCTTGAAGAACCCGGTGCAGGCAGGCGAAGATGCAAAGGTGACTGTCACGTAATAAGTAAATTCAGTGGGGGTTGAGTTTTATACCCAACCCCCACACTTTCAAAGAATCTGGCTTACTTACCAAAGACCTGCTTGGCTCCGTCTTCAATTGCCTGGGCAACCTGCTCAGGCGACATTGTGCCAGCGAAGAGACCGGCAACAGCGTCATTGATGATGGAACCCATCGCCGAAGGCATATACTGATCGTAGTAGAGCTGGAAGTAATTTGCAGCTGCAAAGCCCTGCTGGACCAAGATCATATTGGGATCGGTCAGACCAGCCTCACCACCTTTGACGACTGGGATGCCAGCACCAATAGCGGCAACCCGCTTCTGCTGTTCCGGGGCGGTCAGGTATTTGACAAAGTCAACCGCTTCGGGCGAGGCATTCTTACCGATGGCAAAGCCATTACCGCCGCCCATGGCATCCGTCAAGGCGCCAGCGCCTCCCTCGACGGCAGGGAAGTTGAAGAAGCCCAAATTGGCAACACCCACCTTATCGGCAGCTTGAGCAGATTCGACGGAGGGAGCCCACTGTCCTGAGAGTTCCATAGCTGCTTTGCCGTTGCCGAAAGTGCCCTGCATTTCATCATGTGAGGCGCCAAGGAAACCGGCTTGGAAGGGCGCGAGGGCGATCAGTTCCTGCAACTTTGTGCCAGCTTCGACAAAGCAGGGATCAGTAAAGGAACCCGTGCGGTTTGCAGCGGCTAGAAAACCATCTTCTCCGCAGATACGAGTGGCGAGATACGACCAGATGTGCATGCCGGTCCAGGTATCTTTTTCACCCAAGGCGATGGGGGTGATGCCGGCAGCCTTAATGGTCTTGACATCATCGAGGAGTTCCGTCCAGGTTGTCGGGGTTTGGGTAATGTTAGCCTGGGCGAACAAGTCCTTGTTGTACCACCAACCGACCATGCCCATATCCCATGGCACGCCGTAGTTCTTGCCGTTTAAGGCATAGACCGCCAGCGCACCGGGTGCGAAACTGTTACGCCAGGCACCGCCATCTGCATCCAGGTAAGAGGTAATATCTAGGAGCATACCAGCATTGGCCTGATCATTCATGACGCCACCACCCCAGCTCTGGAAGATATCTGGGGGAGTACCGCCCTGCATAACGGTAGTCAACTTGGTCTTAAAGGCCTCGTTTTCCAACACCGTGATATTAATCTTCACATTTGGATGGGCGGCCATATATTCATCGGCCATAGTTTGCCAGAGCGTCAAGCCCGGGTCCTGAGTACTAATATGCCACCATTCAATTGTGACCGGCTGGGTAGGCACGGCGGTGGCAGGTACGGCGGTGGCAGGTACGGCGGTGGCTGGCACGGCGGTGGCTGGCACGGCCGTTGCCGGTGCAGAGGTGGCGGGTGCTGCCGTTTCTGGCGCAGAGGTAGCAGCTGGACCGCAGGCTGCCAACACGAACGCGACGCTTAGAATTAGGCTGAACAGAGTGAAAATCTTGCGAGTCATTAGCATATCTCCTTCTTTATTACTAATACGAGTTAGTTTCGAGGTAATAACTGGGACAAGCGTCTAAATATGTTTTCTGTATCGATAATGCTACCTCCTTTCCCGAACGATAAATCCTTGTATTGGAAAATAACTTAACTACCCGTCCGTGGAGCCTGACATGAATCACGAACAATTAGTTCTGTGGGCAATTCAATTCGCCCGGTCTTTATTCGGGCGTGGCTCAATAATTCAAGCAACATTTGTGTAGCAACCCGACCCATTTTCTCCAATGGTTGGCTGATCGTGGTTAGGGCAGGGTGGATCATAGAAGCTTGCGGTATATCGTCGAAGCCGATCACGGAAACATCTTCCGGGACTCGTAATCCTTGGTTACGGACTGCATCTATGACACCCATTGCCATGACGTCATTCGAGGCGAAAATGGCAGTAGGGGGATTAGATAAGTCAAGCAGAGTGGAAGCTCCTGTAAAGCCATCCGGTTGGAAAAAGGTACCTTCATAAATCAATTCCGGCTCTTCAGGGATATGATTGGTTCGAAGCGCTGAACGATAACCATCAAGCCGATCCAAGGCACAACCGAGGTCCATCCAGCCGGTGATGAAACCGATCCGTCGATGTCCAAGCTTGATAAGGTATTCGGTTGCGGTAAAGCCCCCCTGCCAATTCGTTGCACCCACGGCGGGGCAATCCTGGCCAATTCCCTGGTGGTCGATCAGGACGAAGGGAAAATTGCGCTGTGTCAGTGTGCCGATGAAATCAGTCGGTCTGCGGGGCAACACCAGTAACAAACCATCCACCATCCCTTTCGCTAGATTTGCAACGTAATTGACCTCCTTGCTGGCTGTACGGTGAGTTGTATATAGGATGAGATCAAGGTCTTTCAGTCCCAGTTCAGCATCAATGCCGCGTATAATCTCTCCAATATAGCCAGTGCCCAGATCCGGTACGAGAACCCCGATACTGTTCGTCTTACCCCCTGCCAGACTACGTGCCTGACGGTTGGCTACATATCCCAGACGCCGCATCGTTTTTAGAACACGATCCCGCGTTTCTTGTTTTACATGAACATCATTATTGATTACACGCGAGACCGTCGCATACGAAACGTTTGCTTCTGCAGCGACATCAATTATTGTGACTTTGTAAGTTTGATTTTTCTCCATCATATATGTGAACGTTTACACGACATTCTATTTTTTAATGTCTTTTAGCCCTTGATAAGCAAAACACACGTGATTTCTAGAGCCTGGAAGGTATTATTGAAGCTTATTAACCCAATAAATGGGGAAAAATCGAAATTTCTGCTAAGAAAAATTTTTACAAATTTGTAAACGCTTACATAATAATAGCATTAAAACAACCAAAGTCAAGAGTTTTCTGAGGTTCAGACACAAGTTCGGACATTTCCAGAGATCAGAGTAGCGAACGCATTGGCAGAAGCCTTGGAGATAGCCTCGATTTGTTTGCTGGATAAGCGCAGTTTCTGTTTGAGCAGGATAAACAGGCCGGAATAGAGCAGCCACTTAGGGTGAGCCTTGGTATCCACCGGCGATTGATTGAACAAGGCTTCCGGCAGCTGAGCAACGTCGAGCTTGCCATAAACCACATCCCGAATGGCTTCGCCAAACCAAACGCTGACTACATAAGTTAGCAAGCAAAACGCAATCATCTGTTCGAGGAGGTGCTGTTTCTTGTTCATCAACTTGGTCAGATGCAGCAGGTCTTTACAATCGCGGAAAGTTTCTTCGATTTTCATACGTTGGAGGTAAATCTCCAGGCCCCGCTTGGGTTCCAGCGTGGTCATGATCCACAAGGGTTTGGACAAGCTCTTTCGCCAGTAGCCGATCAAATTGACCTTGACCGTGCCCAGGTAATAGACATTGGGGCGAATAATCGTTTCACCAGGCCTGATCCACAGTTTGACTGGCTCCCCACCAGCATCGATCAGGCGGGGCTGCTTATGCTGGTCGCCCAGGTTCAAACGGATGACAAACTGGACACCCTCCAGGTACAGGATCTCCATCAATTCTTCATACAAGTACGCATCTTACAACGCAAAGTAAAGTCTCCTCCACGAATATCTGATCCAGAAAGAATCATCTTGGCAACCTTGACAGACAAATTCAGTCACTCTGCAAAAGACGCAAGGTACCACCTCTATCAGGTTATGCTGATCTTCAAGCCAGACACAATCCTTCGCTGGCATCGAAAACTGGTGCGTCGCAAATGGACCTTCAGACGAAAAGGAAATCTAGGCAGACCATGTAGATCGTCTGAACTGGAAGCGCTGATCGTGCGTCTGGCGAAAGAGAACACACGCTGGGGTTATGACAAGATCCAGGGAGAACTGCTCAAGTTGGGTCATAACCTGAGCGCCACTTCTGTACGTAGTGTTCTCAAGCGACATCGGATCACGCCTGCATCAGTGCGATCGACTGGTACATGGCGTAGCTTCCTGGGGCACTACAAGGACCAGATCCTGGCTTGCGATTTCTTCACAGTGGAGACGATCTGGCTTAAGACCATCTATGTGCTGTTCTTCATCGAATTGGGAACCCGACGCATCTACCTGGCAGGCTGCACGACAAACCCTGACATAACTTGGGTTACGCAGCAGGCGGGCCAATTAGTCTGGAATCTCAAGGATGATTTACGGGATATGGCGTTTCTCATCCACGACAACGACACGAAATTTGCATCCTCTTACGATAATGTGTTTTCTTCAGAAGGGATTGAAATCCTTAACACTCCATACCGAGCTCCCAGAGCAAATGCATATGCTGAACGGTGGGTACGATCGATTCGTGAAGAGTGTCTCGACCATATCCTGGTTTTGAATGAAAACCACCTTCACCGCGTTCTCAGAGAGTATGGAGAATATTACAACCATGCCAGGCCACATCAGGGCTTAGGTCAACACTTTCCTGTATCCG
>Ga0315548_1003541_pt1 | contig 11669 bp, 13 predicted proteins | sample SalMarSW160110MG_2_FD_202540 | JGI IMG/M metagenome (GOLD analysis project Ga0315548, IMG submission 202540) | Salt marsh sediment microbial communities from the Plum Island Ecosystem LTER, Massachusetts, United States - Salt Marsh Sediment SW1601-110 ... | reverse complement strand
CAATCGACTCTACAAACTGCCAATAGATCTCCGGATCATATGGATTACCAAAATTCAAGCAATTCGTTATAGCAATTGGCTTAGCGCCAGTGCATGCAACATTTCTAGCTGCTTCTGCTACCGCTATTTGAGTCCCGCGCCTTGGATTTAAATAAACGAACTTAGCATTACAATCCGTTTTAAGTGCTAAAGCCTTATTCGTTCCTTTTAAACGAATTACGGCAGCGTCAGAATTAGATAGTTTAATACTATTCGTCCGCACCATTGAGTCGTATTGTTCGTATACCCATCTTTTACTTGCTATTGAAGGTCGTGAAAGTAATTCAACAAATACCTTATTCATGTCTACAGGAACCTGTAATGAAGATATATCAAATCTCCTGCACCTATCGATATATGAAGGTATTCGTACTTCCCTGACGTAAACTGGTGCGTCACCTCCGAGTACAAGTGGATTAGCCGGGAGACTTGCTACTAACTCGTTATTTAATCTTATATTTACATTTGGTTTATCCTCGACTATACCTACTATTTCCGATTCTATATCCCACTTTTTAAATATGTTAGTAATTTCTTCCTCATATCCTTTCTTGACTATAAAAAGCATCCTTTCTTGCGATTCTGATAAAAGAATTTCGTAAGGTGTCATCTCTTTTTCACGTAACGGGATTTTTTCTAAGTCTATCGTCATTCCCGATTTACCTCTCGCACTCATCTCTGATGTCGAACAAGTAACACCTGCAGCACCCATGTCTTGTACGCCTATAATATGGCCACTAGCTATTGCTTCTAAAGTAGATTCTAGAAGCTTTTTTCCTTCAAACGGGTCTCCTACCTGGACTGATGATTTCTTTGCTTCTGATTTCTCTGAAATCGCTTCTGACGCGAATGTAGCACCATGGATTCCATCACGACCTGTTTTTGATCCAACAACCATAACAATATTCCCATCCCCTTTTGCAATTGCCCTGGAAATTTTTCCATATTCTACTATTCCAACAGCCATGGCATTTAGAAGCGGATTTTCTTTGTATGAATTGTCAAAATATACTTCACCTGCTACCGTTGGCACGCCAAAACTGTTACCGTAATCAGCTATTCCTTTCACTACTCTTCCGAATAAATGCCTGACTCTTTGATCTGTCAACTCACCAAATCTAAGAGAGTTTAACACAGCAATTGGCCTGGCACCCATCGAGAAAATATCTCTTAAAATACCGCCAACTCCTGTCGCAGCACCTTGATAGGGCTCGACAGCTGAAGGATGATTATGACTCTCGATTTTAAATGCAACTGCCAGACCATCTCCTATATCAACAAGCCCTGCATTCTCCTCACCGGCTTCCACCAGCAATTGCGGACCTTTACGCGGCAGCGTCTTCAACTGGGCAATTGAATTCTTATAACTGCAATGTTCGCTCCACATAACGCTGAAGATACCTAATTCAGTAAATGTCGGAACACGTCCTAATAACTCATTAATACGATCATATTCTTCTTTTAAAAGACCATGTTCAAAAGCAAGTCCTAATGTTACTTCGGGATCATTACCTCTGCTTGGTTTATTCTTAATTCTCTTCATATTTAAGTGATTACCTCGTAATAAAACGTCTAAGGTCCAATAATTTTTAATAATTCATCATTTTTTTCAACCGTTGCGCCCTGTTGAACGGACACCGATTCAATTCTACAGTCTTTCAATGCCCTGATTTCATTTTCCATTTTCATGGCTTCAAGTATCAGCAAGACACTCCCCCTACGTACATTCAATTCCTTATGAACTAATAATTTTGTAATTAATCCCGGCATCGGTGCATAAATTGTAGCCGATTTTGAAATATGTGATTTCCTCAGCAACCATGATTGTACAATCATCGACCTTTGATCGTCAACAACAGCCTGCGTTTGCGAACCGTTTACATTCATCTGATATTTCGACGATAATTTCGCCGATGATGCTGCCTGTTTGCTTTCATGATAGTCGGCGATTTTTATCTCGAAATTGGTACCAGATAAATTTAAGACATACACATCCTCTTTAATTTTTCTTATATCGAATTTATATGTTTCATCGTTTACTTTCACATTTTTATCGTCACTCACGTATATCTTAAAAGTCTCATTTTCAAGATTTACTAAGTATTCTCCCCTGTTTAGCGTAACCCACTTATTCGCCTCTTTTTCCATTCTGATTCCTTCTTGACAAATATATGCTTAGGACGTCTGCGTGGTATAGTCCCATGTTGAACTAAAGCAGCAAAAACAGCAGCCGCTATGCATTCTTTTTTCAATTTGTCTCGTTCTTTATTCGATTCATTTTTACTTGACATATTTTACTCATTTGAATTCAACAACCGTTACGCCTGCGCCTCCCTCATTCCACTCGCCTAATCTAAAACTCTTTATATGCGGATATGTTTGTAAAAAATCCCCTATTCGTTTTCGTAACGCACCCGTGCCCTTGCCATGAATGATATCGACACGATGCAATCCTGCTACATATGCATTATCGAGAAAAGTCTGCGTTTGCGCAATCGCATCATCACCAAATAATCCACGCAAATCAATTTCGTTTTGAATTTCCGGTGAAGGAATACAGGAGGATGCTTCTGCATGCCTAACATGTTTCTTGTCTTCCTTTTGCAGATCATTTAACGCAATTCGCAAGCGAGTATTACCGCAGAGTACAATTGCATATTTACCTTTAATCTCTATTACTTCAGCTCGTTCGTGCCCGTCAATAATTCGAACTATATCACCTTTATGAATTTTTTCCGCTTGTTGCGGCATTTGCTGCTCTCCAGAATCAATCTTTGGCAATTCTTCACCAAGCTGCTTTAGCACTTGACGAGAAGAACGGACTATCTCTTTTTCCGCGCCGCTTTCACGTATTTCTTTTATCAGGAGTTCAATTTTCTTATGTGCCTGCCGAACTATATCTTTTGACTCTTCTACAGCTTTCTTCCGAATTATTCCAATTTCACGCTTCAATTGTGTTGTCTTTTGTTCATAAGACAGAACTAATAACTCCAGGCGCTCTTTCTCCTTTGATGTTTTAATGAGTTGATGGCGGTATTCCTGCGATTGCCGTTCAAGTTCAATAAGCAGCGACTCAAGTTTTGTTTTATCCTTGCCTACTTGAGCACGTGCTTTTTCTAGAAGATTATGCGAGATTCCTAAACGCTCTGCAAGTTCAAATGCATAACTGCTCCCAGGAACACCACTTCGAAAGCGATATGTAGGACGCAAAGACTCCTGGTCAAATTCCATAGATGCATTGCTCATACCCGGTGTTTCATGCGCAAAAGCTTTAAGTACACCATGATGTGTTGTGGCAATAGTTATTGCTTTCCGAATAGTAAGCTCTTGCAGGACCATAGCTGCCAACGCGCCTCCTTCAGACGGATCAGTTCCTGCACCTATTTCATCAATAAGCACGAGCGATGACTCATCCGCATCCTCGAGAATGTGATGAAGAGAAATGAGATGCGAACTGAAAGTACTAAGATCATTTTCAATAGACTGATCATCACCAATATCGACAAAAACATTCTTAAAAGGGAATACTTCTGATTCAGAACCGGCAGGAATATGAATACCAGCCTGCGCGCATAATGTCAAGAGACCGACTGTTTTCATCGCTACGGTTTTACCGCCTGCATTAGGACCGGTTATGACAATCGTTTCTTCGTTTTCACCTAAGTTAATAGTGATTGGAACTACATTTTCTCTTTTAAGATGTCGCAAAAGAATAGGATGCCGGGCATCGAATAATTTTATACAACGTGTTGATGACAGAAATGGAGGATTTCCTATAATCTCTATGGAATATTTCCCGCGTGCAAAAATAACATCGAGTTCGGTTAGGGCAGAGAAACTCAATTCAAGGGGCTCACGAATTTCACCAACTTGTTTTGTAAGATTATTCAGTATGCGATATATCTCACGTTGTTCACGTATCTGTAGCTCCCGCAAAGCATTATTAAACGCAAGCGTTTCAGCTGGTTCGACAAATACCGTTCCACCGCTGGCAGATGTCGAATGAATAAATCCTGGTACTTTATGCTTGAATTCTGTTTTGACAGGAATAACTAAACGACCATCACGAGTTGTGATAATGTCTTCCTGTAGAAATTCCTGCTCGGAGACTTGCCGCAGAACTGTTTCCAATCTTCGTCTCAACGAATCGGTTGCCGAGATAATTGAATGCCGGATCTCCCGCAATTCACGACTTGCCGTATCTTTTACCGTGCCATTTTCATTCAACGTTTCATTAATATGGTGCTCAACAATCTTGTCATAAAATAGTTGTTCATGATATTTTCCGATAGATGGATATAAGACTGTACGTTTTGCAAGAAATGTTTTGAGTGCGCGTGAAATGCGAATTACAGACGCAATTTCCAGCAATTCTACAGCTGTTAGAACCTGATTATCAACAGTAGTTTTCTTTAAGTCAGGTAAAATGTTTTTAAAAGACTCCAGCGAAGTAGTACCTTCTGCAACAAGCAGTTCTTTTGCTTCAGATGTTTTCTGTAACTCCAATTCGATTATATGGCGGATGGTCTTTGGTACAAGCTGGAGAGCATGCAAGCGGCCCGACTCTGAAACGGTAAGCTCACTTATACGCTCAACGACCGTATGATATTCCAACTTGCTTAATGCAGCATTGAAGCTTTGTGGAAGAGTTGAAGACTTTTGTGATACTATGGATTCTGTGTCCTCTGTATCTTCACTATTTACTTTTATTTTCAATCTATTTTTTAGGTTCCGTCTCTTTACCATCTGAGTTGGGAACATCTTTTTTTATCTTTTCCTTTTCAGAGGATTTAGTTGTGACGACTTCATTAAACTTTTCATAAACATCAGGACCAATATTCATTGTTAAATCTAAAATCATTGGTGCAATATTAACAACCGACTTATGGAACACTGAATATTTCTTTGTTTGATAATCGGGAAAACCGTACATAGTAAAAATATAAAGCAATGAACTTACTAATAGAACTCCTTGGAAAAATCCTAAAACCGATCCAACGATTCGATCTGGTATTCCACCAATTTTATATCTATGTGTAAGATATCTGTAAAGCAATCCCTGTAAAACCAGTAAGCCTATAAAGACAAACAAGAATCCATACATAGGTGCATATTCATGATTTATTCCAGCACGGCCTGCCAAAAAATCTCCCATATCACGCATAAACAATTGTGCTAAAATTAATGCTCCGATGAGCACAACGATTGCAACAAGCTTCCGGACTATACCGTCTCGTAATCCATATAAAATACAAGTAAGTATCGGAAAAAAAATTAAAATGTCTAGTAGCATAGGATTATTCTCCTAATTGTTGTTTTACTACTTCTTGGACGATCTTACCGTCAATCTGACCTTTAAGCTCTTTTATCGCTACAGGCATCACCCTGCCGAAATCCTTCATAGATGTTGCACCGGCGTTTTCGATTATCTTCCCGACAACTACCTCTACTTCTTCCCTGCTTATCTGTTTCGGCAAATAGGAACTTATAATTTCATATTCGCGTTTTTCCTGATTTGCAAGATCATTCCTTCCTGCTTTCTCGTATATTTCAATTGCTTCTTTGCGCTTCTTTGCCGCCGCAAGAAGAATAGTCGTTTCCGCTTCCGGAGTAACGCTTGAATCGGTTCCGCGTTTTGAAAATTCAATTATTTGCGCGCGTATAGATCGAATAGTGTTCAACTTAACACTATCGCCGTATTTCATCGCAGCTTTCAATTCTTCATTTATTCTTTCGGTAAGCGCCATCGACATTCTTAATTAATGATCATGTTTTAGATAAAAAATTTTGAATATTTTCATATGCTTACTGAAAACGAAAAATACAAAATAATTACATTATCTGCTATTAAAAATTCCATTTTAAAATAAAGCGCAAAAGAAAGGATAGGTGCAATTACTACATGAAAAAGCCCGCTGCTTGAGCAATAACGGACTTTTTATTTTTACTATATTTCTAAAAGTGTTGCATAGCGGGCTTTTCCATCTTTTATAAGGGTTTCAAGCCTGTTTACCAACTCCTCTCCACTTTCAGTGGATCCATCTTCAAGTGCTTCGTATTCTTCTATCGAATTGCAAATAAATTCTTCAACGAAAAAGTTCTTTTTCCCTTTTTGTTCAAAAATTGTATAGTTCTTCTTTCGCTCACCGGCAAAATGATTCTTCAGTTCTTTAGCGAGAGCAAGATAATCTTCTCGTTTGTCTGGTTTAATCTCATATGATATCTGGAGAATTACTTTTGGCATATAATTCCTTCTTTATTTATTTAGTATATTGATTTAAAATTTGACATAGCACTTCGAATTTGTAATTCATTCATCCCAAAGTAATGTCCTAATTCATGAAGTAATACCTCACAAATCCTTTCAGATACTTCTTCATCATTTCGACAGACAGATTCAATATTCTTTTGGTACAATGAAATCTTATCGGGAGTTGTTGGATACGCGCCGTACCAAGTTCCACGATGCGTTAAAGGTACACCCTGATACAACCCTAATAAAGTTGTCCTACTCGAATGCGCTTGTCTGACATCTTCTTCATTGGGATACTCTTCTACTACAATATGAACATTATCTATTCTTTTGCCAAAAATATCGGGCAATTCGTTAAATACGTCTTCAGCTATTTTCTCAAACTTTTCGCGAGTCATCTTATTTTGCGATGGTACTTCATTATAAATAAGTTATTGCATATTCGCTGCAGTATAAAAGGCCGCTTATAATGAGTCCGCACATTATTATAACAATAATAGCCGATTTCCACAGCGTAATTTGGTTACCTACTTTAGTTCCAACAATCAGCAATATTAATGCCCAAAGGATCATCAAAGCATTCAAAGCAATAAAAACAACATAGGATACAGGTTTAATTGCTATAGGGTGTGGATTGAAGGTAAACAAGTACATCCCAAATGTCATCAACTCGATTGGCAGTAAAAACAATAGAGATATAATAAACGGCATCAATGCATAACTTGTTATACCCATAGACGTTCGAAACGTTGCTTTTCCACTTATCAGCTTTGATAATATCCAATGGAAAGAAGAAATAATCGGACAAAGTACACCGCCCAATAGAATACCAATCAATAGCGCCCAGATAATGAGAACAGGCAAATTTTCGAATCTGTCGCCAATTTTGAAAAACCAAAATCCAGAAAATACAGCGCTTATTCCGCACAATACATAAAGAAATAAAGAGTAATTCTTATGTTCTGCCAGCATTATTAAACGGAATGCTTTTTGCGGATTTTCGATGACTCTCCAAATCGTATTAAATAAATCCAAATTGGGAATTCGATTCTGCAAAAAACTCCCACAATTTTTGCAGATTGTAGCATATATATCATTTTCTGTTTTACAAACCGAGCAAAGAATCATAGAATTTTACTCTTGTACTCCTTTTTTATTCTACATCGAAGTTATGAAGATTGTGCCACGGAAGCAATGCTTTTTTAAAAAAGTATTGCAGGTTTTATAAGGAATGCAGTATAGTTACAGTACTGTGTATATTTGTATGATTTACTTTTAAAAATAATATGTTTAAAAGAAAATATACATTGAGTTTTTCTTATTCAGAATAACTTGTAGAATATCTCATATCCGGAATATTTTAGAGGCTGTTGAATTAGATTGGCGTAATAGCTGTTTTACCTGAGATCTCTTTTCCTCAGTCCTTAACCTTAAGTTCCTTTAGTAAACGCATAAAAGGTCTCCAGGATTTCTCAGTTAGTAGGTGATGATTAAGACGACCTCGAATAAATCCATTTTTATCAATTACATATGTAATTTTCCGTGATCCCAATCCTCGAAGCCAAAATGCATGGTAGTTCCTGCATACTTCCAAAGTCGGATCTGAAGCGATTGGAAGAGTGACGTTGTGCAGCTCTAAAAGTTTGTGCAATTCATCAGTATTCTTTGGACAGATTGTTACAATTACAGCACCAAGTGTTTGTGCTTTTTGCAGATGCTGGAGAAAAAAATAATTATCCCGTGCTTCAATATTTGAAAAACCACCCGGAAAGAATGAAATTATTACATTACTTTTTCCATATAAATCCCGTAATCGGAATATTTCTCCGGAATCGAGTTTTAGTTTAAAATCAGGCGCTTTTGATCCTATAGGTAACATTGTAATATATAAACTCGAGGGATTATATTAATCTACTCTCTGTCGTATTTAATCAACGAATAAACGTCTTGCTCTTGCATACGTTTTTTTCCTTGAAGGAATGACAGTTCAATAAGAAAAGATATTCCGACAATATTTGCTTGAAGTTTTTCAGCAAGTTTGATAACCGCACACATCGTTCCCCCGGTTGCCAGCAAGTCATCATGTAATACTACACGTTCGCCGGGTTTTATAGCATCGATATGCATTTCAACGGAGTCAGTCCCATATTCCAAGGCATATTGCTCTGCGATCACTTCAGCCGGCAGTTTTCCTTTCTTCCGTACTGGAACAAAACCTGCGCCCAGGCTTACTGCCAATGCAGATCCGATGATAAAACCGCGAGATTCAATACCAATAACTTTATCAATTTTTAAATTTTTATATTTTTCCGCAAAAAGGTCTACGGCAAGTTTTAACGCGTCGGCATTTTTTAAAAGCGTTGTTATATCACGAAAGACAATCCCTTTTTTCGGAAAGTCCGGTATGCTGCGAATCGAATCTATTAGTTTATCCATGGTTCTCCAGAAAATGGACTACCATTCATTGGGTTTAGAATTTAGAAAAGCTTCCATGCCCTTTTTACAGTCATCTGTCATTCGAGTTAATGCATTCAGATGCGAGGCATATTCCAGGGCATCGTTCGTTGACATTCCATGCACACGTGCAAGTAATTCCTTGATTAATCCCATTGAAGTACCGCTATTCTTCGTAATAAGCTCGTTTGCGAGTCGCATACCTGCTTTCTCCAATTCAATAACCGGCACTGTTTGGTTGATTAATCCAATTTCTAAAGCCTTTTCAGCATTTATAATACTTCCCTTAAGCGCAAGTTCACGTGCACGGCCTTCACCAATACGTCGTACTAAAAAGATCAATACAATTGCCGGGATAAATCCAATTTGTGCTTCTGTATAACCGAACGTTGCGGTCTCATGGGCTGCTATTATGAAATCGCACACACTTGCCAGTCCACAACCTCCTGCAAGAGCAGCACCTTGAACAAGTGCAACTACCGGTTTTCTTAATGTATAAACCTGTTGAAATAACTTCATGAGATTTGTAGAATCCTGCAAATTTTGACTGAAGTCGTATTTTGAAATACGCTGGATATACGAAGGATCAACACCTGAACAGAAGGAATCGCCTTCTGCACGCAGTATTACCGCGTTAATCTGTGTGTCTCGTTGAGTCTGTACAAACGCCTGTATTAATTCCGACACCATTTGATCGTCAAGTGCATTATTCTTCTCAGGCCAGTTGAGAGTAATACGGGCAATTCTCTTTTGGACAGAATATGTAATACGATAGAATTCCAAATATCTCCTTGAATTCGTTGTGAAAGTAACAAGAAGCGGACAGAAAATCAAGGATACAAATCACATATTCATTGTCCCATTTAAAAGTTTTATCATAGGGAATTATTTAATTGCTTCGATTTTTATATAGGATGATTCTTTGTGAGTCGATAGCACAAGATTTGTCGTTGTTTTTTGCACGCCCTGCCAAGATTGAATTTTCGCCAATAATTTTTCTAATCCTTCTGTATTCACGATTCGCACTTTTAATAAATGTGTGCCATCACCGGTAATCGCGTGACATTCCTGAATATCGCTCGACTTCAAAATATGTTCCAGAAAACCCGGAAAATGTTTCGAAGAATCTACTGTCACTACAACAAATGCTGTGATGTCTTTTCCGAGTTTCTTATGATCAAGACGTGTATAGTATCCCTGGATAATCCCATCATTTTCCATTTTTCGTAATCTCTCACTTACGGCAGGAAGGGACAATCCAACTTTCTCTGCTAATTCGTTTCGTTTCGTTCTTCCTTCCTTTTGCAGAATATCAAGCAATTCACAATCTATTTTGTCAAGCACCATGATCCACACTCTTCTTTCCAAAGATATTGCTTAAATAAAGCAATGTTTTTTAGTAATCGATAAAAATCAACCTAAGTATATTATAATTTGCACTTATAAGAAGCAACTTGCATTTAAGAAAAATGTATATTATAGGCACAATAGGGTCAGGCGAAATATTGAAAATTTTTAGATACTTGAAATAAACTGCGAAAAAAGACAATAAATGACGGAAACCAATTTATTGCTAAGCTCTTCTCGTTGTTGCTGTTCGAAGTGATGATATGGCTGCTTTGATGGAATCCGCTTTAAAAATCGATGTTCCGGCAACAAGAACATCGGCCCCTGCATCAATAACATCCACTGCTGTGGCCTGATTTATCCCTCCATCTACCTCCAGAAGAATTTCTCTTTTTGAAAGATCTATCATTTTTCGAGTTTTTTGAATTTTTTGAAGAGTGCTTTTAATGAACGACTGATTACCAAAACCAGGTTCAACGGTCATGATAAGAACCAGATCAATATCTTCAATAATACTCTCAATCATATTAACCGGTGTCGCAGGCTTGATTACAACTCCGGCTTTGCCGCCACTTTCTCTTATCGATTGAACTGTTCGTTTCAAGTCCAAACAGGATTCCTGATGCACACTTATGATATCTGCACCTGCAGCTCGAAAAGGAGCAATGAACTTATCTGTATCCTCGACCATTAAATGTACATCCAAGGGAAGTTTTGTATATTTCCTAACGGAATTGACCATAGACGGGCCGAATGTGATATTAGGCACAAAATGGCCATCCATCACATCAATATGAATCCAATCAGCTCCACCTTGTTCAGCCTCGGCAATTTGTTTTGCTAATTGGCCAAAATCAGCCGCAAGTAATGAAGGTGCAATTCTTATCATCAATCTTCCTATTTCGTTTCTGTTTTTTGTGCTACAATAAGGTCAATCACTGTACCTAATTGCATAAAGACGCCTGCTCGAGGTGACTGTTCAATAACTGTATTCGGAAGTAAATCTTGGTTATTCTGATATGTTACTTTTCCAACCTTAAAACCACTATTAGAAAATAACTTTTCGGCTTCAGAGACTGTTTTTGATGAAACATCGGGCACTAATCGCATGTCCGTCGATCGGCCTTGACTTATGACTATATCAATTCGGCTTCCGCTTGTTACTTTCTTATTTGGTTGAATTCCTTGACGAATTATTGTATTGGGAAAAATATCTTCCGATGGTTCATAGGATATAGATCCGATTTTAAGGCCACATCGTTCTAAATTGAAAGATGCTTCACGTGTGGATTTACCTCTCAAATTCGGAACATTAACGAGTTCCTCTCCCCCGCTGATCGTCAAATAGACACCTCTCCCATATTTTACTTCTGACTCGGCAATCGGATTCTGCAGGATTACTGTGCCTGTCTTATATCGTTTATCATTTTTATATTCTGCTTCTTTCGGCTCAAGACCAAAATCAAGAAGCTTTTTCTTCGCTTCGGCAACCGGCAAGCCAACAACATCCGGAACCTTTGTTGTCTCCCCTTTCTGCACATAAGTCGGCATAATGAAGTTATCTATGATAACAATG
>Ga0315548_1003540_pt1 | contig 11669 bp, 11 predicted proteins | sample SalMarSW160110MG_2_FD_202540 | JGI IMG/M metagenome (GOLD analysis project Ga0315548, IMG submission 202540) | Salt marsh sediment microbial communities from the Plum Island Ecosystem LTER, Massachusetts, United States - Salt Marsh Sediment SW1601-110 ... | reverse complement strand
GAGAGTTTGAATTCTCAGTTATTGGTTGCGTAATTTCTTCTAAATCCTTCCTTTTAGTTACCTCTTTAGGTAAAATAGACATACATAGAACAGTTGAGACAAGACCTGCATCAATTCTCCCGCTATTTTGTTTTATATAAGAATACATCATTTTTTCATTGATTAAACCATCTCTTACTCCCTTAATTAAGGAATCTCTTAATTCTCTGACTTTTTCTAGATCATAAGATAAACCATTTACTTTGTAAGCATTACATAAAAGAAATTCTCCTTTAGACATTCTCTCTTTTTTCATTGTTCTGCCACTATGGATAAAATGATAATTATCAACTTCTGTTCCATCTATTTGCTGATTATCTGAATTCATAAAAATCTTAAAGAAAAGATTTATAAATCTTTTCTTTTAGTTATTTCTTTAGAATTACAACAAAAATAAAAAATAAATTATTTTAGCGAACCTACTTAAAACCTTCTTCTGTTTCCACCAAATCCGCCGCTTCTATTACCGCTGAAACTTCTTCGCGGTCTGTCTTCGTTTGAACGATCTTCCATTGGTTTTGCTTCAGAAACTTTAAGTTTTCGTCCTTCAACTTCTTTATCATTAAACTCTGAAATAGCTTTTTGAGCTTCATTGTCATCTGAAATTGTTACGAAACCGAAACCTTTTGACCTGCCAGAAAATTTGTCCTTGATAAGACTAACTTCATCAACAGCATACGAAGAAAACATTTCTTTCAATCCGTTTTCATCAACATTCCAAGGTAAGTTACCTACGTATATCTTCATTTTTCCTCCTGAACCTTTATTTAATTATAAAAACTAATAAACATTTAAACTTTTTTTATTGTATGGGTTATTACTGCAATTATAAATAATACTACAAATATTATTGCTAACCATTTGGCTATTGTATATGAAACTCCTGAAATAAATCCAAATCCAAATATTCCAGAGACTATAGCCACTATTAAAAATATTATCGCCCATATCAGCCAACCTGTTACTCCTTTCTTATCTATTTTTCCCCTTTTATTTATTAATAAGCTACTTTTTATTTGAATACTTTTACATTTTCAGCTCAGGGGAGCACTGAACTATAGGTTTTATGAGGTGTTCTTTTTGCTGTGTAGAGTATAGGGGCTCTAAATTAGAAATAGAAGTAGGACTATTTTTGCAACAATCATAATTTATATTTTTAATTTCTATTAATTTTTGAAATAATTATTAATAAGATTATCCCTCCAAATATAGTAATTAACTGGCTTAATAAGAAGTTGCTAGGGAGGAGGTATTTATCCATCAAATTCCAAATCCCCCTCCAGAAAGCTACAATTGACAGAGAGGATAAAAGAATTATTACAACATCAAATAAATTCACTTTTTTGATTATTTTTTCTAACATTTTTCCTCTTTTTTATTAAACTCCTTATTAAAAGAAAAGAACAGTAATATATTAATGTTTTGATTCCTTACAATCAATTCAACTTCAGGGCACTTAACCCCCAATTTTTGCAGAGATTCACTTAATTCATTATATAGTTCAATATATAAACTCCCCTTTTCTAATTTTTTTATGAAACTTATAGGAGTTGATGACGCAGGGAGAGGTCCAGTAATTGGTCCAATGGTTCTTGCAGGAGTTTTAATAAAAAGCGAAGACAAAAATATTCTAAAAGAATGGGGAGTAAAAGATTCTAAATTACTACCCCCAAAAAAAAGAAGAGAAATTAGTGAAAAAATAAAAAAGAGATTTAAACATCACGTTGAAGTAACTTTGCCCTCTGAAATTGACGGCTCTAATAATTTGAATTACACTGAAGCTATCAAGGCGGCGATGATAATAAACAAACTAACTAAAACTTTGGACGAATCAGTTGAAGCGATTTTAGATTGCCCTTCTGTAAATTTAGTAGCATGGAATGAAGATGTTTTTAAGTTAATAAAAAAACCTGAAATCGTCTCAATGAGATGTGAACATAAAGCAGATAAAAACCATTTAGTTGTCTCAGCAGCTTCAATTATTGCAAAAGAGAGAAGAGAAAAAGAAATAAAAAAATTAAAAAAAGAAATTGGAGTTGATTTCGGAAGCGGTTATCCTTCAGACCCTAAAACAAAAGAATTCTTAAAAGAAAATTACAATAAATTTGAATATAAAGACATATTAAGATTTTCTTGGAATACAATAAAGAGATTAATCAAGAATGAAAATCAAAGAAAGTTATTTTAAATAATTAAAATTAACAACAACATCTAAAGTGTTACTTATTCATTTCAATTCCCAGTTTAGTATTAACTCCAAATAATTTTTGTCTCATCTGAGAGATTTAATTTGGTTCTTTTACCTATATATTTCGCATTCACTTTCCAAGGTGTTAATTCAACTTGAACGTAGTTATCTAAACACCAACCAACTTTATGTAAATCAATTCTCTTTGAAATTCCTGTTTCTTTTATGAGTTTAACTTAGGTAAATCGCGATGTTGTGGTTTAATTGAAATTTGTCGTCGATAAATATGGAAACGTCGTCGATAAACTCAAAACCTTTTGATATCTTGCTAAGTTTAATCTCACAACAAAAAAGAGATTGAAATTAGAACTTTAAATAACAAAGATTAAACTTAATTTTCTTAATAGAAAACTCCGCTTCGATATCGGTTTTGGGAAAATTTCGGTGAGAACTAAGAGCACGAGCGGAGCGAGAAGTGACCTCGTGAGTTGAAATTTTCCCAAATTTTTCCTGCGGAAAAACTTTGTTTAACTTTATGATTTACTGATAATCCTTAAAAACTCTTTTTTCCTAATTAATCCTATGACTTATATAAAAAAGATTGTGATGCAGGGATTTAAAAGTTTTGCAAGGAAGACAGAAATTCCTTTTGATAATTCAATGAATCTAATTGTTGGGCCAAATGGGAGTGGTAAGTCAAATATAACAGACGCACTTTGTTTTGTTTTAGGAAGACTTTCTATTAAATCTATTCGGGCGACTAAGGCAGCAAATCTTCTCTTTTCAGGAAATAAAATTTACAAGGGCTCAAATGAAGCTTATGTGGAACTTGTATTTGATAATTCTGACAAAACATTTAGGATCGATTCTCAAGAAGTTATTATAAAAAGAATTGTGAGAAAAAACGGGCAATCAATTTATAAGATAAACAAAGAAACCAAAACAAGACAAGAATTACTTGAACTTCTTGCGCAAGAAGGAATTGACCCAAATGGATTTAATATTATCTTACAAGGAAAAATTCAATCCTTAGTAAAATCTACCTCAGAAGAAAGAAGACAAATCATTGAAGAAGTCGCTGGAATCTCAATTTACGAAACGAGAAAACATAAGAGTCTTAAAGAGTTTGAAAAAATAGAAGAAAGACTAAAGGAAGTTTCAGTAGTCTTAAAAGAAAGAAACAATTTTTTAAAAAATCTTGAAAAAGAAAGACAAGAAGCTCTCTCACACCAAAAACTTGAAGAAACAATAAAAAAATGCAAGGCTAACTTAATTTTCAGAAGTTTGAAAGAGAAAGAGAAAGAGATATGGGGGATTGATAAAATAATTGAAAATATTGAAAAAGAAATTGAAAAAATAAAGAGAAATATTGAATTAAAAAATCAGAAAGTTGAAGAGATTCAAAACGAGATACAAAGGATAAACAAGAAAATTCAATCAAATAGCGAACAAGATACTCTCCATAGAGAACTCTCTGATGTAAAAGCTGAGATAGCAGGATTAAGAGTAAGACAAGAAAATTATGATAACAGAAAAAATCAAGCAGAAAAAAAGATTTCGGAATATAAAGAGAAAATAAAAAGAATTAACATTGAAATTTCAGAAAAAAATTCCCCTAAAGCAAAAAAACAGCAGGGAATCTCCAAAAGTTTACAAGAAAAATTTGATTTTTTAGAGCAACAACGAAGGAAATTTTATCTTGTTAAATCTGAAATCCTAACACAGGAAAACATTAAAGAAGAAAAAGAAAAGTTTCTTAAAGAATCTGAACAAGAAATAAAATTGCTTAATAAAAATATAGAAGAATTATTCAATGAGATTAAATATGAAAAGTCACTCAATTCCATAGATAAATTAAAAGAGCGAAATATTAATGAAGTAAAAAATAAAGAAAAAATTTTCTCTGAAACTGAAAAAGAAATCTTAGAAAAAGAAAAAAGAAATGCAATACTTGAAGAAGAAATTTTCAGAGAAGAAAAATTGAAAGATGATATAATCAAACTGCGAAACTGCCCTATATGCAAGCAAGGAGTAGGAGAAAGTCATAAACACAAAATTTCTACAGAATCTGAAGAAAAAATAAACAATGCAAAAAAAGAACTTGAAAATAACGAACATACAAAAGAAGAGGCAAAAAAGAGGATAGAAAAATTAAAAGAGGAAATTTTAAGATTGAACAAACAAATTAATGAGCTTAACATTGACAAAGTAAAAGTAAGTAATTCTGAGGATAAAAAAAATCTGATTATAAAAATTAAAAAAGAAATTGAAGAAGTAAATAAAGTTATCAGCCAAAAAAATGAAAAACTTTATTATTTAAAAAAAGAATTTGAGAAATTGAAAGATGTAGAAGAAGAATATGATGAAATAAGATTAAAAATTCAGGAACTTTCTTTTCAAGAGACAGACATTGATACTGAAGTAGCTATAAAACAGAGAGAGATAAACCGCCTTATTGTTGAATTGAAGAAAGATGAGAGAGACCTTGAAGATTCTGCAGTTGAATTAAAAAAGATTATGACCTTAATTTTTGATAAAGAAAAACTTCTTGAAAAAAAAGAGAAAGAGGAACAAGAACTTTATGAGAGATTCCAGAAATTCTTTTCACAAAAAAACGAGGTGCAGGACCAACAAAAAGTTATTGAGACGGATATAATTGGTTTTCAACATACAATAAAAAATTATGAGGATAAAATTAATCATAATAAAATTCAAAAAGCACAGTATACTGCTCAAATGGAATCCTTGAAATCAGAATTAAACGATTTTGACCAGACAGAAATCCTGCAAATTCCGACAGAGCAGGTAAAAGAAAGACTTGGAAAATCACAATTTAGAATTTCGCAATTAGGAAATGTTAATATGAGGGCTCTTGAAGTTTTTGACAAAGTTGTAGAGCAATGCGAGTCAATAAAACTCCGAGTTGAAACAATAGAAAAAGAAAAAGAAAAAATTCAAAGAATAATTAGTGAGATAGACAAAAAGAAAAAGAAATCTTTTTTCGAGACGCTCAATTCTGTCAACGAGTATTTTACAAGAAATTTCAGGCAACTCTCAAGAAAAGGTGAGATTTTTTTGGAGCTTGAGGATAAAAAAAATCCTTTTAATGGGGGGGTTAATATCCTTATAAAAATGTCACGAGGGAAGTATTTTGATATTACAAGTTTGTCAGGTGGAGAAAAGACTCTTGTTGCTTTGTCATTAATTTTTGCGATACAAGAATACCGCCCTTATTCTTTTTACATTTTTGACGAAATAGACGCTGCACTTGACAAACACAACTCAGAGATTCTTGCTGCAATGATAAAAAAATATATGAAAAGCGGGCAGTATATAATTATCACCCATAACGACACACTAATTTCAGAAGCAACAAATCTTTATGGAGTATCAATGCAGGAAAATATTTCCAAAATTATTTCTCTAAAAGTTTAAATATTCCTACTCCCCCAAACCCTAAATCCTTTATTCACCCGCGCCTTTATATATCCCTTCATCAAATCATTCCTATTAATATATGCACAAATCGCCGACCTAGTAACCCCCTCTTCTTCAGCAATTTCAGCAACACTACAATCCCCTGACAAAACCAAATCATTTCTTTCTTTTTTTGTAGTCTTTCTTTTGCTTACTATTGGTCTCCCTTTTTTTTCCGTTGGTAATCCCAATTTATTTTTATGATACCCCACATTATATTTACTCACCCCAATTACATTTCCAATTTCAGCGCAAGTCCTATAACCTTCCTCATAAGCCTTACTCACTTTCTCCCTTATGATATCACCCTTCTTCTTTAAAATAGACAACTTTCTCATATAATTATAAACCGTTTCCCTTGAAAAACCAACCTCTTTTGCAATCACATCCACATCTCTTTCTCCACTCCTATAAACCTCCAAAACCCTATTAACATTATGATAACTTTTAGGCAACAAACAAAATCCTGCTTCATCAATAACATTACGCATATCATAATACCTACATTTAAAAAAATCACACAAACTACTAAGTAAAACTCCTCCTTTATTTTCCAAAACATATTTTTTAACAACTTCTATTCTCGCCTCTAATGGTAACTTCCTAAAAGGTACATCATTAATACTTTTCTTCATCTTTTTTCCATCTTTCTTCTCCACTCCCAAACCCCAAATTTTTTTCCTAAGAAAAAGAAAAATCCTCATAAAAATAAAGAGGAAATAAAAAATTATTTCAGTAGTAACTTGTTTCTACTTCTTCAATTGGTTTTTCCTTTCTTGTCAAGAGGATTATCAGAACTGCAAGCAAAACGATGAATACTATAACCAAGATTACAGTCAAAGCAATAACAGAATTAGAAACTGATGTTCCTGTTACATTTGCTCCGAAAACAACTGGTTTGCCATCAACTTCTACTGTGAATGTGTAGGTTCCAATAGAAGCATCGTCATTTGCTCGGACAGTTACTGAAACAGTTTCGCTTGAACGCGGGCCAACAACAACTATTGATGGAACGGATATAGCCAAATCTTTTCCAGAAACTTCTCTTACGTTAAAAGACTTCACATTATCTTCAGAGTTAACTATAATTAACTCGTATGTGACAGCCTCTCCAGCTCTTAAATCTTTGTTCTTCACAGCAGCCAAAACATTCAAAGTATCAGATTCTACAACACTTATCAGTTTTCTGACGCTTGTTTCTGAATCTGAATTGTATACTAAAATTTCAATTTCATAAACGCCCTTAGCCTTCTCAGGAACTTTAAAGTATATTGTCTTTGAAATAGAAGTATCGTCATAATCTTCGTCAACAGGAACTAAGTCCCCAACAAAAGACCTTGCTAAAATCTCTAATGAAGGAATTGAAGCAACAATAAACACATCGTCAGCGCTGTTAAATCCTGTGTTCTTAACTACAATAGTTACTGGAACAATATCACCAGCAGAAACTCTTGAATTGTAATCTACAGCCAAGATATCTAACTGGTAGGATTCTCTTTGCATCTGAATCATGTATTTTTTTTCTGTTCTGTCTTTTGCAGATGAGACCTCAACATAAAGAGTATACTCTCTTGTTAATTCTTTCTCATCACTTGGGAGTTTTAACGACAAAAGTTTTGTGTAAGTAACACCCTCAACAATGTCAAATCTTGTTGTAGAATCAGAAACTTCTTCACGATGACCTTCCATTCTGACGTTCACTCTTACCTCGCTCATATTTTTTAATGCAGTGAAAGTAACTTTTACTGGCACAGTACTACCTGTCATACCGGACATTATAGTAAAAGATTCTAATTCCACACCATCAAAACTTGTTTCTAAACTGCAAGTTTTTGTAAGTTCACCAGCAGAAACACTTGCAATTAGAAGAGTCAAAACTGCGACGAAAGGAACAAAAAGCAAATTTTTTCTCATTTTTCATTTTAATAATTTAGTTAAGAATAAATATAAAAGTAAGTATTTAAACCTTATGTCTGTTGTAATTTTCAAAGGACGAAAAAGTTTAAAAAGGATACTTACGTATACACCATATTGTAAAAATGAGTAACAAAAAAATGGATGAAGAAAATAAGATAACAACTATAAAATTACTTGAAGAGACAAAACTCCGTATAGAAAAATTAAGAGAACATAAAAGAGAATCTTATGAAGAAATATTGAAAAAAATACTTTATGTGTTAAATGTTGCGAGAGATGAGCCAGAAAAAGCGAGAAGAATTCTTGAGAGAATAAGCGAACTTAGAAACAGGATGATTCAAGAGGAAAGAGAACAGAAAGAAAATTTGAAAAAAGAGAACAGAAGAGAATGAGAAAAGAATACGACCCTATACTAAACGAAAGAAATTGTAAAATGTTTCTAAAATTTATAGATAATGGAAAAGGAGAAGAAGCCTACAAGATGCTTAAAGAAAATCCTAATTTAGTTGATGAATTAAAATTGTGTGATATTTCTAATTGTTATCAAGAAATTATAAGAAGTGTAGGAGACAAAGCAGCTTATTATTTCTTAGAGTTGCTAAAAGAACGACATCAATTTTGATAGAAGAAATTCCTATCATACACATTATTAAAGAAGGCCAAGAAGCACATAATTTAGAAAAATTCTTAAGTGAAATAAGTGATAAATCAAAAAAAATTCTTGAAGAAATGGGCGAAGAATAAATTATGAATCTAAAACTTTATTTCATCCTCTCCCAAATTCTCAAACCCTCAATGCTATCTCTTAATGTATCTGGGCTTTCATTAATTATAACAACTTCTTTATTTAATCTTTTTAAGAAACCAAATAAATTTTTCCATTCTTTTTCTGTTGTTACTAAATGTTTTTTCTCTCCTTTATCTCCATATTCAATTCCTGAAAAATGACAGTGCCAGTTTTTTTGTGGGAATAGTTTTTCTATTTCATTAAATTTATTTTCTTTGTATCTCGCTAAAATGTGCGCAAAGTCAATGCAAAAACTACACCCTGTTTCTTTCGCCAAAGAAGATATATCTTCAATTGAACCAAAAACATTAATCTTGCCCATTGTCTCTGGACACAACTCAACATTCCATTTATTATTTTTTATAACTTTCTTCATTTCAATAATTCTATTTTTTATATTTTCAAATGTTTCCTCTTTAGACATATCACTATAATAACCTGGATGAAAAACAATTTTTTTTGCACCAAGATAGTGCCCTATTTCACAACATTTTAAAATCCTTTCCTTACTTGCTTTAACTTTCTCCTGTTCTTTAGAATTCAGATTTACATAATAAGGTGCGTGAACAGAAAGAACGATTCCAAGTTCCTTTGCATTTTTACCTATTTCAACCGCATCATCTTTTTTGATATAAACTTGTCTAACAAATTCAACTTCACACGCTCTCAAACCAAGACTATGAAACTCCCTAAGATTAGAAATAGAATCTTTCACAGGTCCTAATCCAGCAGGCCCAAATTTTATGTCCAACATAATTAAACAAAAAAAAGAGGAAATTTAAACTTTATGTTTTGTTCTTAAATATATTTGATAACCAAAATATTTATAAATAACTTTAATTAGAAAAAATTAATTAAAAGGGAAGATAAAATCGTAGAAGAAATGTCTGAAGAATTTGAAGATGATGAGGAAGAATTGGAAGAAGAGCCAGAAGGAGAACAAAATGTCTGAAGAATTTGAAGATAACATTTTTGATTTTGAAGAAGAACCAGAAGAAGAATTATAATCAAATTCCTTCCAGTAGTTTTGCTTCTCTAAAGTGCCCTAAAGCCCTATAAATAGAAAGTAGTTTTTCTTTAATTTCTTTTTTTTCAATTTCGTCTAAGTTTGTTTTTATAAGTTTTTCATAAAATTTGAGCGCGGTCGCCTTTTTTCCTTTTTTCTCCAAATCGTGGGCACAAATAAAATAAATGTTTTGTTTAGCAAGAGCAATTCTTGATTTTTGTTCTGAATTCGCTTCCCTGCCAGCACGAGTAAACATTTCTTCAGCTTCTCCAACTCTCCCTGCCTTTGAAAAAAAATCTGCAGCAATTATGTAACTATCTATTTTTCCCATAAAAGTAATCTCCATTCCCGCCTTATTTGACATTATTTTCCCTGCTTTCTCAAACATTTTCTGTTCTCCATACAAGTCCGCCAACTCCTTGCATATAAAACGCTTAACTTCAAAAGTAAAATCTCTCTTCCTCAAAGCTGATTCAAGATAAAAAATCTTATTTAAAGAAGTTCGAATACCTGAAATTTTCTCTTTTATTTCTTCAATTGTTTTTTCCTTCACCCGTATTATCATTAAAAAAGAATACATTAAGCTTTTTAAGAATTTATATGATATATTTATAATTTCTTTAAAGATAATCCAAAAACAATTTCAGACTGTGAAAAAATACTGGAATAATTTAATTCAGCGACTTCCCCAACTCCAAACATTAAAAACTCTATCCTTTAAGGATAGCCCAGAAGGATTACAAAAATAAAAAATAAATTAAATTTTTTTCTCAACAAGAGACTTGCAAACTCCGGCAGCTACTGTAATCCCAGCATCTCTGATAGCAAACCTTGACATATAAGGATTCTGTTCCGCAGTTTCCAAAACAAGATTTCCAATAGGTTTGATTCTAACAATAGCAACATCGCCATTCTTCAAAAAATCAGGGTTCTCTTGACTAACTTGACCTGTAGCAGGATTAAGCTTTGCTTTCAGTTCCACAAATTGACATGGAACCTGAGCTGTATGGACATGAAAAACAGGTGTGTACCCTTTGGCAACTACAGTAGGATGATTAATAATAGCAACTCTTGCTTCAAATTCCTCGACAATTTTTGCCGGCGAAGCAGCATCACAGATTACATCTCCTCTGGCTACATCTTTCTTTCCAACACCCCTTATATTTACCCCAATATTATCTCCTGCTTCAGCTTCTTTCAACTGTTCATGGTGAGCTTCTATTGAACGAATCTCCCCCATAATCCCAGTTCCAGACCTCCCAGGAAGAATAATAATTTTTTGGCCTACTTTCATAGTTCCAGTCTCAATTTTTCCAACAGGAACAATACCAATACCAGTTATTTCATAAACATCCTGTATAGGCATCCTCATTGGTAAATTTGTCGGTTTCTCTGGTTTTGAAAAATTGTCAAATTGTTCCAAGATAGTAGGTCCTTTATACCAAAACATCTTGTCTGATTTCTTTGTAATGTTTTCTCCCATTAAAGCAGAGCCAGGAATAAAAGGAACATCCTTATATCCAACCTTAGTTATAACTTCATTAACTTTTTTCTTTACTTCATTAAACTTTTCTTCAGAGTAGTTAACAATATCCATCTTATTAACAAGAATAGCAATATTACTAACCCCCATAGTTCTAAGCAAAGAAACATGTTCTGTTGTCTGTGGTTGAACTCCCCCATCAGCTGCTACAACTAAAAAAGCTGCATCAGCTTGAGACGCACCAGTTATCATATTTTTTACAAAATCTTTGTGACCTGGAGCATCAATTATTGTAATCTCATAATTTTTTGTAAGAATCTTTTTGTAAGAGAGATTAATTGTAACTCCTCTCTCTCGCTCTTCTTTGAGATTATCCATTACATAAGCAAACTCAAAACCTTGTTTACCATGTTTTGCTGCCTCCCCTTTAAGTTTTATTAAATCCTGTTCAGACACAAGACCCTTTTCAAAAAATAATCTACCAATACAAGTAGACTTTCCATGGTCAACATGTCCAACGAAGACAACATTTAAAATAGGTTTTTCTTTAGCCATTTTTCTATATTAAATTTAGTTAAGCCCCAACAATTACTTATTAAGGTATAAATAAGTTGTAATCTTGGTTTTTAAGGATTGTGGTTAGGGATTTTTCAACAGAGACACATAACCTCATAAATAAGATAAATATATAAATCCTTTTTCTCTTTATCGTTGATGGGAAAGAGGGGAGTTTCTGCAGTTATTGCCACGATTTTGCTCATTTTAATTGTTA
>Ga0315548_1003536_pt1 | contig 11673 bp, 13 predicted proteins | sample SalMarSW160110MG_2_FD_202540 | JGI IMG/M metagenome (GOLD analysis project Ga0315548, IMG submission 202540) | Salt marsh sediment microbial communities from the Plum Island Ecosystem LTER, Massachusetts, United States - Salt Marsh Sediment SW1601-110 ... | reverse complement strand
CTTTAGCCCGTTTCCATAAAAGGGTTGGTGGGTGGGAAAAGATATAAGGGGGGGATTAAAGACATTTGATACTTGCATACGGTGGTAGAATGGTTAGGAAACCTAAGCTAGAAACATTAGGGGGAATAAACGATGGGAACGAACTACGATGGAGTCAAAGAATTCCAACTTAATCTTTATATTCATTCCTACAAGCACTTCAGTAAGCAAGTGGCTCTCTTTGAGGAGATGATGGAGTTATATATGGAACCTATTAGCGAGGTTGGTAAAGACTGGCATTTCAAAGAAGAAAAAAGTGCGCCAATGCTCCTGCTTTCTAGGATGTTAAACGACTTCGAATCTTCAAGGCTCTTACTTCTAAATGGTCTTCCTGAACAAGCTATCATGCCTATACGGGATGTTATTGAATGTATGATGCTCCTAAGATTATTTGATAGTGATTCTAAACTTGCGTTACGGTGGATGAAGAATTTGAAGGAATATCAGCCCTCTAACGTCAAAAAAAGGCTTGATGAACTAGAAATTGATTGCCCTGAGTATGCTTTTTACGGAATGCTTAGTGAACTTACTCACGCAAATCTTCTCTCAGTAGTAAGTAGTGCTACAGAAAAAATGCTTGCTAAAAATTTATTGGTCACAACTTATCACTTTGGAGGGATGGACAATCCCACATGGATAGGGCTAGCTTTTAATAACCTCTTCATATTCCTATACCTAACACTAGCATCAGTCCTGCCACCAGTTTATTTTCCTTATATGAAGAATCCTCAGGAATGGTGGAATAAAGTCGTAAGATTACAAGACAAACTAAGCGAACTCGTTGAAGGCTTAGAGTTTGAGAAAGAAGAAAAATCTGGTAAAGATAAGGGGGAAGAAGAACTAGTTTTCAAAAAACTTAAACTCACCAAAATACATGCGGCATTATTCGATAAAGAGAGAATTGCCGCAGATAAAGGCTTCCCAGACTGAGCCCTCTACCCCCTTAAAAACTCATCAATCGACTTGGCGGCTCTCTTGCCCGCTCCCATAGCCGAAATCACCGTAGCCGACCCGGTAACGATATCACCGCCCGCCCAGACCCTGTCCTTGACCGTCTTGCCCGTCTCCTCATCGGCGACAACGGTGCCGTGCCGGGTGGTCTCCAGACCCGGGGTGGTTGAGGAGATAAGGGGGTTGGGACGGGTGCCCAGAGCCACTATGACCTCGTCAACATCAACGACGAACTCGCTGCCCTCCTTGACCACCGGGCGGCGGCGGCCACTGTCGTCGGGTTCGCCCAGCTCCATCTCGTAGCACTCGGCGCCGGTCACCCAGTTCTTATCATTGCCCAGAAACTGCTTGGGGTTGGTCAAAAGCTTGAAATGGATGCCCTCCTCCTGGGCGTTCTCCACCTCCTCGCGGCGGGCGGGCATCTCCGCCTCGGAGCGGCGGTAGATAATATAAACGTCATCGGCGCCGAGCCTCAAAGCGCAGCGCGCAGAGTCCATGGCCACGTTGCCGCCGCCGATGACCGCCACCCTCTTACCCACCTTGACCGGGGTGTCGTAGTCGGGGAAGAGATAGGCCTTCATCAGGTTGACCCGGGTCAGAAATTCATTGGCCGAATATATCCCGTTCAGGTTCTCGCCGTCAATATTCAGGAACATGGGCAGCCCGGCGCCGGTGCCCAGAAAGACGGCGTCGTAGCCTTGAGAGAGTATCTCGTCCAGCGTGGCCAGCTTGCCCACCACCGAGTCCAGCTCTATTTTCACTCCCAGCGAGGCGACGAAATCGACCTCGTTCTGGACGATCTCCTTGGGCAGCCTGAACTCGGGGATGCCGTACATCAGCACCCCGCCGGCGACGTGCAGTGCCTCGAAGATGGTGACGCCGTGACCCAGCCGGGCCAGGTCAGCCGCCGCCGTAAGGCCAGCCGGACCGGAGCCGACCACGGCCACCTTCCTGCCGGTGGGTTTGGGGCGGGACGGGGCAGAGTCTTTAGCCGGCATGTTGGCCCTTTCCCAGTCGGCGACGAACCGCTCCAGGCGGCCGATGGCGATAGGGGCGTCCTTTTTAGCCAGGGTACAGGTGGACTCGCACTGGGACTCCTGGGGACAGACCCGCCCGCAGATACCGGGCAGTGCATTCTTGCTCTTTAGTATCCTCACCGCCGCCGGCATATCGCCATCGCGGATGGCCTGGATGAAATCGGGGATATCCACCTCAACCGGGCAGCCGGTAACGCAGTTGCGCTTCTTGCACTGGATACAGCGGCTGGCTTCTTCTTTAGCCTGCTCCAGACTATAGCCCAGCGCCACCTCGTTGAAATTCTTACCCCTCTTTTTGGGGTCCTGCCGGGGCATCTCTACTCTATTAAGATTCAGCTTGGCCATTTACTCACCTCTCTCAAGCGGCGTGGCTTTTCTGCCACTCATCGTAAGCGCACTTCTCTTCGCCAATATAGATACGCTGGCGGGCCGCCAGCAAGTCCCAGTCAACCTTATGCCCGTCGAAATCGGGGCCGTCAACACAGGCGAACTTGGTCTCGCCGCCCACCGACACCCGGCAGCAGCCGCACATTCCGGTGCCGTCGACCATGATAGGGTTGAGGCTGACTACAGTTCTGACTCCGGAGGGGGCGGTGGTCAGCGAGCAGAACTTCATCATAACCACCGGGCCGATGGCGACCACGCGGTCGATTTTCTCGCCCGACTCCAAAAGCTCTTTTAAGGGCTCGGTGACCACCCCCTTGCGCCCGTAACTGCCGTCGTCGGTGGTGACAATCATCCGGTCACTGGTGCTGGTAAGCACATCCTCCCAGAAGAGCAGGTCTTTACTCCGCGCCCCCAAGATAGTGATAACCTTATTGCCGGCTTGCTTAAGGGCGCGGGCAATGGGGGCTACCGGCGCCGCCCCCACCCCGCCGGCGACACAGACCACAGTTCCGTAGTTCTCGATTTCGGCGGGTACGCCTAAGGGCCCGACGAAGTCGGCGATGGCATCGCCCTCTCTGAGCAGCGCCAGCCGGGCGGTGGTCGCCCCCACCTCCATAAAGACAATGGTCACCGTGCCTTCGTTTTTATCCCAGTCGGCGATAGTCAGCGGGATGCGCTCGCCCTTTTCATCAATCCTGACCACGACGAACTGCCCCGCCCGAGCCTTTTGAGCCACCGCCGGCGCCGCCACCTTAAAAAGATGAATGCCGGGAACCAGGTCCTCTCTCTCTAATATCTTATACAACCGCTTACCTCCTTAATCTCATAACATTCGTTAAAGGACATAAAAAAGCTATCTCCAGAATTAACTCTCCCGGAGATAGCCCCGTTTCTCCGTGACAATCGCTCATGAACACCTTATTCCATAAAAATAGGATACCATCAAACCACCCGTAATTCAAGCGTTATTACCCTTAAAAAGCATTGCCTAATTATCCTTAAAAGTATATTATATTAAGCACCGCTATTATAGAGAGGTGATAACAATGGTCACGGAACTGGTTCACATCGGATTCGGTAACATAGTCGCCATGAATCGAGTTGTGGCTATATCTTCACCAAACTCAGCCCCCACCAAACGCGCCATACAAAAAGGAGAAGATAGGGGATTACTAATTGACATGACCAGCGGCCGCAGAACCAAGGCGGTTATCATCATGGATAGCGGGCATATTATCAAGGCGGCCCTCTCCCCGGAAACCGTTGCCGGCAGACTGCAGGCCATCCGGAGCAGCTCACTGCTGAAACCAGAGCCAGGTGATGAAAAAGGCGAGCCCTAAAGGCGGTCCCCCGGGCGAACTTCAGTCAAGTCCACTGCTGGTAGTCCTCTCCGGGCCTTCGGGAACGGGCAAGGACGCCATCCTGAGCCGGCTGAAAAAGTCTGGCTACCCCGCCGAGTTTATTACCACGGTGACCACCCGCTCACGCCGTGCCCGGGAGAAGGACGGCGTGGACTACCGGTTTATCTCCGATGCGCGTTTCCAGGAGATGCTTGAAGCTAAAGAGTTTCTGGAATACGCCGAAGTCTACGGTAACCGGTACGGCGTGCCCAGAGAGCCGGTGAGCCAGGCCCTGGAACAGGGCAGGGACGTCATACTCAAGGTTGACACCCAGGGGGCGGCCACCATTAAAAAACTGCTGCCCCAGGCGGTGTTTATCTTCGTCGTACCGCCTTCGATGGAGGAGTTGACCGCCAGGCTGAAGGGGCGGCGGACCGAATCGGACTTCGACTGCGACCTGCGCCTGAAAACGGCCGAGGCAGAGATGAAGCAGCTGCCCCTGTTTGATTACATTGTGGTGAGCCAGCAGGACAAGATAGATTTAGCGGTACTGGCCATCGAGGCTATAATTATCGCCGAAAAGCACCGGGTAACCCCGCGCGAAATCAGCCTGCCCGACTAGAATATCATCCCCAGCAGCCAGGCAAAGAAGTAACCCAGCGCCGCACAGATGGGGAAGGTCAGCAGCCAGGCCAACACGATATTGCCGGCCACCCCCCAGCGCACCGCCGAGAAGCGCTTGGTAGACCCTATCCCCATAATAGCCGCCGCGGCGACGTGGGTGGTGCTCACCGGAATACCCAGGTGGGAGGCTCCCTCAATAACCGCCGCCGCCGAGAGATTGGCGGCAAAGCCGTGGACCGGCTGCAGGTTGGTGACCCTAAACCCCACCGTTTTGATAACCCGCCAGCCACCCATAGCCATCCCCGAGCTTATGGATACGGCCGACAGGGCGATCACCCAGAAGGGGATGTTATCCCATACGCCGCTCTGACCGGTATAGATGACCAGCGCCATGGTGATAACGCCTATGGGCATCTGGCCGTCATTCTTGCCGTGGCTGTAGGCCAGAAAGGCGGCGGTAAACCACTGCAGACGGCTGAAAATAACCCTCATCCGGGCGGGGGCGCTCCGGCGGAAAACCCAGAAGAGAATTATCATGACGGCAAAGCCGCCGATAAAACCGAGAACGGGGGCCGCCACCACCGACGACAGTACCCGCTGCATGACGTTCCACTGTATGGCGCCGATACCAACGGCCGCGGCCCCGGCGGCGGCCAGCCCGGTAATAAAGCTGTGGGTGATGCTCACCGGCAGGCCCAGGTAGGTGGCCACCGTCCCCCAGACAATAACCGCTGCCAGGGCGGCAATCACCGTCAGGTAGGAAATAGCCTCCGGGACCAGAATCCCCTTGCCGATAGTCTTGGCCACCTCCAGACCGGTGGCGGCGCCGGCAAAATTGAAGCAGGAGGCCAGTATTACCGCATTGCGGGGGGAAATGGCCCGGGAGCCGACTGAAGCACCGATGGCATTGGCGGCATCGTTAAAGCCGTTAACCAGAGCGAAGCCGACAGCAAAGACGACAATAACGACCAGAAGCACCAGGGAGGAATCAGGCATGCTTGATGGCTACCCCTTCCAGGACATCAGCCACATCCTCACAGCGGTCGGTGGCGCTCTCCATATGGGCGTAAATCTCGCGCCACTTGATGATGTGAGCCATATCGGTGGAATCATCAAAAAGCTCGGCGATTGCCGAGCGGTAGACCCGGTCGGCCAGATTCTCCAGCCGGTTAATCTCCACGCACCGCTTGAGCACCGCGCTTAAGACGATACGCCGCTGCATCTGGGGCAAGACCTTTTCAATTTCCTCTGCGCCCTGCACGATGATATCGGCCAGCTCTTTAGCCCTCTCGCCGGGGCGCTCCACCTTGTAGAGCAGCATGGCATCCGAGGCGGCATGAATGAAGTCGGTGACATCATCCAGTGAGTGAGCCAGCTGGACTATGTCCTCCCGGTCAAAGGGGGTAACAAAGGTGCGGTTCAACCGCGACATGATTTCGTGGGTGATGGTGTCCCCCTTGTGCTCAAGCTCGGTTATTTCGGCTACCTTGCCCTCGACGTGCTCCCAGTCGTTAACCATCTCCTTGAGGCTTTGAGCCGCCTTAACCATGTTTTCGGCGCTTGCCTGAAAAAGGTCGAAAAACTTCTCCTCACGGGGTATAAAGGGTAACCTCACGCTCTAATCCTCCTTTGCGCACAGAAGGTATGCAGGGATAGACGCAGGGATAAAAGTGGACGGAAAACCGGTGGGCGAGAACAGGGAAACCTTAAACATTTCGCTTCCACTTTGAGTTTAGTGGAGGGACAGGCGATTGTCAAGCCAGAGACAGGTTGACATCCAGCATGTAGGGGCATAAAATGCTCAAATTGTGGGCTATAATGGTAAAATCGACTTAACCAGTGAAAGATGACAGAGAGTTACCAGCCTAAACCCGGCGACAGGGTCGTCCGCCCCCGGCGAATCAGGCGCTTCCGTTTACGCCGCGTGCTGGGAGTCCCGGCACTTTTCAGCGCCGGCTACGGCAATGTCGGCTCGTCCATCTATTACGCTCTGGGCATCGTAGCCCTGGTCGCCCTGGGGGCGACCCCGGTGGTGCTGGGCATTGCCGGTATCCTCTTTATCTTTACCGCCCTTACCTACGCCGAGGGCACCGCCATGCTCCCCGAAGCCGGCGGCTCGGCCAGCTTCGCCCGTCACGGCTTTAACGACCTGGCCGGATTTGCCGCCGGCTGGGCGCTGATGCTGAGCTATATCGTCACTATCTCAATATCGGCTTATACCATTCCCCCATACCTCGGTTTCTTCTGGGAGCCGTTTAAAGTGTCTCCAATACTGGGCACGCTGACCTCGATGGGCATCGTCGGCTTTTTGATGGTTATAAATATCATCGGCATCAAGGAGACCTCTTTTCTCAACATCGGCGCCGCCGTACTGGATATTGCCACCCAGGTGACGCTGGTGGTTATCGGCTTTATCCTGCTGTTTAACCCGCCGGTGCTGTTTCACCGCATCATCGATAACTGGCCCACCACCGGCAACCTGGTCTTCGGCATCGCTCTGGCCTCTATAGCCTATACCGGCATCGAGACCATGTCCCAGATGGCCGAGGAAACCAAGCAGCCGGAAAAAAGAGTGCCCCGGGCGCTGATTATGATGATAGTGGCCGTGCTGGTTATCTTCGCCGGTATATCGCTGGTATCGCTATCGGCGATGACGCCGCAGGAACTTGCCTCCGACTGGGCCAGAGACCCGGTGGCGGGAATAGCCGCCAAGCTGCCCATAGCCATGATGGCCGCTATCTTAAAGCCGCTCATCGCCCTGCTGGCGGGCACCATCCTGCTTATCGCCACCAACGCCGGGCTTATCGGCATTTCCCGGCTGGCTTTCTCCCTGGGCACCCATAAGCTGCAGCCGGCTGCCTTAAGCCGGGTGCACGAGCGGTTTAAGACCCCCTATGTTGCCATTATCGTCTTCGGCATAATCGCCATGCTCATACTGATGCCGGGGTTCTTCCACGCCAATGCCTTTGCCAATATGGGCGCCCTTTACGCCTTCGGCTCGCTGCTGGCTTTTATGTTCGCCCACGCTTCTATCATCAGCCTGAGAATAAGAAAACCGGAGCTGGAGCGTCCCTTTAAGCTGGGCTGGAACCTGAGGATTGGGGGGCGGGAGCTGCCGGTAAGCTCGATGATAGGGCTGGCGGCCACCGCCGTAATATGGGCTATAATATTAATCACCCAGCCCTACAGCCGCTGGGTGGGCATTATCTGGATGGTAATTGGCTTTATTGTCTACTACTTCTACCGGCGCAAAGCCAACCTGAAATTAACCCAGCCTATCGCAGCCCGAAGAGTATCCAGGGTGGAAGACTGAAATTTCCCAGCTGCGAGTAATAAAACCGAGTAAGTGAAGAGAACATGCCAGAGAGTTACCAGCCCAAACCGGGTGACAGGGTCGTCCGCCCCCTCCGAATAGCGCGGTTTCGCTTAAGAAGGGTGCTGGGGGTCCCGGCCCTTTTCAGTGCCGGCTACGGAGATGTCGGTTCGTCAATCTATTATGCCCTGGGCATCGTTGCCCTGATCGCCCTGGGCGCCACCCCCATCGCCCTGGCTATAGCCGGGGTTATCTATATCTTTAACGCCCTTACCTACGCCGAAGGCAGCGCCAGCATACCCGAAGCCGGCGGCTCGGCCAGCTTTGCCCGGCACGGCTTTAACGACCTGGCCGGCCTCATCGCCGGCTGGGCACTGATGCTGAGCTACATCGTTACCATGGCCATCTCCGCTTATACCATTCCCCCCTACTTAAGCTACTTCTGGCCGATGCTGAGAGACCCTGTAATCGGCACCCTGGTATCAATGGGGATAATCGCCTTCCTGATGGTGATAAACGTTCTGGGGGTAAGAGAATCGTCAAGGGTGAACATATTCTTTATCATCATCGACATCGCCACCCAGATTACGCTGGTCGTCCTGGGTATAATACTGATACTGGCGGTAAACCCGGCAGTCTTATTTCAACATATGTTCGGGGCCGGCAACTGGCCATCGGCGCAGAACCTTATCTTCGGCATCGCCATCGCTGCCCTGTGTTTTACCGGCGTGGAGACCGTTTCCCAGCTGGCCGAAGAGACCAAGCAGCCGGCCAAGAAGATACCCCAGGCCTATGTCCTGATGATAGTTGCCGTTCTGGTGCTGTTCGCCGGTATTTCCATAGTCGCCCTTTCGGCAATGACCCCCCAGATGCTGGGCGACCCGGTAAACGGCTGGGCCAGGGACCCGGTGGCGGGCATAGCCGCCAACCTGCCTTCAGCAACACTGCGGTCTATATTCGCCCCGCTGGTGGCGGTACTGGCGGCCAGTATCCTGCTTACCGCCAGCAACGCCGGATTGATGGGGATCTCCCGCCTGGCCTTCAACCTGTCTTCACATCATCAGCTGCCGTCAACCCTGAGCCGGGTGCATCACCGCTTCCGAACTCCCTATTTCGCCATCATTCTGTTTTGCTTTATCGCCCTTCTGGTGCTGGCTCCCGGCTTCTTCTCTACCAACTTTTTTGCCGATTTAGGCGCATTGTATGTCTTCGGCTCCCTGCTCTGCTTCGCCATGGCCCACGCCGCTGTGCTGAGCCTGCGGATTAGAAAACCGGAACTGGAGCGGCCCTTTAAGCTCCGCTGGAACATCAGGATTAAGGGACGGGAGCTACCGATGACGGCGCTCCTCGGCTTGATTGCCACCTTAGGAATATGGCTCATCGTGGTAATTACCCAGCCCTACAGCCGCTGGGCAGGACTTATCTGGATGGCAATCGGCTTGATTGTTTACGCCGTCTACCGCTGGCGAGCACACCTGCCGCTAACACGCATGCCCAGGAAACCGGGAGAAGGGGTATTGTAGATTTATTGCCAGAAGGTTATAATACCGATTACTCCATAATAAACGGGAATGGAGAGTAATGGAGTTTAATAAGATACTGGTGCCGGTTACCGGCCGATCGGTTGACGACGAAACGATGAGGCTGGCCTGCCAGCTGGCCAAGAAGAGCAAGGGTAAAATCTGGGCGGCTTACGTTATCACGGTGAAGCGTTCCCTGCCGCTGGACGCCGAGATAAGGTCGGAAACGGCCAAGGCCGAGGACATACTGGATCATATCTCCACCGTGGCCGAGGAGGCCGACTACGAGGTGGAGACCGACCTGCTCCAGTCCCGTGAGGTCGGCCCTACTATCGTTGATGAAGCCGTGGAGAGAGAGGTCGACCTGATAATAATGGGGCTTTCCTACAAGAGGCGCTTCGGGCAGTTCAGCCTGGGCAATGTCCTGCCCTACGTGCTGCAGAATGCCCCCTGCCAGGTTATACTGTATCACCAGTATACACCGGCCCCGGCCAAGGATTAAAATATAATTCTACAGGTTTAATATTTAATTTTGTGAGTTTAATATTATGAAAGTAGTAATTATGGGCTGCGGAAGGGTGGGGGCCCGACTGGCGGGCCTTTTGGACATCGAGGGTCACACCGTTACCATCGTGGACACCGACGCCTATAGCTTCCGGCGGCTGCCTGCCGAGTTCGGCGGCACCGCTTTGGTGGGCAACGGCATGGACGAGGGGTCGCTTAAGAAAGCCGGTATCGAGGAGGCCGACGCCTTTATCTCCCTGACCCAGGGGGACAACCGCAATGTCATGGCCGCCCAGATTGCCAGGAACATCTTCAAGGTGCCCAGGGTGCTCTGCCGAGTGTATGACCCGCTGCGCCGTGAGCTTTTTAACTCCCTGGGAATAGAAGCCTTCAGCCCGACCACCATATTCGCCCAGATGCTGAAGGAGAAGCTGGAGACGGAGACGGAGGAGGCTAAATAATGTATATCATCGTTATCGGCGGGGGCAAGGTGGGCTACTACCTGGCCAGGACTCTGCTCGACGAAGGGCACGAGATAGTGGTGGTGGAAAAGGACCCGGTACGAACCGAATTCATCTGCAGCGAGCTGGGCAGTGTCTGCGTCCGCGGCGACGGCTGCGAGGTGGCTACCCTGACCGAAGTGGGCACGGGACGGGCCGAGATGTTCATCGCCGTAACCGGCGACGACGAGGATAACCTGGTCGCCTGCCAGGTGGCCAAGCATAAATTCAATGTGCCCCGGACGGTAGCCCGCATCAATAACCCCAAGAACGAGGCCATCTTCAAAGAGCTGGGCATTGATGTCACCGTGAGCAGCACCAATATCATCCTGGAAAGCATACAGGAAGAAGTGCCCACCCACCCCCTGACCCACCTGCTCGATATCAGGGAAAGAGGGCTGGAGGTTGTGGAGCTGAAAATCCCCGCCGATGCCAAGACGGTAGGCAAAGAGATAAGAGAGCTTTCACTGCCGCCGGAGAGCCGGCTGTTCCTGATCATTCCCAAGCAGGAGAAGCCCCGCGTGCCCACCGCCAGCACCGCCCTTCAGGCTGAAGACCAGATAATAGCCGTCACCACTCCCGAGTCGGAAGAGGCGCTGAGAAAAGCTCTCAGAGGCTCCTGACCCCCTTTGGCCCACAATATTTCTTAGTAAAGCCCGCAGCTATTAACAGTTTTAATTGTTAATCTTCGGTGCGGCCATAGGGATAGAAAATCAAAAACAGTACGAAGAAGACGGCGTCCAGGATAACCATCGGCATCACCTGGTTGAAGGTGACATAGCCCATTAGGACCGAGTATACTTCGCCGGCTACAGCCAGAATAGCCCACAGCAGGGCGAACTGTACCCAGTAAATGTGGCGCAGGATATCCTTCGTCCCGGCGATAATTAGATAGACACCCGCAGCAACGAAGGAGACGCCTACCATCACCATAGACATCAGGGCCGGCTTGCAGGCTTCGGGCATTTCCCCTAAACCTATCATGGCTTTTAGCATCTCGGGAGCAAAAATATGCATCAGACCCGACACAGCACTCAGCGCCCCGAAGATAATCAGGATTACCTTTAGAGCCTTTACCACGATTCACCTCCTGTAGTTAAATTTTAGCAATTATACCCCCGCTCTTAACAATTGTCTAGAGCTTGTTTTCCAGTGGGGATTCCCCCGTGTTTAGAGTGGGTTTTACTTCCCACCCTCCCACCCACAAAAGTGATACTTCTATCAATTCTTTTTAGCCCCTCCCCCCTTTTAGCGGGTGTTCTTCTTCCCACCCAAACCCACCCTACAGAGGTTAGACCTCTATTAATTCTTTCTTGAGGGGTGGGGAAGGAAGTTAAAGAGGCACAGCTTTTGAGGGGGGTGGACAAGGGTAAATATTCTCTCTTCTTCTCTGGGGGTGAAGGAAGAAAGGGCTTTAGCCCTACCTTAAAGGGCGGCGGGTGGGAAAAGATGTAAAAC
>Ga0315548_1003534_pt1 | contig 11674 bp, 15 predicted proteins | sample SalMarSW160110MG_2_FD_202540 | JGI IMG/M metagenome (GOLD analysis project Ga0315548, IMG submission 202540) | Salt marsh sediment microbial communities from the Plum Island Ecosystem LTER, Massachusetts, United States - Salt Marsh Sediment SW1601-110 ... | reverse complement strand
TACCGAATAGTTGTATTCTGGTGAGGCTATCAAAAGCGCGTCTGCTTTTCTGATCTTAGCTTTAAACTCCTTTACTACGTGAGGAGGCTGTCTTTCTAAATCTTGATTGAAGAGCGGAATTCCTTCGAGGTCAAAAACCTCTATTGTTGCGTTTTCTGGTTTGAGTTCAACAGCAGCGCGCATCAAAGCTTTGTTGTATGAGCCTTTTCGCAGGCTTCCAACGAAGCCAAGGATTTTTACAGGTTGCTCCATACTAAATCACGCATCCTTATTCAAAAGTAACAGCAAATTAAATAGAAAACAAGAACAGATTTAAACTTAGTCATTTTCTTTCGTGACGGAAACATCTTCAGAGGTTTGGCTGCTGTCCTTTGGCTCATCCACGTATTTCGCGAAGCGCTTTTCCCAATCTAACTTAAACATTATTATGAATACGATTACCAGCAGGACTATTCCAATGATTGTGCCGATTAGAAGGGACGTCCCTTCGCTTTCTACCCCGAAGAGGCTTTTGACAATCTCCAGAGACAAGCGGCCACTGTAGGCTATTATGAGGTTGGAAAAGAATTTCCCAAGCAAAGCTGGAACAAAAGCACGAAGTAGGCTGTAGCGCATAACACCTAACGGAATGAAGAGCAAATCATCTGGAAGAGGAGTGAGAGCAAAAACAAAAATGGCTATTGTCCCATATTTTTTGAAGAGTTTCGTTAGGAAATCCATTTTTTTCTTGTATCTATCACCAATAACTTTTCTACCACCCACACCGAGCAAGTATCCTGAAAACTCGCCTATGGCAGAGCCTAAACCCGCTGCAACCGCGATCAATAATGGGTCAAAACTTGGGAGACCTCCGAGGATGAATATGACGATTGTGTAAGGAATTGGAACGAAAATTGACGTGGCGCCAAGCAGGCTTATGAGAAAAATGCCTAAATATCCATACTGAACCGCAAAGTTCCTCATCCAATTTTCGATGTCTTGAAGCAGCAAGAAAGGTCAAACCTTTCAATAACGTATGTGAATTACGCTTAAAGAATTTATGAATTTAGAAAAACAGATTCAAAACGAGGCAAACCTTCTTGCATATGGCTTGAGTTGGTGAAAAAAGCGCTTAGCTCAGAGTTATTAGCTTCTAGCTGGTCTGATATGCTCTGCGTGACTATAGCCCCCTTATTTAAAGACTGAAATGTAGATTGAACTATTGTTTCAGTTGTTGCCGTTCTAGACTGCGCGAAGCAGCTACCCCCTCCCTTATATATACATTGAAATTGTGGGTGAAGTTTGCGTTCTATTCCTTGGAGGTTTGCGTCGTCATTTTTTTCACGAATTCTTTTATGTCTTCGGCTCTTCCGTGAACAAGTAGGCGTCCGTCCTCTTGAACGCGGCTAGAAAGGTTTGATTCTTCGGCAAGCTGTTTCAGTTTTTCAAGAGGTAGGCTGGCTAAGGGTTCTACGCGAATCCACTTTTGGTCGCGGGGAACGCCTGAAATGAACTTTGTCTCTTCTTTTTCTTTTCCTTCCATTCCGCATATTTCGCAGGTGGCTTCTTCAAGACGCTTGAGCCACTCGTCGATGCGCGCTGGTTTAAATTTTTTATGTGCCTCAGTGACGACGTAGGATTCCACGCTTCCAAGGTATTGCTCGACTTTCTGGGCTGTTTCGCCGCGACTCTCGTCCGCATCCATTATCTTAATCATGACTTTTGCTGATTTCAAATCATTCATAACCCTTTGTGGGGTTGCCACGCCTTTTTTCCGAAGTTCAATAATTATTTCTTCCAGAACTTTCCAAACAGCCTCGTAACCCATTCCTTGTCCCATCTCTTCCTAAGTTATCAGTGCATTATAAAGAGTTGTCATACGTTTGAATCTTCCCTCACATCTCTCTGCCATTTCAGAAAGGCATAAATCAATTCATTTTCTTTTATTTCTGGTTGAGGAAGATAATTTTGGCTGAAGACAAGAAAACTACCCCTGCACCCCAAAGAGAAACCGTTCAAGCCCAAACGCAAACACCAGCAGGCATCTTGCAGTTCGAGACGGGAAGTCTCACAAAAGAGCAACTTGACGGCTTGCTAAGCGCTCTTCCAGTTGACATAACCTTTGTCGACGCAAACGACACTGTGCGGTACTTCAACAAGCCTGAAAAAAGAATTTTCGTTCGAACAAAAGCGGTGCTCGGCAGAAAAGTGCAGATGTGTCACCCTCAAAAGAGCTTGCACGTAGTAAACAAGATTGTGGAATCCTTCAAGAGCGGAAAGAAGAGTGTTGCCGAATTCTGGATAAACCTGAACAACCGTTTTGTCCACATCAGGTTCTTTGCTGTGCGAGACGAGAACGGAAAATACTTGGGAACAATGGAAGTGGTGCAAGACCTAACAGACATCAAAAAGCTCGAAGGCGAGAAACGCCTCTTAGACTGGAAAGAATAGCTCGTCTGGCTCCCCTCTCTTTTTGGTGCCTTTTATTTGTGGGAAGCTTCGTCCACAGCTTTAACGAATTTGCTTAAGATTTTGTAGGTTACTCCCCAAACTATAGCGTCTGCAAATATGTACGCAGGCACCTTTCCAAAGCTAAACTCTACTGTGCCTTTGCTCTGAACAATCTCTTCGAATGGAACCCAAATGAACCTTTCCAGCTCATCCTTGTTTAGTTTTAGCTTAGGCTCATCCTCGAGAAGGACCACAAAGGGAAGAATTTTAATTTCAGGCTTTGGCTCCGATCTAACTGCGGTTAAGACGCCGAGAAAGCGGCTCCGATCGAGCTTTACGCCTGTTTCTTCCAGTGTTTCCCGCATAACCGTTTCTTTTAAGTTCTTGTCTTTTGGCTCGCGTTTTCCTCCTGGCAGAGCCATCTGCCCTGACCACGGGTCTGACGGGTTTTCGACTCTTTTCACCAAAAGTGCGTCAAAGTCGCCGCGTTTCGATTTTAAAAGCAAAGCTACAGCTGCATTTGCACCTTGCTCATCTAAAATAGGCTTAAGTATTTTTGGTAGTTTTGCGATGGCTTCGGTGCTTACCAATTTAATTCCTCTTCATACTGAAAGGCGACGCTTCTATTTGAATTACTATTTGCATAATAAAATATTTGCAATATACGTTATTTTTTTAATTGGCTATGTTGAAGTTATTAGTACGTGCCTAGTTAAGTTTCTGTTTTTTGCAGTTTTCTGATTATCTCTCGGGTTTCTTTCTTGGAAGGAAATTTAATGGCGCCGGCAGGGCATTGTTCTTCGCAGCCTGTGCAGAAAACTACGCAATTATTAGGATTTTTTACGACAAGTCTCTTTTTTCCTTGGTTCTCTTCAAATTCGTACGCGCCGAGCGTGCAATACTCTACGCATTTTCCGCAGCTTACGCACTTCTCGTAGTCTATTGTTGGATACCAGGGTATTTTGCTTCGAGGAACACCGTGATGTGTTTCTTGATGCATTTTCTGTCTCCGCTTTTTGATGTTTCAGTTCATTTGTATAGATAGCAATATTTAAATATTTATATATATCACTCTTGATTTATGCCTTCGAAACCGAGCAATCTGACGCGCTTCAGAGCCAAAATCTTCAACGCGCTTTCAGACCCAATTAGACTTGAGATACTAGAGTTTTTGCGAGACGGAGAGAAATGCGTGTGTGAAATCACGCCTCACTTGAAGCTGATTCAGCCCGTTGTCTCGCGCCATCTGAAAATACTCAAAACCGCCGGGTTAGTCAAAAGAAGAAAAAAAGGCACATGGCATATGTATTCAATAACTGAGCCGGGAGTTTGCGATCTGATTGACAGTCTGACTCCGGAATTGATAGACTCGCTGAAACAAAGAATAATTGAGCAGCTAGCGTAGAAAGGAGAAGACCGCTTGGGTATTTTTTGGGTTGGAAATACGAAACAGTTATCGACACCACGCTTATAGGCAGTAGCAGCCACTTCGAAGTCGCCATTGCAGTAGCCACAACGCTTTACGGCATAGGCTCAGGCGCTGCGCTGGCAACGGTGATCGGCCCCCTCATGGAAGTGCCGCTGATGCTTTCGCTTGTCAAACTTGGATTGCGAACTAGAAAGCACTTTCCCAGAAAAAAGCCACCACACTAAGTAATCGGCGTTCTCAGCATGTCCAGTATGAGAACAAAGGCAGTAGCCATTCTGGTTCTAGAGAACGCAAAGTTATCGTGACAGGGGTTCATTTTTCTGGGCTCTGTCCTTTCGTGGCGCCTTTCATTGTTTTTGCCATTCGCGGGATAATCTTTGAGCTATTTTTAGGCTCCAGCAATTCTTTAACAAGCTTGAATTGCCTTTGGTATATGTGGCAGTTCTTTGAGTGAAAAATAAGCTTGCCAGTTTCCAAAGAAAGATTTCCTCTTGTGTTTATCTCGGACACTAGGGCTTCGTTGAAAATCTGTAGTCCCGCTATGTTGGCTGGCAAGCCCGCGTACGCGTCCCAAGACCTGAAATAGCATGTCAAGTGCATTTTTCCGTCAAGTACCTCGGTATCTATTAAGCTTAAGCAAGGTGGTTCATGTCTCTCTGTGCCGAGATGTTTCTTGATGTCTTTTGGTAATCTGACCACGAGAGTCACTTGCCTATCGCGCCGTTCTTCCAAGTACCTTTTTATGGCTTCTTCTACCTGGTCAACAGGCTTCCTCAGTCTTCTTCCGTACGTGTAAGTCTCGTCCTGTTTCTCCCCGCACCACAAGTACGTTAACGCGTACCATTGAATGTACTTCATGTCGCAAGGCGCCTTATCGCTGACAAGCGGCCTATTCTCAGGATGCGTAATCTCTATTGTTAAATTGAGCTTTTTGGTCTCTGAAATCTCTGAGCCATAGCCCACCTGAAAAGCGTCACCTTCATTCCAAATCTGGCTTAACGCTTGAAACCAAGCGTCTGGGCAGTCAAAAGCCGTGATTTTAACGTGTTTCATAGCGCTATTCCTCCAGAACCATCAATCACTGATTCATCCAGACCTAATTTTGCCCGCTTCCCGCATATAAATCTGCAGTTTTCGGACGCAAAGGCGTCTGGACATGTCGTTTGGCTAATCTACAAGAGTACACTAAAGTTCAATCTATGCTTCAGTCTTTATATAAAGGGGGCTATAGTCAGCAGAGAGCGATAGAGGCGCAATAGACACAAACAATACTTTCTTAAAAGAACAAAAAATGGAAAAAGTGAGGGAGGTTCTTAGTAGGGCATTCCGCCCATGCCCATACCGCCCATTCCACCCATGCCTCCTGGAGGCATCCCTGATGGCATTGGAGGTGCTTTTCCGCCGCCTTTAACAGATATCAAGTCGTCGATTTTCAGGATCATGTTTGCTGCTTCTGTGGCTGATTTGATGACTTGTTGCTTCACGCGTAGTGGTTCGAGAACCTGCAGGTCAAGCATGCTCTTGATTTTTCCTGTGGTGACCTCGATGCCGAAGTATTTGCCGTCTGGTTTTTCGTGTTCAGCTCTTAGAGCTACCATGATGTCGATGGGGTCTAATCCAGCGTTCTCAGCCAGTGTTAACGGTATAGCCTCAACTGCTTCTGCGTAAGCTTCAACAGCCAACTGTTCGCGTCCGCCGACTTTGACAGCGTATTTTCTCAAGTTCTTGGCTACTTCTGCTTCTGGTGCACCGCCGCCCGCAACGATTTTTGCGTCTTCCACTGCGTTTCTAACTACGCATAAGCCGTCATGCAGAGAACGTTCAGCCTCGTCGATCACGTGTGACGATGCGCCTCTGATGACTACTGTTACTGCCTTCGGATTCTTGCATTCCCGCACGTAAATTAGCTTGTCATCGCCGATTTTGACTTCTTCAACCTTCTTGGCCTTTCCAAGAGCGGCAGCAGTCAAATCTTTAACGCTGGCCAGTATTTTGCCGCCTGTGGCTCTGGCTAATTTTTCCATGTCGCTGCTGCTCACGCTTTTAACCGCAAGTATGCCGCCTTTCGCCAAAAAGTGCAGTGCCATGTCATCTATGCCTTTCTCGCAGAAAACCACGTTAGCGCCCGTTTTAGCTACTGCGTCAACCATTTCTTTGAGCATGCGCTCTTCCTCATCCAAGAAGAGCTTAATCTGATCTGGGCTTTCAATGTTAATTTTCGCGTCGAACTCGGTTTTTTCAATCTCTAGTTTTTCATTAAGCAACGCGATCTTGGCGCCTTCGATGAACTTGGGCATCTGCGAGCTGGCAACTTCCTTGTCGATAACCATACCCTTAACAAGTTCTGTTTCGTCTAAGCTTTTCCCGTGCTTCTTAACGACCTTGATTAAGTCAATGTCAGCCTTATACTTGCCATCAACTTTCTCAGCCACTTGTTTAACCGCGTCAACAATTAACTTGGCGAAATGGTTTTCAGCCACGTTGACGGCTTTGCTAGCTAAAGATGTTATTGCCACTTCCCGCAGCGTCTTGTCATCGCTGATGCTTACGGGAATAGCAATTTTTTCCAAAACTTCTTGAGCTTTATCGCTGGCTTTCTTAAAGCCCTCAATAATAACTGTTGGATGCACATTTCGATCCAGCAAACCTTCAGCTTTGGCAAGCAGTTCTCCAGCTAAAATCACCGCGGTTGTGGTTCCGTCGCCGACCTCGTTGTCTTGAGCCTTGGCAACTTCCACAAGCATCTTTGCCGCTGGGTGTTGCACGTCAAGTTCCTTCATTATAGTTGCGCCGTCATTTGTTATGGCAACGTCGCCGAAGCTTGTGACCAGCATCTTGTCCATTCCGCATGGACCCAGTGTGGTCTTTATGGCTTCAGCCACTATTTTAGCGGCCATTATATTGTTTTTTTGCGCTTCACGTCCGGTTGTTCTGCCCGTGCCTTCTTTTAATACTAGAACTGGAACAGTTCCTCCACCTGTAGACATTTTTTTTCTCACCAATTCTTTCATTACACAATATGTTGAATTCTACACGGAACACTTCTCCCCTCGATATAAATTTTTCCCAACACGGTTCTATTAACTCTTAGGAACTTGAATGATTAAAGCCCTGTCCATGTTAACTAGAGGGGCTTTTTGGCATGCGTTATAGGTGAATTTCGCTTCACCAAACTAATATTAGTAGCTTTCTTCCAATTGACTTCCCGCCTAATACGAGCAGGGATGTTGGATGGATGCAACATCAAGTCTTCTCAAAATACTGTCGCATCCTGTAAGAAGACGTATCATAGAATGCTTAGCGGAACAGGGGTCTTTGTCATTCAATGCCTTGCTGAAATTTATCAACAACAGAAATCATGGTGAACTTGGATTTCATTTAAGAGCATTGAAAGATCTAATCGAAAAGAGATCTTCAGGTGAATATAGTCTCACAACCAAGGGACTTCTAGCCGCAAATCTGTTAGATAACATTTCCCTCATACTTTCAGGGACTACACAAGACCTTTCACACTCCCCAATCAGATACGTCCAAAGGCTTGTTCTTGGAGACCACGCTTTTTTCTCATGCGATTCAGAAACCACTAAGAAAGACATATGTTTCCCCTATCTGAAGGCAGGTTTAGAAAACGGCGAAGCCGCTGTTTTTTTGGCAGGAGAACAGAAACTCGATTCATATGCCCATGAAATACAACGGTACGAGATAAGTGCTGAGTACATTGACAGAAAAGCGCTAATCATCATGTCAGCGGAAGAATGGTATATAAACAAAGGTAAAGCCCATGCCCAAACCATTATATCAAATTGGACTAAGCTCCTCAAAACTAAACAAAAAGCCGGATTCCTAGGACTGCACGCTGCAGCGGAAATGGATGTTTTCTTTGATTACGCAAAAACCAGAGAACTATTAAAATATGAAAGACTGCTTGGGAGAAAATGCACTCTTAACTTGTGTGGGCTATGCATCTACGATGATGATAGACTGGATGAAAGACAATTCAGGCAGATGGTCACGTTTCATGGGCACGTAATAAGCAAAGACATAGCCTACAAGTTAACATAGCTCACTCATTATGGAAGAAGCCCCTATAGTTAACAAATCTTCCGAAAGCCCTCTTAAGTTCCTAAGAGGTAATAGCCCCTCACCACTATTCTGCTTTGATGATATTGTAGCATGATGCTTTGTGGAGTCTGTTCATAACAGCCAAGCCTAACCCCTCAGTTGACACGCCCTCAGCAATTATCACATCCACACCTTCAACATCGAACTCCCTTAACAGACTAAACAAGTTTTGGGCAACCACGTCCAAGTTGAAGCGACTGCCAAGAGACTTAATCACATCCGCCCTGTAAGCCGCTAAGGTTTCGTCAGTAGCCAGAACACCCACCTTAACGCCTTTCAGCTTATAAGACTCTGCCAACTCTCTGACCTTGGCGATAACCGCTGGAAGTGCACCTTCCACGACAATCACCTCAGCGTTCGGAGCGTAATGCTTATGCTTCATTCCCGGCGACCGCGTCTTTTCGATAGGCACTTCTCTCTCAGCAACCACAAATGGGTGAAGCTTCACGTCGCCAAGAACTTTCCTCAACGCTTCAAGCGGCGTTCCGCCTGGACGAAGAACCTGAGGAGGATCAACGCTCAAGTCCAGAACAGTGGACTCCACGCCGATGCGTGTCGGACCACCATCCAAAATCGCATCGATTCTTCCATTAAGATCATCAAAAACATGTTTGGCCAATGTGGGACTGGGTTTTCCCGCGAGATTTGCGCTCGGAGCAGCAATGGGGCAATTGCTTTCTTTGATCAACGCCAAAGCAACAGCGTGTTGTGGCATCCTAATCGCAATTGTTTCCAAACCCGCAACCGTCACGTCGGGAACCTTCTCCGAACGTTTAAAAACCAAAGTTAAAGGTCCCGGCCAAAACCTCTTCATCAACCTTTCAGCCTTCGGCGGAACTTGCTTGGCTAGTCCATAAACGTCGCTTATGTTTTCCACGTGAACAATGGGCGGATTATCCAGAGGCCGCTTTTTCGCCTCAAACAGCGCCAAAACAGCCTTGGGATTCAGTGCGTCTGCGCCTAAACCGTAAACCGTCTCTGTGGGAAACGCTACTAAGCCGCCTTTTCTGATGATGCCTGCTGCAACTCGCACTTTTTCGATGTTTGGCTTCCGAGGATTCACCTTTAACACAAGGGTCTGCTTCATTATGTGATGCCTTATCCTTAATACGCGAGCGCCCTCTTAAATGTAAAACAATTCTTCAGGTCTTTCCGTGAACAAGCAATCTATTAGACAATGTAATAATCCAAAACTTTTTTCATACTCTTCGGAGTGTTCTGCGCAACTGCAAACGCCTTTAACATTTTTATTATCGCCGGCTGACAGCGGGCAATGTCTGTCAGGCTAACCAAGCCTAACAGGCGGTTCTTATCAACAACAGGTAGCTTCTTAATTTTCTTCTGAAACATTAACCGCAAAGCCTCTTCCAAACTCGTGCCAGGCGCAACGACTTCCAAAGGACTCGACATGACCTCCCCAACTTTTGTCTTTTTGGCGTTCTTATCCTCAACGATTACGCGTTTCAAAAGGTCCCTTTCTGTGATTATGCCTATGGCTTTCCCTTTTCTAACCGCAATCAAGCAGCCTATCTCGTATTGGTTCATAATGTCAGCTGCTTCTTTAACCGACGTATTCTCATCTATAGTGATAACATCCATAGTCATCACGTCCTCCACTTTCAGCGAAACTTCGCCTTTGCCTGCTTTCTTCTGCGGCACCCAAATCACCAATTATTAAGCTCTTAATCCTAATATATAAAAACTAACCAACTTGCGCAAAAAGAAAATCATTTTTCTTTTTTGAGTTCAAGCACGACTGAAGTTTCAATTTGTCGTTCAGGGATGTTCCAGTATTTTCTGAGAAGCTTGTCCTTTTCTTCTCTTGACACCAATCTGAAACCGTGTTTCTCGTAGAAACGAATAGCCCAGTAAGCTGCTCCCCAAGTTCCCACAAGAACCTCAACAGTTCGAGCTAAACTTAGAAGATGCCTAAGCAGTTTCTCTCCGATGCCTCTTCTTTGGCGATTTGTAAGCACATACGCATGCCTAATCAAAGTAACATCGTTAACGCGTTGGATCCCCATAACCGCCACTAAAACGTTATCTTCCACCCAACCGTAAAATTCCACTCCACTTTCAATTTCTCCTCTAAGCTCCTCGGCTGACATGTATGGTTCCTTCCATCTGTCCTCTGGAATTACACCCTTGTAAGCCTCAGCGGCGTCATTAACAACATGCAAAATGGAATTAAACTCGGTGGGTTGCAGTCTGCTCATCATTTGTTTCATCAACTTTAGAAGACTGAATAATAGATTAGGCGGAACTTATGTTTTTGCGGCCTCTTTTTCACTTTCCGCCCGAAGAACCTTCTCTAACAAGTGCATGAAAAACGCCTGCGCCTGCATTTCACTCAGCTTATCTAAATAAACGGAAACCATAGCGATTTTTCCCTTCTTAGAAGCAACGTATTCTGCGAACATGCGGGCTGAAACTGCATGTTTATCGCCTAAAAGCACCGATGACATAGCTGGTCCCAGTAAGTCTTTGGGTTTGGGAATGGCGACCGCTAGGGTTCCAAGCCTATCTTCTTTCTCGCTTAGCATAATTAGGCAAGAGTTTTTTGCTTCAACGTAGACCGCCAGAAAACGCGTATTCTGCTCTATCAATTCTTCTTTTACGACTTTGGCGCGCTCCATTTTCCCCTTCTCCAGTGCCTATTTATAGCTTGATGAATTCACTATTTATCATTTTCAACAAAAACGAGGCAACATGATGGATGAAAAGCGAGCGTCCGCGGTCTTGGCGATACTGCGGCGAACCTTTGCAATGCCAAAGTGGACCGAAGCAAAACGCGACCCGTTTGAAACGTTGATTGTGACGATTATTTCACAGAACACGGCGGACAGAAACACCGCAAGAGCCTTCGAACGACTCTCGAAGCGGTTCGAAATCAAGCCCGAAGTGCTGGCGAAAGCAGAAACCAGCCAAATTGAAGAAACGCTGCGCGTTGGCGGTCTCTACAGGAACAAAGCCAAAACAATAAAACAGGTTTCAAGAATAATTCTCGAAAAATTTCACGGCTCCGTACAGCCTATATTGTCGCTGCCACTTGAGGAAGCAAGAAAAACACTCATGGCGCTTCCAGGGATAGGACCGAAAACAGCGGACGTGGTCTTACTCTTTTCCGCAAAACAGCCCACGATTCCCGTGGACACTCATGTGAACCGCGTGGCAAAACGGCTAGGTTTCGCACCTGCAAACGGAGACTACAAAGCTGTACGCAATAGTCTCCAATCACTTTATAATCCACGCGACTATTTGGCAGTGCATGTGCTACTGATTGCGCACGGACGGCGATATTGCAAGGCTAGGCGCCCATTATGCGAGCAATGCCCCGTGAACATGCACTGCCCGTCAAGGGGATTATGGGATAAGAATGACTAAGCTACCGAAAGAAGTCAAAGAGTATTTTCCTTACGTAAGCGTAAGACCTTTCCAAGACCAGTTTATAAAAACTGTTTTTGCTGCTGTCGAAGACCGGCGTTCCGTTCTCATTGAAGGAAGCAACGGCTTAGGCAAGACCATTTCAGCGCTTTCTGCCTGCCTCTCCGTCGCGGTCGAAAAGGGTTTGAAGATACTGTACGTGGCTCGGACTCACCGGCAGCATGACCGTGTGATAGAAGAATTAAGAGCGGTTTTCAAGAGACACCCAATTTCTGGCATTTCTCTCCGTGGACGTAACCAGATGTGCCT